>Ga0105055_10002617_pt1 | contig 27783 bp, 26 predicted proteins | sample BON03_FD_78090 | JGI IMG/M metagenome (GOLD analysis project Ga0105055, IMG submission 78090) | Freshwater microbial communities from Lake Bonney liftoff mats and glacier meltwater in Antarctica - BON-03 | ecosystem: Environmental > Aquatic > Freshwater > Ice > Glacier meltwater | place: Lake... | reverse complement strand
GTATTAAATACAACTTCACCGATTGATTGCCCAATAGCACCAATCGATTCACCGTGATAAACCGTACCGTCTTCAAGAGCGAGTAATGCGCTTGTTACCAAAAGGAACCTCCACCAGATAAAAAAATAGGGCCAACGTGATGCTCTCCCCAAATAAATCTCACCAATTTTATCGTAAAAGCACCCCACTAGTCTATGTAAAAAACCATGACAGTTTGGTTTGCAGTCGGTAATATCACATCTTATTACGTGCTATGCACAGTAAACATTTTGGGTCAGGACATTGTAAAAATGATGGTCTGGTCAATCAGCACATATTAAATTTATTACAAAGGCAGCCATTGTGAATCCCTATTTATCAGCATCAGGATATCCTGCTCAACGACCAAGACGTCTTAGAAAAGATACTTTTTCACGTAATCTCGTCCGTGAGAATCATCTTAGCGTCAATGATCTTATTTATCCTTGTTTTGTATTGGAGGGCAATCAACAACGTGAAGCCGTATCATCAATGCCTGGTGTAGAACGTTTAAGTATTGACCTATTGTTGAAAGAGGCTGAAATTATTCACCGACTTGGCATTCCCGCTATGGCTCTTTTTCCTGTTACACCTGCCAGTGTTAAAACCAATGATGCGCGTGAAGCTTACAATCCAGATGGTTTAGCACAGCGCACTGTCCGCGCACTGAAAGCGGAATTTCCTGAACTCGGGATCATTACTGATGTCGCCCTTGATCCATTCACTACCCATGGGCAGGATGGCCTAACTGATGATTCGGGCTATATAGTTAATGATGAAACAGTAACAGCGTTAATCAAACAAGCCTTATCTCATGCCGAAGCTGGCGTCGACATCGTTGCACCGTCAGACATGATGGACGGTCGCATTGGCGCGATTCGCCAAGCATTAGAAATACACGGTCATATTCATACTCGTATATTGGCCTATTCAGCTAAATATGCCTCTCATTTTTACGGGCCATTTCGCGATGCTGTTGGCTCTGCCGGTAACTTGGCTGGTGGCAATAAATACAGCTATCAAATGGATCCCGCCAATAGTGATGAAGCGTTACATGAAGTCGCCCTAGATATTAATGAAGGTGCAGATATGGTGATGATAAAACCTGGAATGCCTTATCTTGATATCTTACGTCGCGTTAAAGACACCTTTCAAAAGCCCACCTTTGCGTATCAAGTCAGTGGTGAATATGCGATGTTAAAAGCCGCTGCACAAAATGGCTGGCTCGATGAACAAGCGACGGTAATGGAAAGCATGATGGCCTTTAAACGCGCGGGTGCCGATGGCATTCTTACTTATTTTGCTAAAGATGTAGCACAATGGCTGACCAAGGAATGACCGATCATTATGCCGTTATCGGTAATCCAATAAAACACAGTAAATCGCCTTTAATACACACTGAATTTGCCAAACAAACAGGACAAGATCTTGATTATATTAGCAGAAAAGTTGCGCTTGATGATTTAGTCGGTGGGCTGAAACAATTACAAGCCGAAGGTTTTAAAGGTATTAATATCACGGTGCCATTTAAAGAACAGGCTTGGCAACTAGTATCGGATAAAAGTGCCCATGCCCAACGTGCAGGTGCTATCAACACAATAATGTTTAATAACGATGGTAGCCTGACTGGTGACAACACTGATGGTATTGGTTTATGTCGAGATCTCATCGACAACCATCAGATTGAGCTTACAGGTAAACACTTGTTATTGCTGGGTGCTGGAGGCGCGGCGCGTGGCGTTATTGAACCTTTACTTAAATATCAACCCTCCTCACTTTTTATTGCCAACAGAACAGCGATCAAAGCCACGGATTTATGCACGCTATTTGCCGATTTTGGTGATGTAGATGCTGGCAGTTATGATGCCATATCTGGTTCATTTGATATCATCATCAATGCCACCGCTGCTAGTCTTAATGGGCAAGTACCGCCATTGCCTGATAATATCCTCAACCCAAATGGCATTTGCTACGACATGATGTACAGCGATAGCGATACCGCATTCATCACATGGGCAAAACAACACCGTGCAGCTAAAGCTATCGATGGTTTAGGTATGCTAGTCGAACAAGCCGCAGAATCATTTCGATTATGGCGTGGTGTTCAGCCTAAAACCCAAGCAGTGATTGCACTCATTCGGCAATGAAACAAGTTGTAACGAAAGGCTTTATTGATAAAACTAAAATCTATGTTGGTATTAATTGGACCTGCTATTTACTCTAAGACAATTCTATATTGACTCATCAGACAATATATCTTGAGCCAAGATGTCTTCAATCGACGTTTCCTGGGTCATTAAATCGAATATATGATGCTCGGCTGACCCTATCTATTATTCTAAATTCAATTTTTTAAGCTTATAACGTAAAGCACGAAAGGTAATACCCAATCTCTTCGCCGCTGCCGTTTTATTCCATCTTGTCAATTCTAATGCTTGGGTAATCAATTTACGCTCTTGCTCTTCAAGTTTACTTTCCAAGTCATTTTCTACACTTAATGATATCTGGGCTAGCGCGTTATTCACCACTAAGGTAGGGTTTAATTGCACGGGTAACATTAAATCTTGTTGAGTAATGATAGTGCCCTCGGCCCACGTTAATGCTCGCTCAAGTATATTTTCTAATTCACGCACATTACCGGGGAAGCCATACGCATTTAATGCCATAACTGCCTGTTCACTCAATTTAGGTGCAATTATAGAGTTCTTCTTCGCCACATGATGCAAAATATGCTTCGCGAGCAATAAAATATCGGCTTGCCGCTCTCGCAATGGCGGTACCACTAATTCGATAACGTGCAATCGATAAAATAAATCTTCTCGGAACGTGCCTTGTTTGACGCCTTCCGCTAGATTTTTGTGGGTTGCGGATAAAATTCGGACATCCACATTAATTTCTTCATGGCTACCAACTGGTCGTATTGCTTTTTCTTGAATGGCTCTTAGTAGCTTTACCTGCATCATTAGCGGTAAATCTGCCACCTCATCTAAAAATAAAGTGCCGCCATTTGCTATTTGAAACAAGCCTTGTTTATCGGCAATAGCACCAGTAAATGCTCCTTTTTTATGGCCAAACAATTCACTTTCCACTAATTCTGAAGGAATAGCGCCACAGTTGATCGGCACAAATGCATGCTTTGATCGTGCACCTAGCTCATGAATCAATTTTGCAACTAATTCCTTCCCAGTACCCGATTCACCACTGATATAGACGGGAGCTTGGCTACGGGCTAATTTTGTAATTTTGCCTCGCAAGGTTTTTATAATGTCAGTTTCACCCAAAAGCTTGTAGCGTGAACGTCGCTCATTTCGGACAGATTGCATAGGTGATAACTTAAGCGCCGTCGCAACTAAATCTCGTAATACTCTCAATTTAAGTGGTTTTGATACAAAATCAAACGCGCCTGATTTTAGGGCTTGAACGGCTAAATCCATATTACCGTGAGCAGTAATGACCGCGACGGGGAGATCGGGATATTGTCGCTGTAAGGCTTGGACAAAATCTAAACCATTGCCATCCGGTAATCGCATATCTGTTAGGCATAAATCAAAAGATTGTTGTTTTAATGCCTGCTCAGCTTGAGCTAAGTTCTCTGCTGGCACACAATCAATCGACATGCTTAACAGTGTCATCGTCAATAATTCAAGAATATCTGGTTCATCATCAACGATGAGTGCTTGTGGGTTCATTGTAAAGTCCTTTGGTTTACAAATGGAAAGCTAATACGAAAACACCTTTCTGCTTGACCTGATAAATAATTTAAACGAACACCATTTACTTGACATAGCTCCCGCGCTAGATAAAGTCCTAACCCTGTGCCGCCTATTCGGTCTGAATGAAATGGCTCAAATAAATGTTGCTGCATTTTTTCTGAAACACCTTGTCCATTGTCACTAACATCTAGCATCACTTCATTAAATTGATTATACAAATCAATTTGCACTCGCGGCCCAATCAACGAGGCTTGATCAGAATAGTGCCATGCATTTTCCACTAGATTCCACATGACCTGATGTAACTGCTCAGTATCCATATTTACACTGGTCGATGAAGAAGAAATCACCAGCTTAATATCTTGTTGCTGAATATGTTTGACCTCACAAAATTCAGTTATAAATCTCACCAGCCATGGCGCTAGAGCAACATGTGTTGGCTTAACTGTTTTTCGGCGACTCATCTCTAATATAGTCTCAATAATGCCATTTACCCTCGCACTATGGCGTTGGATAATATCAGTCAATTTAGTACTTATATCATTATTATTGTGCACTTCTGCTAATAATTCACTGGCATGACTAATTGCGCCAAGTGGATTACGAATCTCATGTGCAATACTTGCCGTCAATCGACCCAACGACGCTAGTTTCAGCTGTTGTGCTTGTTGAGCTAATGCAGAAGTATTATCAAGATAAATCAGCGTTTCACCATTATTTAACACTGTTGCTCGAGCATGTATCTCTGGTAGGTCTGATCGAATCTGAACTGTTTCAAAACCTGCCTCGTTATGATTTCTCCACATTGTTAACTGTTTAGATAATACGGGGACAGTATCTGATAAAGAAGTTCCTGTTGAGTCATGATTAAGGCCTAATAATGACCTTGCAGATTGATTACTAAGCCTCACCACACCATATTCATCAACCACCAACACACCCGTTTGCATACTACTGATAATATGTTCATTTAAGGCGGCTGATTTAGCTTCGTTTTGGGCGTGTTGCTCAACCAACACTTGAGAAAGCTTCATTTTTTGTGACAAAGTCTGAGCCAACAACGCCGTTACAAAAAATGTCGCGCCTAACATACCTGCGTGACTGTACTTAGTTACACCATCGCCCGTAATCTGGGTGTAACTCACTTCTAACAACACTGACAGGGTCGCCATCGCTGCAATAAAAAATGACATCCGACCTGGGATCAAGGCACCTCCAGCTACCACAACGACAACTAATAGGGTACCTAAACCGGTCTGTAAGCCACCACTGGTATGAACCAGCAAAGTAATAAATATGATATCTGAGATCAGCTGAATTTGCGTTTGAGAGGTGAAATCCCCCCATTTATTAAAGCTTAAGACTAACCACGCTAACGCTATTATTAAATAAAACGGGCTAATCGTAAGATACAAAATAGGATTAGCTTCACCTAGAAAACTCGGTGGTAACTTTAAATAAAACGCCGTAAACAACGTAGTAGCCAAAAACATTCGGTAAGCAGAAAATAGTGTTAACTCACGCCATGAAACCACTAAGGAAGATGAAGATGATGTCACCCAGAAACCAACCCACTTCATCTTGGCTAGTTGTCTGCCTCAAGATGTTCATGTGAACAATAATAGCGATCACCATGTCGAATGGCCTCTTGCTCAAGAATATGCAAGCCACATTGCTTACATTTCACCATTTTTTCAGTTATTGCATGTGGAGAAGATGGGCGACTCCTTCTCAATAAATTACCAATAATCACATAAAGTAAAAGACCAATGGCAATTAAAACCAGAATTCGCATTTTAAACCTCGTTACATATAAAAAAGGGTACTCTACAGTAGAATACCCTTTTCTTAATTAGTAGTCTTGCCTTTAATCGTACAGGCGTCGCATCTTCGCGGCTGCTCTCTAGATCTTCACTAAATCACGATTTTATTTTCAATCATGAGATCTTATCAATCATTGCTTTGAAGTTTAGTTACAAACATAAAAATGGGGCACCCTGTATCTAGGATGTTAGGATGCCCTTTTTTATTTACATTTAACTAAATTAAATATTATTTTAATTCAATAGAACTTATTTTCCACGTGACGCACTTTTACGTTCATGTTCAAGTAATAATTTTTTACGAACACGAATTGATTTTGGCGTTACTTCTAACAACTCATCTTCACCGATGAACTCTAAAGCTTGCTCCAAACTCATTCTAATGGGTGGTACTAAGTTGATTGCTTCATCGGTACCTGAAGCACGTACGTTAGTTAGTTGTTTGCCTCTTAATGGGTTAACAACTAAGTCATTGTCACGAGAGTGAATACCGATAACCATACCTTCATATACGTCATCATTGTGACCGATAAACATACGACCACGTTCTTGTAAGTTAAAGATTGAGAAACCGACTGCTTTACCCATACCATTAGCAATCAGTACGCCATTTTGACGCTTACCAAAGTCACCCACTTTAACGGGTGCATAATGATCAAATACACTGAAAATTAAGCCTGTGCCTTGAGTTGCCGTTAAGAATTCAGTACGGAAGCCGATCAAACCACGTGAAGGAATCATAAAGTCTAAACGTACACGACCTTTACCATCTGGCACCATGTCTGTTAATTGAGCACCACGTTCACCCAATTTTTCCATGATCGAACCTTGATGTTCAGCTTCTACATCGGCCGTTACTGCTTCAAATGGTTCTTGTCTTTTGCCATCGATTTCACGGATGATAACTTCTGGACGTGATACGCCCATTTCGAAACCTTCACGACGCATGTTTTCTATTAACACTGATAAATGCAATTCACCACGACCTGAGACGCGAAATTTATCAGGATCTGTTGGGAGTTGTTCAACTCGTAACGCTACGTTATGAATCAATTCACGGTCAAGGCGTTCTTTAATTTGACGAGTTGTTACGAATTTACCTTCTTTACCCGCCATCGGTGAATTATTAACTTGGAATGTCATCGTAACCGTTGGTTCATCAACCGATAGAGGTGGCAAAGCTTCGACTGCAGATGGATCACACAATGTATCAGATATATTAAGTGGATCTAAACCTGTGAAGGCAATAATATCACCTGCTTGAGCAAACGGAACTTCTTCACGTTGCAAGCCTAAAAAGCCCATTACGGTTAATACGCGACCATTTCGTGTTTTGCCTTCAACGTCAATAACGGTAACGGGGGTATTTGTTTTAACAGTACCACGTTCGATACGGCCGACACCGATCACACCAACATAGCTGTTGTAATCTATAGATGAAACCTGCATGCGGAAAGGGCCGTTGACGTCAACATCTGGTGCTTTAACTTTATCAACAACTAATTGAAACAAGGGTTCCATATCGCCGTCACGCACTGTTTCTTCTAAGCCCGCAAAACCATTCAAGCCTGAAGCGTATATAACTTCAAAATCTAACTGCTCATCGGTTGCGTCAAGATTGGCAAATAAATCAAATGTTTGATCTAAAACCCATGATGGACGAGCGCTTGGCTTGTCGATTTTATTGATAACCACAATCGGTTTCAAACCTAAAGCTAAGGCTTTTTGAGTTACGAAACGAGTTTGTGGCATTGGACCTTCGGATGAATCAACCAATAGCAACACAGAATCAACCATCGATAATACGCGTTCTACTTCACCACCAAAATCAGCATGGCCGGGTGTATCAACAATATTGATGTGGTAGCCATTCCAACGAATTGCTGTGTTTTTAGACAAGATTGTAATGCCACGCTCTTTTTCAAGATCGTTTGAATCCATCACACGTTCTTGTAGTTCTTCGTGGTCACTGAATGTACCCGATTGGCGTAATAATTGATCAACCAAGGTTGTTTTACCGTGATCGACGTGAGCGATGATAGCAATATTTCGTAACTTGCTGATTTCTCTAAGATTAATTGTCATATTTAGTTCTGCATATTAAAAGGAATGCTATTAGCATGTAAATGTAAGAATATTTAAATACTCTAAGCGTTATTTTTTTAACTCTTCAGTTAAGTGTGGCGTAATACTATCTAAAATTTGTTGCTGAATCACTAGGTTGCCTACAACCAAATTACCTTGATTGAAATAATTGTCACCCCCGGCAAAGTCAGTCACAACACCACCAGCTTCTTCAATAAGTAAGACGCCAGCAGCTAAATCCCATTTTTTCAGGCCAATTTCCCAATAGCCGTCTAACCGTCCTGCTGCAACATAGGCTAAGTCTAAGGCTGCCGACCCCGCACGTCGCACATCAGCAACTTGCGGAAAAATAGCATTAAACGTCGCTAAGTAGGGCGTTAAGTGCTGTGGATATTTGAAAGGAAAACCCGTTGCTATTAAAGTGCCTGCCAATTCTTTTTTCTTAGTCACTCGTAAGCGGCGGTCATTAAGTTTTGCGCCACCGCCTCGGCTGGCAGAAAATAATTCATCTCGTAATGGATCGTAAATAACCGCATGTTCCGTTTTACCACGCACCATCACTGCAATTGACACGCAATAATGCGGAAAGCCATGTAAAAAGTTAGTCGTACCGTCCAGTGGGTCAATCACCCACATAATTTCATTATCACCTTGTTTACCAGACTCTTCAGCCAAAATGGCATGCTCAGGATAGGCTTTCTTAATAGCGTTAATGATCTCTTGCTCAGCTAAGCGATCAACATCAGTAACAAAATCATTGCGACCTTTAGTCGTCACTTCAAGATGTTCAACATGTTGTAGAGAACGAACGATGATACTGCCCGCGCTACGGGCTGCCCGAATGGCAATATTCAGCATAGGATGCATAGACTAGTTTTTTCCAGAGCGAGTGAAACGGTTTTATCCACCGTTTTTGTGACAAAAATATCATCACGAGATTATTAAAACGACCCATTATAACAATAAATCACGGTATTTTGCAGCTTTAAGTTAAAGGACATTAGACAGCCTAAATAATACCTGCTAGCCTATTGGTATATATTGTTCTTAGCAATATAGTTGAACCAAAAAACTTATATTAAAACTTATATTTTCCTTATGGAGATTCGTATGAAATCATTGACAAAATTAGCCGCTATCGTTCTACCTTTAGCTTTATTAACTGCATGTGCAAACACTGCTGAAATGGATGCATTAAAATCATCTGTAGGCGCGGCACAATCTACTGCTGATTCAGCATTATTAGCAGCAAACAATGCACAAGCAACAGCTGATACAGCACAACGCTCAGCTAGCGATGCAGAATTAGCTGCATTAAATGCACAAAAATCAGCTACTTCAGCTCAATCTTCAGTTGATGAATGTTGCGCAAAAATCGATCGTATGTTCGAAAAAGCAATGAGCAAGTAAGTTCATAGCTAAAAAAGCCGAGACCTAGTCTCGGCTTTTTTTGCCCAAAATAAATGAATCAGGCTTCGCGCCAACACGTATTATTTCCGCAATATTTTACAAAGCATCACTTGATACTAGCGCAGTCCATGCTAATATGTCAGTGACCTGTTTTAACGCTATCACCCGCTCATTTGCCTGTTGCTGTGTATCGAAAGGTCCAAGAACAACTTCCCCTTCTGCCGCTCTTCTTAATGGCCAAAAAGAGTCATTAAAATTTAAGTGTGAGGATGCTTGCGCTAGCTTTTGCCGTGCATTTTGTGTCAGACCCGTATGGACAAACCAGACGTCATTGACAATTTCTTCTTCAGCTTGATTAACACGTCTTACCAAACCGGTATGCTTTCTTACTATTCCTTCTGCAAACGGAAAATCCTCATCACTTAATAATGAATCTTGGGCTTTCAAAATTGCTGATACCATTGGGGTCATATTGTTACCTTGACGTTGATCAAAATCAGACTGCACACCATGCGCTTCCAGATAAAGCTCCCCATCTAACAACCCTGCCTTATCAGGTTGATATAAGATCTCTACGGGTGTATTAGTGGCAACAATTCCAAATAAATGTTCGATATCTTCTGGAAATAACCGTATACAGCCATGACTAACCCGCATACCTACACCGTAAGGTTTATTAGTGCCATGCAACAAATAACCCGGCATAGCTAAACGCATTGCAAAAGCACCCAGTGGATTATTGGGACCGGCGGGCACTACGTTTGGTAAGGGGTCACCTTTTTGAAGATGCTCCGCTTTTATTGATGCAGGTGGCGTCCATGACGGATCTTTTATTCTTTGAGTAATTCGCGTTTTGCCAAGGGGGGTAGTCCAGCCTTCACGTCCAACACCAATAGGGTGAGTGATAACTTTCTGACGCTCGTTTTTATTGGGTTTTGGATAATAATACAGTCGCATTTCGGCTAAATTAATCACAATACCTTCATGAGGTGCATCTGGAAGAATAAAACGATTTGGTACGATTACGCGTTGATTTTCACCTGGTAACCAAGGATCTAAATCTGGATTAGCATCAACTATTTCGTTGTAACCAATATCGAAAGCGCGTCCGATATCTAACAGCGTATCTTCATGGTGACTATAGACAACGAGATTATGGCCAACTACCCGAGTGTTGGCATCCTCCAACTCAAAGGTTGTTGCATGTGCAGCTGTAACTATTAGGCCTGTAATAAGAGTGATAACAATGCGAAACATTTTTTTTCCTGTTTATTAATATTTGTTGTACTACTGATTGCTAATTGTACATGATTACAATTTTTACACTCACTCAAAGATCGTTTTAAAAAAAGGTAAAATCTGCTTTGCCACCAACCTTAAGCTAGCGTAATCTATGCACATGAAAAAATATTACATACTCCTTCTGATTATTTTAGTTTCTTCTTCTGGTTGCTCGCTTTTTTCTAAAGATGAGGTCAAGACAGAGGACAACTGGCCCGTTGAACGCGTATATTCTGAAGCTAAAGCGGCGTTAAATGCAGGCGATTATAGTACGGCGCTGCAACATTATGGTCAGCTTGAGGCTCGATTCCCTTTCGGCGAATATGCGCAACAAGCCTTATTAGAATCAGCTTACGCACAATATAAAAATGACGATCCTGAAACGGCCATCGCCACGTTAGACCGTTTTATGCGCGTCTATCCATTAAACGCTAATATGGATTACGCGATCTATCTCCGAGGGTTAACTAACTTCACTCGTGATGTTGGCCTTATGGAGAAATATATTCCTCGTGATGAAACACAGCGAGATCCTGGCTCAGCACTTCTTGCTCTCCAAGATTTCACGACATTAGTAAATCGCTACCCAAATAGTAAATACAGTGAAGATGCTTCACAACGCATTGTTTATTTACGTAACCGTTTGGCGCAACATGAAGTTAATGTTGCATACTACTATATGCAACGCAGTGCTTATCTAGCTGCCGCTAATCGCGGTAAATATGTAATTGAAAATTATCCTCGAACACCTGCAATGCCTGAAGCCCTAGTAGTCATGGCAAAAGCATACAAGATAATGGGGTTAGATAAATTATCCGAAGATGCCTTGCGTGTTTTAGAATTAAATTATCCTGGGCACCCGGGTGTAGCAGAAGTAAGACAAACATCGTCAAAATAACAGTTATCCATTAATCATTAATTTAGTAACGCTTAATTTGACCATATTTCTATTAGGAGTGGTTGAAAGTAAAACTCCGTACTGCTTGTATATCTTGTTTATTCAAGGCGAGCATTATGATTCGGTCAAAACCTAATGCAACACCTGAACATTCTGGCATGCCTGATTTCATGGCTGCGAGTAAATTATTATCAATTGGCATTTTTACCATAGCCTGATCTTGTCGCTGCGTATTGTCTTCGGTAAACCGTCTTTGCAATTCATCGGCATCTAATAGTTCGTTATACCCATTCGCTATCTCGACACCCGCGATATAAAGTTCAAAGCGGTCTGCGACATTATTTCCAGCTTCATCTTCTTTCGTTTTAGCTAATTGCGCTTGTGATGCAGGAAAGTCATAAATAAACACCGCTAAATTCATTGCTGCTAATCGTGGCTCAATAACATGACTCATCAATAACGCTAACCAACCATCACGATCTAGCGCTAAATCGTCAGCCAAGCCGGTGATATGTGTTAATGCGCACTGCTTTATTTGCTGGACTGAGCAGGTAAATACATTTATTTTCAAATAAAACTCAAAAATGTCACGATAACTTAAACGTGAAATATGATTTAAACAAAATACTTCCTGTACTAACTTATTGACTTCATCCATTAGCTGGTTCAAGGACAATTCGGGACGATACCATTCCAGCATAGTGAATTCAGGCGAATGAAGCCTACCCTGCTCACCATTACGAAATACATGCGCAATTTGATAAATAGAGCCTAAATTTGCAGCGAGTAAACGCTTCATCGCAAATTCGGGTGATGTTTGTAGGTAATAGGTTTGTTTAGATGTTGAACCTAATGGAATAAAGTCTGTAGTAAAGCTATTCACATAAGCTGCCGTAGGCGCTGCACGCGATAAGATGGGCGTCTCAACCTCTAATACATCGCGCTCAGCAAAAAAACGGCGGACACCCGCTAAATACTGTGCCCGCCGTTTAATTGTTGCTATGTCAGCCGAGGGCTGCCAATTATAAGCCATATTAGTAACTAATCAGCTTAGACTTTAGCTCGCTCAACATATTCGCCGCTACGCGTATCTATGCGTAATAATTCGCCAATTTCGACAAACAAAGGTACTCGTACAACCGCGCCTGTTTCTAATGTAGCAGGTTTACCGCCACCACCCGATGTATCGCCTTTCAAACCCGGATCTGTTTCAGCAACAATTAAGTTCACAAAGTTAGGCGCGCCAACTAGTAATGGCGAACCATTCCATAATGTTACAGTGTATACATACTGCTCTTTTAACCAGTTTTTACATTCCGCAATAGCATTCGCATCCGCAGCGTATTGCTCAAAAGTAGTGGGGTCCATAAAATGCCAGAACTCGCCATCGGTATATGAGTATTCCAGTTCCATTTCAACAACATCCGCACCTTCGGCACTTTCATTTGATTTAAAGGTACGCTCATTTACACGCCCTGTTTTCAGGTTGCGAAATTTTACTCGGCTAAATGCTTGGCCCTTACCTGGTTTTACAAATTCATTTTCAATGATATTGCATGGATCGCCATCCAACATAATTTTGAGTCCTGATTTAAATTCACTTGTACTAAAATTTGCCATGGCAACCTCTTTTAGGGGACGATCATCGTCTATAATAATTTTAAAGCCCACTATGATACCGCAATCACACACCTTGGTGACAAAACAACCATGGCAAACTGCTTTAGCTAATGCCATCAAAGAGCCTACAGTCCTACTCACACAACTAGGCTTGTCAGATAAATTACAAGCAATTGATGCTGATACTATCAAAAACTTTCCACTCCGTGTACCACAAGCTTATATCAATAAAATGCGCCATGGTGATAAGAACGACCCTTTATTAAGACAAGTTTTCCCACTGTTAGATGAAGGTTTTGACGTTGCTAATTTTGTTGCCGATCCAGTTGGTGATAATTTAGCGGTGACGTCACCCGGCATATTACAAAAATACCAAGGTCGTGCATTATTACTCACCACTGGCGCATGCGCGATTCATTGCCGATATTGTTTCCGTCGTCATTTTCCTTATAGTGATAGTAATCCACTTGCCAGTCAGTGGCAGCAAACCTTAGAAAATATTACTGAAGATCTTAGTATCAATGAAGTGATCCTCAGTGGAGGCGATCCCCTTTCATTAACGGATAATAAGCTTGCTAATCTAGTTCAAGATCTTGAAAAAATACCTCACCTTAAACGTCTGCGCATACATACACGATTGCCTATCGTCTTGCCGGAACGTGTAGACGATCACTTATTGTCATGGATTACCGCTTCTAAACTGCAGGTCATTATGGTAATTCATGCCAATCATGCCAATGAAATTGATCTGCTCGTTGCTAAGGCACTAGACAAATTACGCTTAGCAAGATGCCAGTTGCTTAATCAAACTGTATTACTAAAAGGAATTAATGACTCGTCGCAAGATTTATATAACTTAAGCGAGCGTCTAAGTGAGGTAGGTGTAATACCCTATTATCTTCACTTGCTCGATAAAGTCAGTGGGGCTAGCCATTTTGATGTTTCAGAACAACATGGCATTGAATTGATAGCACAGATTCGAAAGATGTTACCTGGTTACCTTGTTCCTCGTCTGGTTCGAGAGCAACAAGGTGAAGCCAGTAAAACAATAATCGCCTAATTTCTAGAACGTTCTTTAGCCGGAATATAATCTCGCTCACCACTACCAATATAGATTTGGGTAGGGCGATAAATACGATTATCAGATATCTGTTCTCTCCAGTGTGCTAGCCAACCGGCAGAACGCGCCACAGCAAACAAAGCTGTAAATTGATCGGCAGGGATGCCCATTTCTGCGTATAAAATTCCAGAATAGAAATCTACATTTGGATAGACACCTTTATGGCCTAATCTGTCTGCACAAATTTCTTCTACTCGCATTGCCGTCTCAAACGTAGAATCTAAGCTACTTCCGCGATCCTCAATCAATTCAGCGACTAGTTTATGCAAAATGGTTGCTCGTGGATCTTTTACTTTATATTCACGATGTCCCATACCCCAAATCACCTGTTTATTAGCAAGCGCATTGTCAATCCATTTTTCAGCTTTATCTGCATTACCAATTTCCTTGAGCATATCAACTACACGAGAGTTAGCGCCACCATGTAATGGACCAGATAAGGTTCCAATAGCACCCGAAATAACACTATAGGGTGTAGCCAGCGTCGAACCTGATATTAGAGCTGAAAACGTAGAAGCATTTAAAGTATGTTCAGCATGTAGGATCAAACAAACATCCATGATTTTAGCCATCATGGGATCGGGCTCTTTACATGAAAACATATAGAGCAAATTCTCAGCAACTGATAAATCTTCGCGAGGATTAATAGGATCGTAGCCTTGACGCATGTGTTCCCACATTGCTACTAAAGGTGCCATTGAAGCGATGATATTCACGGTCATATTTCGAACGTAATTAAGATCTTGGCAAGAATCGCTACTCGTCAGGCATTCATTACCAGGGTAAAACATACCTAGACTTGATACAGCCGTTTGCAACATATCCATTGGATGGCCGGTGGAAGGAAAATGGCGCATCATTTCTCGAATATGATATTTAATTCGATACTGACCCCGCAATTGCGTTGTAAAGTCTGCCAACTCAGTCGTGGTGGGTAACTCGCCCTGGAGCAATAATAAGGTTGTCTCTTCAAACGTACTATGTTTAGCTAAAGTTTCAATCGAATAGCCACGATAAGACAATAAACCTTTATCACCATCAATAAATGATATTGCCGACTGCGTAGCAGCGACTCCCTCTAGCCCAGGTAAAAACTCACTCATAGCAACCCTCTCGTAAAATTCATTAAATGTTATTTAGCTTAGGGGCTTTTGATCTTTGATGCATAAACTATTGCGTGGCTCTTTTTTTCTCCATCTGCATTAGAAAAAAGGGGTTTAGTAATGACTAAACCTCCTCTTCTCTGCCTTGATAGATGAAAAAATAACTCAAAAATAGATATATCCCCCAAAGATCAACAACCCCCTAGTATTTGAAGCAATTATAAAGCGATTAACGCTATTACTTAAAAATGAGCGTAATCATAGCAGATTACGGGATATTACTCGTCTGCTATCAAATACTCAGGTTGCTTGATTGCTTATTTTTAATCCGTTATTTTGAATATGAACTTAAATTGAGAAAAATCTTCGCTATGCCAAACAACATCAACTATTTAGGGATCTGAGATGACAACTGATTTACATTTAATAACGGTAAGCCACTGAACCAACTGTTTTAAAGTTCAAGGAACGCCTTTAACTTTATTAGAATCAAGCAATTCAGGGAGTTGTGACTGTCCATTAAATATCATGAAGATCCCTTAGCACACACCTTACTATTTCAAGATATCATGCCATATGTTGTTAGCCCACGCATTTGCGTATGCACCTTCAAGCTTTGAAGGTCGATCTGATACCCCACCTCCAGGCATCGCTATCATCGATTGTTGCTCTTTATTGTAACGATAGACTGCAGCAACGTGGCCAGCTTGCTCGGCATCAATAAAGCTATAACAGGTATTGCTAAATACAGGTTGTTGCTCAGGTTCTGCGTCGTTTAATAGTGATGCAATTGCGGCAGCACAGACTTTTGCTTGTGCATTTGCAACGTGTCCAGATTTTGGCAATACAGCATGAACCGCATCACCAATTACATGCACATTACTTTTAACTGTTGATTCATATGTTAAAAAATCAACCTCACACCAACGTTGATCGACATTTATAACCCCCGCCAACGCCGCCACTTTTCCCGCTCTTTGTGGCGGGATCACATTTAATACATCAGCAGAAAATTGATTAAATTCTGTATCAACATTCAACTTAGCTACATCAACACTTTCAATCATGCTACTGGGAACATAGTCAATCAGACCGGCATAATATTGTTGCCATGCGCCTTTAAATAAGGCCTTTTTAGATGCCACATCGCCATTAGCATCTAAAATGATCAATTTACCACTCGGGTTATTATTTTTTAAGTAGAGTGCAATCTGACATGCACGTTCATAAGGTCCCGGTGGACAACGAAAGGGGGTTGGTGGAACTGTCATAACGACAATGCCACCTTTTTTCATACTCACTAACTGTTGTTTTAATACTTCGGTTTGCGGCCCTGCTTTCCATGCATGAGGCACAATGTTCTGGGCATCATAACTTGCTAACATGGGTAAATCGTCATAGATAAAATCTACCCCCGGTGCAATGACTAAACGAGCATAGCTTACAACAACCCCATCATGTAGAGTGACGTGTTGCTTATCAGTATCAATTGCAACCACTTCAGCTTGCACCGTTTTCACGTCATATTTATCCGCAAGTCCATTGTAATCATAAGTAAGCTGCTGCAAAGTACGGCTACCGCTCAATACTAGATTACTTTGAGGACATGAAACAAACTGAGCATTTCGCTCAATCATTATTACTTCTGTTTCAGGTGACCACATCTTGAGATATTTCGCCGCCGTAGCACCGGCAAAACCACCGCCAATAACCACGACACGTTGCGATGCAGATGATTTTTTCGATGCGAGTGCTATTTTAGGCAGCATTGCCATAGACCCCGCAGCAATTGCCGTTTTAATAAAACCTCTACGCTTTATAGCCATGACAATAAACCTCTTGAATACTCACTCCTAAGATACGCGTTCGCCTTGCGCTTGCAAATCAGCATGATAGGACGATCTCACCATTGGGCCACTAGCTACATGCTCAAAGCCCATTTGTTTAGCAACGATGGCTAGCTGATCAAATTCAGCTGGCGTTACAAAACGTTCTACCGCCAAGTGATGTCGGCTGGGTTGTAAGTATTGACCTAAGGTTAACATTCGACAACCATGATCACGCAAATCTTGCATCACTTCATGTACTTCTTCTAATGTTTCGCCTAATCCCAACATCAAGCCTGATTTAGTTGGTACTTCGGGGTGTTGTTGTTGAAATTTTTTAATTAAATCTAATGACCATTGATAATCTGAACCCGGTCTAACTGCTTTATAAAGGCGAGGAATACTTTCTAAATTATGATTAAAAATATCCGGCGGACTTTTGGCCAGTTCAACTAAAGCCACATCCATGCGACCACGAAAATCGGGAACAAGTACTTCAATACGTGTGTCTGGCGCTTGTTTACGTATTTCAGCAATACATTGGGTAAAATGCGTTGACCCACCATCTCGTAAGTCATCTCGATCAACAGACGTCACCACCACATGTTTAAGCTTCATTGCTGCAATCGTTTTAGCTAAGTGCCCCGGCTCGTTTGCATCTAATGGATCAGGCTTGCCATGAGCGACATCGCAAAATGGACAGCGGCGGGTACAAATATTACCCATAATCAAAAAAGTTGCGGTGCCGTGAGTAAAACATTCACCTAAATTTGGACAGGAGGCTTCTTCGCATACGGTGTGTAAATTATTCTCACGCAGCAGTTCTTTTAAACGAATAACCTCTGGATGGCTCGGTGATTTCGCTCTGATCCAAGCTGGTTTACGTTTAGGGTCGCTGGGCACAATTTTTATTGGGATGCGAGATACTTTAGATGCCCCTTTCAGTGCACTAACATCACGTTTTGGCTGTACTTTTTCGGTCATTTTTCCGCCTTAAACATCTGCGTCTTAAACGCTAATATAAACTGTTGTTTTGCCTGTGACATTGTCATGTCATAACCCAGACTTTTTAAATCAATCACTTCCATTCCTTTATAACCACAAGGGTTAATGAAACTGAAAGGTGCTAAATCCATTGCGATATTAATGCTCAGCCCATGATAACAAGCGCCCTGTTTTACCCTTAAGCCTAATGCTGCTATCTTTCTTTCATCAACATAAACACCGGGGGCATCAGCACGCGCATTCGCTTTAATACCTATGTCATTAAGCATAGTTATAATGCTATTTTCGATACGTGACACCATCTCACGAACACCAATATTCAGCCGTTTCAAATCAAACAATGTATAGGCAATTAACTGCCCTGGACCATGATAGGTAACCTGACCACCACGATCAGTCCTAATAACGGGAATACTACCGCTATCAAGCACGTGCTCATCTTTGCCATTCAAGCCTTGCGTAAAAATAGGGGAGTGTTCCACTAACCATAATTCATCTTGCGTAAATTTATCACGCTGGGCAGTAAAGGTACGCATGGCATCACAAGTCGCCTGATAATCAACCAGTCCCAAGTCTTTTAATATCATAGACTGAAAATTATAAAACGTATTTAATTGCTTCGTGGCTAATCAAATCACGATGAATGGCTTCTAACTGCTCTCGACTGGTCACGTAAAAATCAACCGTAACTGAAGTAAACTTACCACCTGAACTTTGTTTGATTGTTACTGCCCCTTCTTTAATATCATCCACATGACGACGGACAATGCTCACCACGATTCCATCAAATTCAGGATGGGTAACCCCCATCGCTTTGATACCATATTCACACGGAAATTCTAGCTTCGCTTCTTTTTCATCTAATGCCATGCTGCGACATCCTTCTTATAGTGCTGATAAAGCGCATCTATTTGTTGCCATACTGGGCCAGGAATACCGCTCCCAACCTCATCACCATCTAATAGTGTAATCGGCAACACTTCTTTGGTAGAGCTGCTCATCCATACCTCGTCAGCTTGTTTTAACTGGTTTAATGTCACCGCCTGCTCCAACAGAGGTATCCCAGCCTTTGTTGCCAATGTTATAACGACCTTACGGGTAATACCCGGTAATATTTTTTCGTCTTTTGGCGATGTATGAATAGTGCCATTGATAACTACATAGGCATTACTAGCCGCACCTTCAGTCAGATAACCGTCACGAATTAACAATGCTTCTTGTGCACCCGCTTCGAGTGCCTGCTGCTTCAATAAGCTATTCGGCAACAAGGTAATTGCTTTGATATTACAATTATGCCAACGAATATCTGAAAGGCTAATAGCGGCAATACCTTGTTTTTTATACTTGTCTTCCACAGGGAGCAGGGGATTACTCATTGCAAATACCGTAGGTGTTACCCCTTGTGGAAATACATGTTCACGTGGTGCTACGCCTCGTGTCACCTGTAAGTATATTGATTGATTGCCCCCACCATTGCCTTCAACCAATTGTTCAATCATGGTTTGCCATTCAACGTTAGTCATTGGATTATTCATCCGCACACCATTAAGGCTTGCTTGCAATCGCTCTAAATGAGCCAATAAATGAAAACTACGACCATCATAAACAGGGATTACTTCATAAACGCCATCACCCAATAAAAAGCCACGATCAAATACTGATATTTTTGCCAGATCAACAGGTAAAAAATCACCATTTAAATAGACTTCTTTCATTGTTTAGCCCCAAATAAGCATCAATAAAGAATCCAGTAAGCGACGCCACCACCCACCTTGCTCAATGGCATTTATGGCAATTAGGTTTTGCTTAACGATCAGTTCATCATCTAAACGAATTTCTACTTCACCTAATTGTGCCCCCTCGGCAATGGGTGCAATTATTGGTTGTTGTATATTAGTGTTAGCAACTAATTCTTTGTAACGACCTCTAGGAACTGTCACAGAAAGAGGTTTTGCCAATCCTAACTGAACCAATTTCTCACTACCCTTCCAGACTTTGCTATCAGCGATTTGTGTCAGCGCTGGATATAACTCGTGAGTTTCAAAAAAACGGAAGCCATAATTGAATAATTTTTGAGTTTCTTGTGCACGTGCATTATCACTGCGTGTACCCAACACAACAGAAATCAATCGCATATCATCACGCGCTGCTGATGCTGCCAAACAATAACCAGCTTCTTCAGTATGTCCCGTTTTTAAACCATCAACACTGCTATCTCGCCACAATAATTTATTGCGGTTATGTTGCGTAATATCATTATATTTATACTCTTTTTCGGCATACCATTTGTAATGATCAGGGTAGTCTCGAATAATCGCCGCCGACAAGGTCGCAATATCTCTAGCCGTTGTGTAGTGGTCAGGATCCGGTAAGCCAGTTGAATTACGATAATGAGTATCAACCATGCCTAATTGTTGGGCATATTGATTCATCATTTGAGCAAAGGTATCTTCACTGCCTGCAATATGTTCAGCTAATGCAACAGCGGCATCATTACCAGATTGAATAATCATCCCACGTAATAACGCTTCGACCGGCACCTTCGTATTCACTTCAATAAAACTGCGCGATCCCACCATGCGCCAAGCTTTTTCACTAATCAGTACCTCATCAGTCAGCTTAATATTACCTGATTCTAGCTCATGTGATACCACATAGGCAGTCATTAACTTGGTGATACTGGCTGGTGGTAAGCGCTCATCTGCGTTATTTTCAGCAATGACTCGGCCACTGGCAAAATCCTGCAATATATAAGATTTTGCAGCTATATTTGGCGCGGCTGGATTAGGTGTTATAACTGCCTGAGCAGTTATACTGCTCAACATAACACCTGCGAGCAAGATGGTTTTTACTATTTTCAGCATGAAAACTCTCTATTAAAATAAATTATTCGATCACTAAATGGGCGTCATTAAAGCCTAGATTGAGCAGACGACTGGCTAAGGAATCACCCTCTTCAATATTGTCTAGTGGACCAATGCGAACCCGATATAACTTGCCATTAGAAGTCACGATGACCTCATCGCCGATCTGTCTTTCCACTTGACCTTTAAACTGTTGCGCATTGGTCGAAGTGCTAAATGCCCCTACTTGCAAATATATACTCACAGGTTTGTCTATGATTGGTTTTTGTTGCACATTACTTACGATGTTCACGGGCGCCTCACCCCCAGTTATAGCGCGTATTTTGACCATTCCTGTGCCGTGCCCAATAATCCCCAACTTTTTCGCAGCAGTGTAGGATAAATCAATCAAACGATTGTCGTGAAACGGCCCTCGATCATTCACTTTTACAATTACCATACGCCCATTGCTCAGGTTGGTCACTTCTAAGTATGAGGGTAACGGTAATGTTTTATGTGCTGCCGTCATGGCATACATATCATACATTTCACCACTAGAGGTTCGTCGACCATGAAACTTAGATCCATACCAAGAAGCAATACCCTTTTCTTGGTAACCTTGGCTACTCGCTAAAGTGTAATAACGCTTACCCAGCACGTCATAACTTGTTGGGTTACCGTATTTACTTGGTGGTTCATCTTTAGGTATTGCATTAGGTATATTTGATACGTCTGGCGGAGAAGTTGGTGCGCTATCAGCTTGTTCTGTAATACGACTACATGAGATTAAACTCAAATATACGCAAACAATAGCGATCCATTTTAAACTTCTCAACATTAACGCTTATCCTCATAACCTAATCGTATTGCTTGCCCTAGTTGAGTGACCACCATGGCATACATCCGACTGTGATTGTAACGCGTAATCGCATAAAAATTCTGTCTAGCCAACCAATATTCTTCACCATTTTCTTGACTTAATGAAATTAAAGCAAGTTGATCATCATCCTCAGGCACCCCTCTCAAACTAACACCGGCCGCAGTTAATGTTTGCCGACTGAGTGATGGTTTCATCCCCTTTTCAATCAAATCAGTGGCCACTTTGCCAGAAAAATAAGTGGGATGAGTAATACTTTCACCTGCAACCCAACCATGTCGTTTAAGATAATTAGCGATACTACCTATCGCATCAGTTGGATTTGTCCAAATATCGCGATGACCATCACCATCAAAATCTACCGCATATTCACGATAACTACTCGGCATAAACTGTCCTAAACCCATGGCTCCGGCATAAGAACCTATAGGAGCAAACACAGAGAGATTTTCTTCACGCGTTAAAATTAGAAATGCTTCTAATTCTGAGCGAAAAAATGGGCTTCTTGGCGGGTATTGAAACGCTAAAGTTGATAAAGCATCAATAACTCGGTAACCACCGACATTGCCGCCGTAGCGTGTTTCCACCCCCAATATAGCAATAATTATTTCGGCAGGCACACCAAATTCTTTCTCAGCGCGAGCTAGATCATCAGCATGCTGCTGCCAAAACTCAATACCACCGTTAATTCGTGAGTCTGTCATGAAAATAGCGCGATACTCAAACCAAGCCTTACTCTTTTCTGCAGGACGTGAAATAGCGTTAAGAATCGACTCTTTGACTTCAACTTGTGCAAATGAAGCGGCTAACTCATCAATGTTGAACCCATGTTTTTGGTGCATTTCTGCTAGAAAATCGGGCAAACCAGGTAAGTCCGGTTCAGTCGCTGCTTGTGCCGCACTTACAAATAAAAAAGTAGTCAAGAGTAAAACTATTTTCATGGAGACATCATCCTTCTGTGAGTATGAATAGACATTAGAATACCGAAGCCAGCCAACAAGGTCACCATTGATGTTCCCCCATAACTTATCATCGGTAGTGGAACACCTACAACTGGCAACAATCCAGTGACCATTCCAACGTTAACAAATACATAGACCAGAAAAGTTAAAGAAATACTCCCGGCTAATAAACGCGCAAAACTGGTTTGTGCTTGACTAGCAATATAGATACCTCTACCCGCGACTAATAAGTAAAAAACTAATAAGATCCCTACCCCAACTAAACCGAATTCTTCAGAGATAACCGCAAAAATAAAATCGGTGGTACGTTCGGGTAGAAAAGCTAGGTGTGATTGTGTGCCATCTAACCAGCCACGGCCAAATAAGCCGCCCGATCCTATTGCAATTTTGGATTGAATAATATGATAGCCAGAACCTAAAGGATCACTTTCTGGGTCCAGAAGGGTTAACACGCGTTGTCGTTGATAATCATGCATCAAATGCCACAATACGGGTAGCGCAGCGGTACTTAGACCAATAAACCCTAGAATGATCCGCCAGCGGATGCCAGACAAAAAAACCACAATCAAGCCAGAACTAGCAATAAGCAATGCCGTACCTAAATCGGGTTGTTTCGCAATCAATATTGATGGCACAATAATTATTGTCAAGCTCACCAATAATCTTGTTGCAGTAGGAGGCAAGGGTCGCTCTGCTAAATAGCTGGCAACTAATAATGGTACCGCCAACTTCATTAATTCTGAAGGCTGAAATCGGAAAAAACCTAAGTCTAGCCAACGCTGTGCACCTTTACCCTCATGGCCAAACATTAACACCGCTATTAACAAAAGCAAACCAAACCCATATAACCAATATGCGGCATCACGCATACGATCAGGGTGAATATTAGCTAGCACGAATAACACAATAAACGCCGTGCCTATTCGAATTAATTGTCTAATTATAATCGCCGAACTCTGATCACCTGCACTGTATAAAATCATTAAACCAGCGCCCAGCAAAATCAATATGCCCAAGAGTAGTAGAGCATCAAGATGAATAATTTTTAAAGCTCGGGTTAAGCTCCATCGCTGAGGTTGCTGCCTATCGTACAGTAAGTTACTCATCAACTGTCGTCCCAAAATATTGATCGATTAATTTACGTGCCATCGGTGCCGCCATTGTACTTCCACCGCCGCCATTTTCAACGACAATGGCAACTACAAACTCTGGAGCCTCCGCAGGCGCGAAAGCAATAAATAAAGCATGATCATGTAATTTTCTTTCTAAGGTTTTTGCATCATATTTTTCATCTTGTTTGATGCCAAAAACTTGCGCCGTTCCGGTTTTACCTGCCACTTTGAATGGCAAACCTTTGCCAATATGACGGGCAGTACCGCGAACACCATGTACTACTTCTACCATCGAATCAATCACAGCCTCCCAATTCCGGCTATTTTCCATTGGTAATGTTTCATAGGTCTGCGTTGGGAAAAGTTGCAATTCGCTTTGTCCCGTTGGCCTGCTTGCTCTTACTACTCTTGGACTAATATCAATGCCACGCATCGCTAAAACTGCCGTGGCATGTGCGATCTGAATCGGCGTCATTTGATTAAATCCTTGACCAATACCCGATATTAATGTCTCTCCTGGATACCACGCTTTATTACGATTGGAACGTTTCCATTCTTTTGAGGGCGATAAGCCCCTGCTTTCACCAGGAAGATCTATTCCCGTCCGTTGGCCGAATCTAAATAAATCTAAAAAACTATGAATGCGATCTATTCCTAATGTATTTGCAAGATCATAAAAATAGACATCACAGGATTGTGAAATAGCGTCTTTCAAATCCATATGACCATGCCCGTGAGATTTCCAGCATCGATAACGATGATCTTGACCTGGCAAGGTGTACCAGCCGGGGCAGAATGTTTTAGACTGTTCGCTAATGACCCCAGATTCCAACCCTGCAAGGGCGATAAAGGGTTTTAAGGTAGAGCCTGGTGGATACCGTCCGCGTAACGTACGATTAAACAATGGCATGTCAGGCGAATCTCTTAAAGCCGCATAGCTTTTACTACTAATGCCCAAAACAAATTCATTCGGGTCAAAGTCAGGTTTACTAACCATGGCCAGTATGCCGCCTGTTTTTGGATCCAACGCAACGACGGCACCATTAAAATCACCCATTACTTCGGAGGCAACCCGTTGCAAATTAATGTCTAAGTGCAAAAATAAATCTTGTCCTGACACTGATGGCATACTATTTAGCTGACGAACAATTCGTCCTTGCACGTTCGTTTCTACTTGTTGATAACCCACTTGACCATGTAGCAATTCTTCATATTGTTTTTCTATTCCTGTTTTACCGATTTGCATCGTACCTTTGTAATTTTGTTGATCGATCTCTTGTAAATCTTGCTCATTAATCCGTCCGACATAACCAACCGTATGTGTAAATAGTGCGCCTTGCGGGTAGTGACGAATCAATCGCCCGACCACATCTACGCCTGAAAAACGATGGCGATTGACGGAAAAAATAGCAACTTCTTGTTCGGTTAACCGTTCTTTAACAATGACTTGTCGAAAACGACGTTGCTGCTTGATCTGCTCTTTAATATCGATCATATCCTCTTCAGTCATGGCAAATAAAGCCGCTAATTGTTGTAAGGTATCAGCAATATCAGGCACGTTTTCAGGGGTCAATTCTAGGCTAAACGTAGGAATATTCTCAGCTAGCATCACGCCATTGCGATCGTAAATCAAACCACGTTGTGGTGGGATAGAACTAATATCTACCCTATTTTTTTCAGATAGCGAGTCAAAATGTTCAAACTCAACCACTTGTAGAACAATCAAGCGGCCGATCAAAGCTATAAATAGCAACCCTGCAATGAGGGCAGATAAGATAAGGCGATCATTTATTATTCGACCTTCGTGAAAGTGATTCTTTAATGCGAAATGTGAAGTCACTTCAGCGTCAACTCACATTAAATGTGCGCCGAACTGCTCGCAAAAATGCATAGACAATGGGCCACAGCACAGTTGTTGTTACGGCGGGTAACCAGACGTACCAACTGGCAAAGTTTGCGGTCATTACTACGGCAGGAATTTTGACCACCAGTACCAAGGTCATAATACTCAACGCCTGCTGCCACAAAGGATATTGGCGCAGCTGTAAATGGAAACGCAATATCAAATAAATAACAAACGCATATGAGAATGCCTCAATACCTAAAGGACCACCCATTATCACGTCCATTAAGAGGCCTACACTCCAAGCATAACCTACACCAACGCGCTGGGGTAATGCCATCGCCCAATAAATGAGGGTCATCAATACCCATTCTGGTCTTGCAAATCGTAGGTTATCAGCAAGCGGTACGAGCATTAACAACATGGCAATAACAATTGTAATAACGATAATACCACCGCCCTGTGAAGCTTTAATAGTGGCCATTAATGCAAGTCCTCAGTCGATATTAACTCGTTTTTTGTTTTTTGCTTTTCCGTGTGCAGCACCAACAATACTTCACGACTAGTATCTAATTCGGCGGCAGGTTTAACGGCAATATCGGCAAATGCCTTCCCTTGAGGAAAATAAATAGCAATTACCGTACCGACAGGATAGCCAACAGGAAAACGTCCACCGAGTCCCGAAGTCACTAGTACATCACCTACGCGCACGTCAGCATTATGCGCTAAATGTTCCAATTGCAAGGGTTCGCCTAGTCCTCGCCCGATGGCAACTGCTCGCAATCCATTACGATTGATCTGAACAGGCAAACCATGACTAGGATCTGTCAACAACATGGCACGACTAGAGAAACTCGTGACCTCGGTGATTTGTCCCATGACACCATGCGCATCTAGTACGGGTTGGCCATTAAAAACACCATCGTTAAGTCCTTTATTAAGAACCACCTGTTGAGAAAAGGGATCAAGGTCTATCGACAATAATTCAGCAACTAAAACGCGTTCAGTCAGACGAAATGAAGAACCTAGTAATTCTCGCAATCGTGTATTTTCTCGTTCCAAATTCTGTAACTTTTGCAAACGAACATTATTTAATAAATTTGTAGCTTCCAAAGCCATATTTTTTTCTTTTAATTGGTCTCGATTTTGAAAAAAATCACTTATCCATTCGCTGGCATCACTAGGAAAAGAAGCAATAACTTGAATTGGATAAACAATGGTCGATAACGCACTTCGTGTAGGTGAAAAATAATTCAGTCGCGTATCTAAAAAAAATAAGACTAAAGATGCTACTAACGCTAATAGCAATCGGGCATTTAGTGAAGGCAGATGGGCAAATAAAGGTTTAATATTATGTTCCAAAAACTAAAAAACCTTTACGACAGAGTAAGCGTCGCAAAGGTCTAAAATGTAGCGATAAGTAATAATTTACTCAAACGTAAAAACGTCAGTGCCTCGTTCATCAAGCATCTCTAATGCTCGGCCACCACCACGGGCAACACAGGTTAGTGGGTCTTCTGCCACTATGGCTGGCAAGCCCGTTTCTTCGATTAATAAACGGTCTATATCTCGTAATAAAGCGCCACCACCCGTTAACACAATACCGCGTTCTGCAACATCAGCGCCTAATTCTGGCGGTGTTTGTTCCAATGCGGTTTTCACTGCCGCAATAATGCCAGCTAAAGGATCTTGCAATGCTTCAAGGATTTCATTGCTATTGAGTGTAAAACTACGCGGAATACCTTCTGCTAAGTTACGACCACGTACTTCCATTTCTCGCACTTCATTGCCAGGATAAGCAGAACCAATTTCTTTTTTAATTTTTTCTGCGGTTGCTTCGCCAATCAATGTTCCGTAATTACGACGCACATAGTTGATGATCGCTTCATCGAACAAGTCACCACCGATACGAACTGATGCTGAATAAACAATACCATTCAATGAAATAATCGCGACTTCGGTTGTACCACCACCGATATCCAACACCATTGAACCACTAGCTTCATCAACTGGCATTCCTGCACCAATCGCGGCCGCCATAGGTTCTTCAATCAAATAGACTTCACGTGCACCTGCACCTGCGGCTGATTCCCGAATCGCTCGACGTTCTACTTGGGTTGAACCACAAGGCACACAGACTAAAACGCGCGGACTTGGTTTAAAAAACCGACCTTCATGTACTTTACGAATAAAATGTTGCAACATTTTTTCAGTCACCGTGTAATCTGCAATTACACCATCTTT
>Ga0105055_10002616_pt1 | contig 27790 bp, 21 predicted proteins | sample BON03_FD_78090 | JGI IMG/M metagenome (GOLD analysis project Ga0105055, IMG submission 78090) | Freshwater microbial communities from Lake Bonney liftoff mats and glacier meltwater in Antarctica - BON-03 | ecosystem: Environmental > Aquatic > Freshwater > Ice > Glacier meltwater | place: Lake... | reverse complement strand
TTTATACATTGATGTTCCTCTCTCTGTATCACCAAAATGATCTCGCATACCTACCAAAAATGTCTGCAATAGTATCCTCGTATCCGTACCCCATCCAGCACCAATGCCAATAATGAAAGGAATACCAGAACCTGTCGCAAAATTTTGATACTTCAACTTCTTTAATTTCTCCTTAGAAACTAAAACCTCGTCAGGTGATAAGTTTTCATAAGATTTCGCAAATGGATCAACAAAGGAAACATATATACCTAAATTGAAATTCCGTCTGGACCCATTTACTGCCATAGAACCACGGAAATGAGCAACTAAGAATTTTCCGTTACCAGAAGAATTGCAATTGCACACCCGTTCGCCAACAGAATCCACCAAGTTAGCATATCGTTCAAAATGCCGAAGAACCTGAAAAGTCCTGTTATGAGGAGAATAGCCTGCAGGATTTGAACGACAACAAGCCATTTTTCGAACAAAAACAATAATTTTATTTCTATATACGCAGAAGCCACATATGATCGATTGCAAGACAGTCGTACAATTCATTTCATCAAATAAAAAGACTAGTATAAAGTATTGAATATCCTGCGAAAATTCTTGATCTAGCATAGTTCAAAACCTGACATGTCGTCCCCAATGACGATTGAAATTCACAAGAATATTTAGCTTCTAAAGGATACACAAGTTTTCTATCTTTGAATGCGGCTAATTGATTGACAATAATGATAAACTTTCTTCCTCGTCGTCATTGTCCATTATGCGCAAGAATGTTGTCCCGGTACAACTAGCCAAGAATCTCTTCTCTTTGCTTAAAGCACTCATATTCTCCCTCGTAAACTCTATCTCAACAAGCTTAGGTACCAAGAAATCATTGTATCCGACCTTTAATACGTCAGGATTCAAAATATCTTGCGAAAAATCTAGGAAACAAAGAAGCCGGTAACTGTCTGACGGATGTTGTCTAAAAAACTCGTTATAGTTTTCTGAAACAAATGATGCTGGCAGGGCTATATTATAATCGCGATATATTGTAACGGATCCGCAGCTGATTCCTCGAATATCAGCGCACGCAATATACCTGGCGTCTTTTACGGACATCCCAAATCTGGATTCAAACGAACCCGGAACAATTCCTGGTATCAATCCATGCTGCAGGTGTTAAAGATGGTTTAAACATATATATCATGGAAAAACTTACAACTTGGGCATCTAAAGTATAATCTAATTTTGCGCATTCTGTCATTGTTGTGGCTAGAAACTTCAGCTTGTTCATCCTGATTTTCAATTTGGAATAATGCGTCATAATTTGAATTGCTCCAAATTCGCCTAAAAGTTTGCCTATAACACCTGGAAACATTACATTCGAAGTTTCGGCGTAAGCTTCGTTTACCCAATTTCCACGAAAGTCAATCCTCGTATCTAATATATCAGACTCTTCCAAGCTCTCCATACGACATCGATGCTGGTACTCCATTCGTGAAAATACAATCACTTGATGCGTCTTCCGTCTAAACTGCAGCAGATCCCTGTTGTAATTTAGATATTCTAAGGCACTAGAGAATTTCGAAAGTCCAGTTGAGTAGACAGCTGGATTAAACTCTGCAACTTCACCGTATAGCCGAGAGTAAATACATGATGCGATGGATGTAGATGGAGGATGACAAGGATCTAGAGGAATGAGACCGGCCTCACTGGCAATTTTCATAGGTAGGCAAAGCGAATTTATTGACACACCATCCAACGACACTCGCAGTTTGTCTCGGTACGCCTGGCGAATTTCACTATACACAGAAGGTGTAGAGTACCCTTCGATGTAAGTGGCATCTTTGACTGACGGGTCAGAAGGAGTTTGCCACAATAACAGTTCGTCCACGCATATTTCATTAAATAGATTCGGATTCTGAGACCATTTAGTTACGCAAATATCTATGGTGGCATCACCTCGGAACATCAATACGTAGCGTTCATAAATGTTTTCTAAAGTTTCGATAATTTCATCATCTATCCCTTTTGACATAAGAAGAATTTTTAATCTGGGCCATGCCTCACCTCCAGCCTCAAACAGATCGTGAATTCTGTCAAGAGTTCTGTTTTCAACATGTTCCCAATTCGTTGATTCTGGCGCTTGAGAATGAACTCCAAACTGTTTTTTACAACTTGTGGTATTTTCAGAGAGACTGTGATGTTTCGTTGCACCTGTTACTTTGACCTCTGCGTTTGACTCTTGATGTTGGGACACTGAATTTGCAGCTCTAGAATATAGAGAGAAAGGTGGCGATTTCAACACACTATGGATATGAATCGATTCGGCTTTCAACACACAAGTATATACACGAAAACAGTGACCAATATTTGACGTATATCTGTGAGATCTCCAGCCGTATTGCCACCCTTTCAAACGTGAGTTAAATGCGACTACAGCAATGTCTTTGTTGGATTCCTGTAGTGCCACACCTTTCATCCATTCGTTTGACGGTGAAAGTGAGGTTATTTCATTGGTATCAAATAGATCTAATGAGACTTCCCCATTAAGTTTCGGAATATCTTCAGAGTTTTCAGGTGAGATATGTGCCCTTGGAACATTCAATACTAACTCAAATGCAGCTGATTGATAAATACTTACCAGAATTGCACCTGCCCATCAGGCAACGTAGGCGGTAGCTGGACTGTCACCGTTATAGGCGTTCCACAGAAAGAGTTGTTTCTGTGACCTGTAGTTGAGCACTGAGGAAAGCAACGAATAATCTTCCTCCCGTAGTTTGTTACTCGCAAATAACTAGATTTGAATTCACAGTGGAAGTCAGCATCATTTACCATCGTTCAAACCAATCCAGGAATTCGCAATACGTCCTCTAAAACGTGTCCTTATTAGCACGCCCAGTGGGAGCCCCCCGCGTTATTTGTGAAGTTGATTAGTAGACGTTGGGAGATATTAAAGAAAGCAATTCGGCCTCCTTGTTATAATTCATTGAGCGGATGTATATTACTTCGTTTGAACAAGCTAGAAATTTTATTCCTTTGTGCAAAATTCCAAGGCTCTCTCTCTCAAATTCAAAAGGTTCTAAATGTGGTATCAAGAAATCATCTAACCGAATAGTTAAAATATCGGGATTGGATTTGTCCACCTGATATTGCATAAAGAGAAATCCTTGATAACTGCTTGCAGGGTGCCTCGCAAACATCTCAGGATACTTTTCTCGAACAAATGTTGCACACAAAATTTTCCCGAAATCTCGACATATAACACATGTTTCCAAATTGTCTTCTGATTCGTCTTGGTACGCGAGGTATCGAGATTTGTGGCGCAACGCGTCCCTTCCAAATGGACTTTCAAAGGATCCTATAACAATTCCTGGAACAAATGCATGCTAAAATTAAATAAATGGAACAGTCACTAATTGCCCAAGACCTACTTACCGACAAGGCATCAAGAAGAATATCCATTTGTGCTAAAGACTCGCTAGTCTTGGCTATTAATCTGCTGCCATCAAAAATAACTTCAACATTCGAATATATTTTCATCGTCAATTGTGAACCAAATGCTCCGAGTAAGTGTCCATGGAGCCCGGGAACTTTCATTGCATCTGAATTCGTACCCAACGCTTCATTCACCCACCTTCCACTTATGTAACTACTAGTATTATCAGATGTGTCTTCCCGTTGAATACTTTGGATGCGAGCGAGGGCTATGGAATGATGACTCAATCGTCGAAACTGCATGAGATCTCGTGCATACGCTAAGAAACTAGTTTCACTGGAAAATTTTGACAATCCAGTAGAATAGGTAGTTGGATTAAATGAATACGATTTGCCGTACAGTCGATCGCGAATACATGATGCAACAGTAGTCGATGGAGGATGACAAGGGTCGAGGGGAATCAGACCTGCCAAGCTAGCACAGGTCATCGCTTCAATCATGGAATGAATGGGAGTGTCTTCCAAAGAAAGAACAACTCGAAGATTATCCCTATAGGATTGACGAAGCTTTCCGAATACTGATGCAGCGCTGTGCCCTTCAACGTAGTCAGCATCTACCATTGTAGCGTCGTATTGGCTATGTTGATAAAATTGCAATTCTTCGCAGCAGAGCTCTTTAAAATACTCAGGGTGGTTTGCCAATCGCGAGATCATTGAATTTACGCTTGAGGTGCAACGTAACAGTGTCATATAACGATCAACAATTCGTTGCAACCCATCTGCAATTCCACTTTCGAGCCCATCAGCAACCAAGGTAGCTCTGAACCGTTCAAAATTCAGTCCTGATTCGACTAAATCATGCATCCGATCAAGTGTTCGGTTTTCAATGTACTCTGGCGTCGTTGGTTCAGTTGGTTGATATCCTACAGCAACCTGCCTTTTACATATTTGTGTTGGGATCGCCTCCTTTCGTTTAGTCCTGGGGGCGTCGAACAGAGGCGGAGAGGCAGCCGGTTTTATGGCTCTTGAGTGAACACCAAAAACAGAGGACTTGAAGACATGATGAATACTCAATGAATCAGGGTTTAAAATGCAAGCATAAAATTGAAAACAATGACCCAAATTTGACGAGTAACGATGAGATCTCCAACTGTACATCCAACTTTTCATATCCGCATTGAATTTTATTTCGGCTTGATAAAACCCAGGTTTCGAATCTTCGATTGTATTCGTAACTTTACCCATAACCCAATCCTCAGCCGGGCATTCATTCGTTTTGATTTGAAATGCATTCAGCGGCAAATCGTCGTTGACTTTTGGATTTTTTATAGATTTCTCAACGGAAATATGCCCCCTGTATTGGTTAATTATTGCCACGGGTTCTTATATAGAGTACTTACCAGAATCGTAGCTGTTCTATTGGAATATGAGAAGGCATCCAGATGGAAGCAGAGATATGTGTTCCGCAGAAACCATATGATCTATGCCCCTCGTCGGAACACTTGGGAAAGCATCTGATCACCTTCCTACCATGGTTCATCACTCGAAGATAATCGGCTTGAAAGTCACACAGGAAGCGAGATTCCATGGACAATAACACAATGAAACAGCCATATACATTGGATCCGTTATTAAGTACACGGGTTCCTAAGCTTATGAACTTAATAAAAGAATATATACATCTAAAAGTCCATTTACTTGGGAGTGGCACGGCACCTACTCGAATGCTTTAGAACCCTTGCACGATGTGCAAATGAAATTGAAATTAATATCAGATAGGTCTTCGCAAGTAGGAATCTCTGTGAAAAACTAGATTCCTAGTTATTTAAGTATAGTTTCTTTCAATAGTTTATGCTTAAATGTCATAAGGGTGTACTAATAGCAGCTGAAACCAAGAATCAGCCATTGTACATACACCTTGAATAGATAAAATTCAAAACTAATTTGAACATCCAATTTGAATTGAAGTTTCAAAGAAAAGTGATAGCCCCCCACAAGGTTCCATAGTTGTTCTCTGTGTAGTTAAAACAAAGATCGAAGGAAGATGGTTAAGGAGTCAATAAAACCAGAAACCGCGGAAAAGAAAGAAGACGCGGAAGACGATAAGAAGGACAAGGATTTTGTTGCGCTAGATGCGGGAGATATTGCATTGCTTAAATCGTATGGGTTGGGCGCATACACCCTCGCAATTAAAGAAGCAGAAAAGGCGATTGAAAAGCAGCTCAAGTATGTCAATGAACTTGCTGGGGTGAAGGAATCCGACACCGGATTATCTCCTCCTTCGCTTTGGGATCTTGTATCTGATAAACAAATGATGCAGGAAGAACAACCACTACAGGTAGCACGATGCACCAAGATTCTTAATGCGGATACAGATGATGCTAAATACATGATTAATGTGAAGCAAATTGCCAAGTTTGTTGTCGCTCTAGGAGAAAAAGTATCTCCCACTGATATCGAGGAAGGCATGAGAGTCGGAGTTGATCGAACGAAATATTCGATTCAAATTCCCCTTCCTCCAAGGATTGACCCCAGTGTGACTATGATGACAGTGGAAGATAAACCTAATGTTACCTATGACGACGTTGGAGGGGTTAAAGAATCCCTTGAAAAACTCCGAGAGGTTGTAGAGTTACCACTGCTGCATCCTGAACGGTTCGTTAGCTTGGGCATTGATCCACCAAAAGGAATCTTGCTGTATGGACCACCTGGAACTGGTAAGACACTCTCTGCAAGAGCATGTGCGAATGGAACGGATGCTTGTTTTATCCGTGTTATTGGCTCTGAATTGGTTCAAAAGTATGTCGGTGAAGGTGCACGCATGGTAAGAGAATTGTTTCAGATGGCGAGATCGAAGAAGGCTTGTATTATTTTCTTTGATGAGGTGGATGCCATTGGAGGCTCGCGAGAAGGAGGCGATGGTAATAGCGACAATGAAGTACAACGCACGATGCTCGAAATTGTGAACCAGCTAGATGGTTTCGATGCAAGAGGGAACATCAAGGTGTTGATGGCAACCAACAGACCTGACACACTCGACCCTGCTCTAATGCGCCCAGGAAGACTTGATAGAAAGGTCGAATTTGGTTTGCCTGATTTGGAAGGCAGAGCACATATCTTCAAGATCCATACGAAAAGCATGAGCGTGGAACGAAATATTAGATTTGAGTTACTAGCGCGTCTTTGCCCCAACTGTACTGGTGCTGAATTGAGGTCTGTGTGCACAGAGGCTGGAATGTATGCCATTCGTGCTCGTAGAAAACAAATCACGGAGAAAGATATGCTGGATGCAATCAACAAGGTCATCAAAGGCTACTCTAAGTTTTCCGCAACTCCAAAATATATGGTGTACAATTAATTTCTTCTTTTTATATATCTCAAACATCCGGTTCCGCTGATAATTCTTAGTTGTATCATGTTTTGAATCCAAAGAAAATGAGAAAGTGCAGATTGATAACTCGGTCAGCACAAATTAGCAAAAATTTGTGCGAGTTCAAAGCTGGATACATGCTAAATGGAGCTAATCAACAGTTCTGTAGCTCTTGCTACTTTGTGACCCCATATTAAAAAAATGTCCCGCACGAATGAATGCCTTGGGGCAGTCTATTACTAGTACATTCTGTATATGGGCTTTGGGGAGAAAGAGTCGAAATATACTAAGGATGCTCTCCGATTTCAAACATATTGATGCGCTCAGTTATGTAAATCCACAATTGGAAAATATTTATATGGAAATTGGCGCCGTGAGAACCCATGAAATCCTAATGAGGAGTATTCACACTAAGATGGCTCATTGAGAATAACTACGTTTCAATCGACTAGGTTTCAGAACGCAGTATTGTTCCAGTGTTTGAATTGACTGTATTTGCTATGGGAAGGTCCGAATTTGTAAACCCTCAAACTAAAACACCAATTCGTTGATTTTTGCAACCATCACAGAAATCAAGGTGGCATTCGACGCATTTATATAACTTTGCAAAAGTTGAAAAACTCTCAAGGCATTCGTCGCATTGGAAACCTTGCGAATATTCTGTTTGGCCCTGATTGACCAAATGGACACATGAAACATCTCTGTAGATATGCTCATTACATACAGGAGTGGCGTCTTCAGTAAGATCCGTCACTATTTCTGCTTCACGAGGAATCACTGGAGATGCGATAGGCACTGCTATTTTGTTGGCGCAAGAAAAACAGTAGTCTACGTTACAGATGTCATATCTCCTGAATTCCGAATCTATGATTGTATGGCAACTAGTGCACACGGGTGAATAGTTTGAATCATATCGTCTTGAAACTGATTCGCTACAGTTGGTCAGCGGATGATCAAATCGAACACAAGTACTAGAAGGATCCTCAGGGACCACATTAACTCGGGTTCTTGAATAATTCTTAAAAAACCATATTTTGATGCAGATCGCTGCTACCAAAAGAAAGGAAAACCATTGGATAGGTAAGAAGGACCAGCTAGAGGACATGTCGTGAATTCGTGATTGAAAAAATGTCACTTGGAATGAAAAAGAGCCGTTGAAAAAAATCCATTTCGAGGCATAAGCTTCAATGCGATTCATTGTATTCCTTCTTAGCGTGATTGGTCAGGTGAAAGGCAAAGGATGCTTTGAGCCTGACACGAAAGTCTTAATGGCAGATGGTGCATTAAAAGAGATCCAACTGATATCCTCGGGAGACTCTGTTGCTTCGTGGGATGGTTTAAAAGTGGTAAATGCTACTGTTTGTCGTGCAGTTACTTTTTTACGAAAGGAAAGAATCGTGTTACATATTGAAAGTTCTGGTAAACAGATTGTGTCAACGCCAGATCATCCTTACTGGAGTCAAAGATCTCAAACTATCGTCTCTTTTGATCCTCATCAGACTTTCGTTGATTATGACCTTGATGCCTTAGATATGTTGGAGTTAGGAGAGATTTTCGAAGATACACAGGGATCTGGTATTCCAGTTCATTTACACGAGAGATACAATAAAACTGAAGCTACCCCAGTCATGACACTTCAACTGTCTGAGACCCACTGGTTCTTCGTTGAAGGTGTTCGAGTACACAATAAAGGAAGTAGCGGATGTTTCCTGGGAGACACCAAAGTAACGCTTTCAAATGGAAGACTTGAAGATATTTCAAAAGTTGGTGCAGGGGATATTGTTTTATCGTGGGATGAGGAATTGGGTCAATTCAAAAATGCATCAGTAGTCGAGCTACTCGAGTACGAGAGAAAGGAACTAATGGAAGTTTACATTGATAGAATTCAAGGAAGTGATGAAATGGGGCCTTTAATATCTACTCCAGATCATCCGTATTGGAGTGTCAAACAAAAAGCTGTGGTGTCTCTGAATCCAGGGGCTACCATCCAACACTACAAGTTGCAATGCCAACTAATGCATGAAACGGAGATATTTAGATATATGGACGGTAGTAGTGTAACAGGACGCGCGAGAATGTTACCGAATAATGAATCTACTCGTGTATTCACCCTTGCACTACAGGACACGCATTGGTTCTTTGCACAGGGAATACTGGTACATAATAAGGGGTCATCAAGTGGTGGGTCTTCCTCGACTGGCTCATCAACTACCCGCACCACTAGCACCGGAGGAACCTACTACTCCTCTGGTACATCCTACTCCTCTAACAGGTACGTGTACAGCACGGTAATCATCTACAGCAGTTCTAGATATTACTATAGTTCTCGATGTATGTATGATCAATATGCAGTCGGTTGTCGTTACTCCACAGTTCCTGAATCCAGTATTGTATGCGGTTGCCTTGATGAAACGTGGATTGGTAACGGCGATGAGGTGGAGGCTGAAATAGATTCAACCAAGGCAAAGCAAAACATCTACCGCTGGGACCTATGCCCATCAGATGATTTGGAAAATGGTATATGCTACATCGGATCTTCTTCATTGAGTAATAATGTTCCATCTTGCATTCCTCGGCTGTTGCCTAGCACTGTGTCGTATGATGATATGATCGCATACAACTTGATTAATCCTCTGGCTTGGCAAAATTCTTCTTGCTACAATGACAATGAATGTGCATCCTTTTTCACACTTAAGTACTTGAGAAACACTACTCTTTCGAGAAGACTGTTTCTTAACCCTGCTATCAGGGCAGTTTACGTCAACGGATCTTCAGCCAACGTAGCTGTAGTCGAGCAAAATGCTTTTGATGCGTATGAGATAGTCAGAAACGCTTCCCTGTTCCAATCTCGCGAGTATTGTGAATGTGATTTTGAAATGTGTGATGAAACCGATTCGATCTCATTAGCTATAATTGCCAGTTTCGTGGTCATTCTGATGGTCATTGTTGGTGCAACTTTTTGCATATGTATATGCAAGAACTATGCCAAGAATAGAGTTATTACAACTCCCGAAGGACTTGTGTCAACAGGGTCTGTACAAGCGTGCACCCATTCCTCTCACCCACTGTCAGCTGTGACATGTAGTGAAATGGCGGCAAGAAAAGATGCTTCCTACCGCGACGGTTTCATTTGCGATGTTTGTAATGGTAGTTTTCCGTTTTCAGCAGAATTCAAACGCTGCAATATATGTCGAGTGGACTACTGTCAAGGATGCGCAGTTAAATTTAAAACTCCAGTGGCCATTCCTCAAGTTACGCCGGTGTTCACGCCGCAGCAAACATGTCACCATGTATTTGAGGCCAAAATGTGCTCGCAGCTTGTTCAGCAGGGTCAAACTGACTACAAGGATGGATTTGGATGCGACACATGCAATAGAGGGTTCCCGAACACCGTCCCTTTTCACCAATGTTTGCACTGTCACCTTGACTTTTGTGAGCAGTGTAGAAATCGAAGTGCCCCCCAAAACAATGCTGCAGTGGTTGTTAGAGGATTCACGAATCAAGATTTACCAATTGCCAACAATGCACAGTAGAGAAAATGTATTTAATTGTCAATATTGTAATTTTTGCACCTTGTTGGATTCTAGCCATTGCCGAGCCTTGATATTTTGAGGATCGAGCTCAAGTGCTCGAGTAAAATCAGACCTTGCATCAAACGAATCCGATATGCATATCATAGCTTCAGCCCTACTTTGAAAATATTCCGACTGAGTTGGATTCTGCGATATGGCATCGGTGAACTCGTCTGCTGCTTTTGCATATTCCCTCGCGTTGTAATATATAATTCCGGTGTAGTAGTGAATCATTGCAAATCTTGCTGCAAGTTCGGCATTACACGGGGTCGCCTTTTTAGCGATTTCAAAATTGTCGCGTGCAGCGGATAACTTGCCGAGAGTGACGTAGCAATCTCCTCGATGGATATACAAAGATGAAATAGTTGGAGCCAAGTCAATAGCAATATCAAATTTCAAAAGAGCAGCCCCTGCAGACTTTGGCCGCGTCATTAGCTTAAGACCCTGATCACGCAAAACTAAACATTTTTCAAACAGCACGTCTTGCTCAAAGACGCACTGGGCATCTAAAACAACATTGGAGCTCTTCAAGTAACTATGCGCCGTTTCAGCAAACACCAGAGCTTCATCAAGGTAACCTAACTGCCGAGAGGACTGGGAAGCTTGAATAAGAAGTTGAAGATTCTTCGGAGATAGCTGCAATGATTTTTTGATCATTCTAAGGGCTACCTCATAATTCCCGCGCAGCATGAAATTCGAAGCAGACGAACTTTCCTGCTGGGATTCTGAAGAAAGTAACTTTCGAAAATGCTGCACTTCATTGTGTCCTGGGTCAATTGCTGAAGCTCGTTCAAAATCCTTTGATGCATTTTCAGCCATTCCAAGTTTCCAAAATAGCTTTCCTCTCAATATATAAGCATCGGCGTCATCTTGCTTGAGTGTGAAATACAAATTAAGGTCTTGAATGACTTTATTCCATGCGCTGTTTTCCACATGCAGCATGGTGCGGTGTAAGAGGTAATGAGGTTTCCTTTGATCAAGCGACACTGCTTCATTGAATAGTGGCTCGGCTCGCACCAAATCCCCTTGTTCGAAATAGAGACATCCCAGTGTGTCACACACCATTGCAAGTTTCTCTTTCATCGGAGACGAATCGCGATTCAGTTTCAGGGCTTTTCGAAAATGAACCAGGGCCATTCGAATATCTCCAATTGATAAGTACACATCTCCTTTGCCGCTATGTAATTCTGATCTTTCTCCATCAAGAAATATAGCTTTACTGTAATGTGACAATGCGCTCTCGATATCATCACAACGGATACTTTTATACGCCGATTCCTGAAGTTCCTTGACTCTGCTGTTCATCTCGGAGATCCGTTACAAAGTGTCATAAAAATAATAACATGACCACTACGAGGCATAAAGTGCGAACAGCAGGGTTTGTGAATGCGAAAACTGGAAATAGCAGAGAAGAAAACGGATCGTTGGAACTTTGGGCTAAATGGGAAACCATATGGAGCGTGGCAAGATCAGGTAATGTCCAGCAATTACGAATTCTGTGCGAGTCGGATCCTTCAATAGTCAATTGTAGAAACACACTTGATGAATCCGCACTTCACTTTGCATGTCAATTTGGAAACATCGAATGTGTCAAATTTCTGATAGAAATGGGTGGTAGTTCATGGTGCAATCAGTCAGGTAAAACGCCAGTGAAACTAGCAGTGCAAAATGGGCATACTGATATTGTCAAGCATCTTATCGAAAGCAATCAATTTGGTACAGAATCGGAATATGTAGATCATTTGTTGGATTTAGCAGCCAAGAGAAAAGATTTTGCCACCATGAATGTTTTGGAGCTTCGTCGGAGTCCATCATTGATTGTTCTCCCGGAAGAAGATCAGGAAAGAAAAGACAACCCGGTAAAGCGGTTAGCGCAAAGGGAGAAAAACATTCTTGAGGAATCAAAAATGATTGAAATAGAGGCCAAACTTCAACCTCCCGTTCCCCTTCCTGACTTAGGTCCTCTATGCACATGGTCTTCGAACGATGTAACAAGATGGATTGTGGAATCATTCCCAGTTATCGCGACGACACAGATGGTCTATGGCTTCTGTCGTTTTAATATCACAGGAGAGGTCCTAGTAGATCTTCCGAAGCACGAGGTGCTTTCTCTTTTCCAGCGGCTTGGTGTCCCTCCAGCGCATCGAGGTGTTATCGTGGAGTCCCTGATGAAGCTTCAACCTTATGCTAGGCGTTATGGTTTCACTGAGCTTCGTAATTTGCCCTTGGCGGTAGGGAATGCAACAGGGTTCCGAGTGGTAGGTTTCATCAAATCTGCCAGCTGCACTCCTTTGCACACCTGCCGAAGATTTGTATCAATGGCCAACGGATTAGATTTCCCTCTGCCACAGCCATTCAGTTTTGTGTCAATGCAAGGAGAAACGATTGCCAAACATAGAGAAAGTTCAATACTTGTATCGAATTTGGGTTTTATTATTATTGTCCAACCTGAAATTGTCGTGGTGGATGACTAGATATATAGTTTATTTACCATATTGCCCTATGGTTCTCTACGACACCGTATTCGTCATTAACACTAATATTGTATATATTTCCTTCAACATCTGTGAATAGAATGACCCCCGAGAAGCACCCATACGGTTGCACGAAACTCGATAGAACTGGCAAAAGGAATTCATGCCCACTGTAGTCCTGCCTCGATCCATGCGGCACAAACTGCAGATCAATACTGATACTATCGCTTCCACCTCGAATAACCCAGTTACTTTGTACGTCGTTAGGAATCGTAACATTGGCTTCCATGTTGAGTGGATAGACTTTGTGGTCAATCCATAAAGCGTTTTCAGAAGAGACGAGTTTGCTATTTTTGAATTTCACATCATACACGAGGTTACTGAGATTGATTCCCACATGTCCAGTTATTCTGCGACCGCCGTTTACAGTGAATGAACAAGCAGCTCCCGAAAAGGATACCCATCGCCAACGAGTTTCACGTAAACAAAACGCTTTCGTCCAATCGATTGTGGCAGAACCCGCAACTGCTTCAGAAGGCCCATTGTTCAATGACACAACACCCTTCGCTTGCATTCCAGCTTCTTTGTGCACGTATGCAGGTCGAGTCGATTCAGCCCCGAGAGGGTAGGACAGGATCAAAGACTCTGCACCTTTCAAAATTCGAAGGTCTGCTTTGAACGATGATTTTTCATTCGAAAGATCTATCTTCCAAAGCCATGAATCGTCCTCAAAACAAATTGAAAACATGCTTCGGCTACTGGCGAATTCGGTGCACCCTGAAATGGAACTTGGGGATATTTTTAGACGTGGTCCAAGTGGCATCTGCCAATGATATTCAAACACGCTAGATTTAAGTTCACGATTAATGACGCTGAAATAAACATCTTCAATGTAGTTGAACTGCACGGGCGTAATTGCAATGTAATACCTTGACACATTACATGGTCTCTTCATATAAAATAATAGAAACTTACTTGGTTGTGGCCACTGAAAGATAGCTCCAAGATTTCAACTGAAATGCTCTTGAATAAATATTCCTGAGATTATCAAGAAATGTCAAATCAGCGAGTGGTTTTTTCCATCTTCCAAATTGACCAACCGATGGTTCACCTTCAGCTATTTCATCCAGGCATAACAACGGGAATTCGCTACATGTTACTTGTGGCACGGCGTCTGGTGGTTGGATGACCCTCATGAAGATCCCAACAGCAATTGCAAGCACGCCCATACGAAAATACCCAGCCATTGGAATGATGAATTAATAAACGAAATGTCACACTTTTCAAAACCAAAAGGTGGGATTGAAAACCATCGATTAACCGACCCAGTGCAGTGCTAAATATAAATCAGGTAGATACACGGGGTCTTGTATTAAAGAAACCGAAGAAAAAACGTCGTAGTATTCTTGAATAACGTGATGGAGGATCATGTTGTCGTTGTCACTGGAGGCGCTTCTGGTATTGGCCGGGAACTGTCCTTAGCACTGTCATCGATGGGATTGACTGGTCTTGTTATCACAGATATCGATGCTGTCAATCTTGAGGTTACGAGGCGCGATTGCCAAATTTTGCTTGGTTCTGAAGTTCTGTCAGTTGTTGCTGACCTACGAGATCCAGCTGCAATATTTAAACTACATGAATCTGTTATCGATGCTTTTGGAAGATGCTCTGTATTGATCAATAATGCGGGATCTGTCAGCTTAGGCAGGTTCACGGATGAGCCGAAAGAGTCCTTTGACAGGGTGATGGACATCAATTTTGTTGCGGTTGTTAATATGTGTCGTACGTTCCTACCTTCCCTCATGAAAGAGACCAACAGTCATATTGTGAATATTTCCTCTATGTATGGATACTTTGTTTCCGATTCGTGCTCGTCCTACCACGCTTCCAAGTTTGCAGTTCGCGGATTTTCAGAAGCATTGTATTTGGAGCTCAAGAATCAGGTGATGGTTCATGTTGTGCATCCTGGATTTTCAAATACATCACTGATGAAACACAGCAGTAACTATAGCACGGAGTCGCGTGAGAACATTGATGCGATGTTTAAACAGGTATCGTGCAGCACACCTTCTCAAGTGGCCCAGCATGTTATTCAAGGTATTCTCAATGATCAGCAAAGGATATTGATAGGTCCGGATGCAATACTGACAGATATACTGGTTCGGGCGGCTCCCAGCTTGAATTTATACCTGGGTCGAGAAAGCTTTCTAGTATTCCTAACTGTAGTTGCCAAGATAGCTTCAAAGGTGCGTTTTCTTTTTCTATTTTCCAGACATATTTGTGTTTTAATTGAAATGGTCATTTAGGTTCGAGATACTCTGAATATTGGAGATAAGTGGGCCCTCGCTATTGTCGCACTGTTCCCAAGTTTCCTCTTGTACAGGCTACGCCCCAGACTGTAAGCCTGCTACAACATTTCCTCCAATGTTTGGATGGCCTCTTCCAACACCACACGTTGCCCAGTCAAATACATTAGAATGCTTGCAACTCGAAGGGGATTGCATCCCTCCGCAGGTACTGGCAATATCTTAAAGGGTTCGAGTCTCTGGTTCAAAATATGAAGCAACATCATCAAGTCATCTGGATCAATCTCGGGAACATCGCTGACGAGAGCATTGGGGTTAATGGAATAGGCAACCGGATCTGACAATGCAAGCCATAGCTTATTCTGGAACTGTGGCCATCTTTCATCTGCGCGTTTCACATAGAAGGGTCCTAAACGCATCGTTTTTGTATTTTCGCCACCCAGCGTGAGAGCCAGTCCGAAATGGTCAAAGTCGTTATGACTGTTGGCGAATCCATACAAAAGTAAAAGTTCCTCGTTGCTCTTAGCCCCATAGTTATTGAATATCTCTTGGCCCTTCGAGACTCCGCTAATGGTGCGGAAGCTAACGAAATCTGAGTTGCCACTCCACTCAATTTGGGTTTTTTCTTGGTGATTCGTTAAATCAATGAAGGGAATCATTATGCCCAATCTAGCCACCGTAAATTCGGATTCGTTTTGTATCAGATCAGGAGAGAGTACGACTGGAAATCTCCTGCTGAAGAAGTTGTCATGAGCCAACTGCAAGTCGGCTAATTTGAATCCGCCGTATATTTCTGGAAATTCTTTTTGTAATGCCGGCATGAATTGATCGTATTCATCTGATAGCGTCGTTCGCACAGCCTCGATACTAAGCCCGAGATTAGTACCTTTCAATAATTCTCTTTCCGATTCGCTCCACCATGGTGCTGAAACAGGTGAATCAGGTAGACTAGCAATGTAAATATGAAATGGATGCAGAGTATTTTTACGGCCGTTGGCTATATAAAGTAAGAACATGAAATCTTGTGAGCACGAATCACCGTGAACCCTCCTGCAATTTTCTCCCACGAAGCTCTTTGAAGCAATTTCTTCACTCATGACACAAGCTTGTGGTATCTTGAGTATTATTCCGGGTTCGCTTGAAATCGTGTTGGAGGCGAATAACCCTGTTCCGCCATCAACTACAGAACTCGATCCTATTCTTACATTTTCCAGGTATTGACCTCCTTTGGTTTTCACCCATGCAGCCATCTTTTCTTGAAGAATTATCGCGTCATGATGTTCTGTTGCTGCTGGTGAATCGACTTGATCAATTCCCCGTTTAGCACTCATAGAACAACAACGGAAAAATACACGGAAACTCGACTTTGATTGGTTCTAGGAGTCGCTAGTAGTTATCTAGAGTTAACTTGGAAAATTTAAAATTATTATTATCGTCTCCTTTTGGAGCTAAGCTTCTTTCCTGCCTTCTTCGCATTTCTTCTCTTGGAGACATCTCCACGTCCAGAATCAGCCTTCATTCGCTTATCAACAAGTTTCACCTTTTGACCATTCTGCATGCCAGAAACATTCACTTTGCCTTTTCCTGCACTCTTGGCCACCACATACACACTGTTTGGTTTCTTAATCTCTGCCCCCTTATATAGTTTCTCAATAGCACGCATCTTTGATTTTGCATTGAGATCAGGTTGGTCAATGAGAGCCGCTGCTTTCCTTTTGACACTTTCCAACTTGGATGTTGCTAGACGCTTCTTTCTAGCTCTGGCCTCTTGGACTTTACCAATAGGAGCTGCCATGAGATCTTTGTATCTTGCTTTGATGGCATCCACCATTTCCCGCGTGACTGGCAACTGCGGCCTGTTGTGTTTGTTCTCATCTTCCACAAACCAATCAGGCAATGCATCATCATTAAACGCGTATCTATTGTAGGCAGCATCTAACAGCTTTCTACGCTTCGACTTTTTTGTAAGCGCAGCTCCTAGTGCAAGATGTTGAGCTCGTTCATCGGTGTCATAGTCTTCACTATTGTACTCCTCTTCCATCTCTGAGTCACTGCTATCTACTGGTGCTCTCGATACAGGTACAACTTCGAATCCAGCCTTTTCTTTGCCAGGGGCCATTTTACCAATACCTTTCGATATCAGCAACTTGGCTTTACGTTCGCGTTCAAGTTGTTCAGGAGTTTTTCCGGCGTCTTCATCCTCCTCGTCTTCATCAGAGGAATAGTTTCGCTTACTGCCTGCAACGGTTTCAAATCCATAGCTAGGTTCAGCTACACCTACTTCCTTCTCGAGTGCTTGGGCACGTTTCTCAATTTTACGCTCGTTTCTGGTCTTTAACTTCGAACGTTTCTCCTTGCGCTTAGCCTTGTCAGTCCTAGAGGAAGGCAACGGTACATGACTATCGTCCTCGTCACTGGCTTCAAATTGTTTATCCTGCGGTTCATCATCGTCCTCATCGCTTTCAACGCCTTCAAACACCTTTTGTTTGAAAAAGCGTTCGACACGCTTTTGATCTGAAGGATCTTCTGGTTGGAAATCTACAAGCAATGGGTTAGCCTTAAGTCTGATTTTTTTCACCTTTGAATCGAACGAAGGTTTTGTAGACACAGCTTGTTCTTCTTCAGATTCACTGTCACTATCCGACATTCCTGAATCATCAGAATCCTTTTCCCCTTGCAATTGTTTAAGATATGCACCTTTTTGCAATTCCTCATACTGCATTTCGTCAATGGCGTTCGAAACATCAATGGCTGTTTTCGCTTCCAACTCTCGTTTCTTCAGCTTTGCTTTCTTCTCTGCTTGTACTTGCTGTCGTCGCTGCTGTACAGATAATGGCTCAAGCGAACCTTGGTTCTTTTTCGACTGCTGGTAATGGTAATCAATATTGTCTTCCATCTCTTTCTCATAGTTGAGCTTGCGATCTTCTGCGTCCATATCTTCGTCGTCACTTCCAAAATTGACAGAGTCTTCGTCGCTGTCGGCACCATGAAGTGGAACTGCTTTACCAGACGCTTTAGAAATGTTAACTTCTCGAATGGCATCTAAGTCAGAACGAGTTTTAATTCCCAAAGACTTCAAACTAAACGGGCCTTCAAATTGAGACACGTCAACTGCAAATTGATTGTCCATTCCTAAATCAATTCTCTGTTGTACTTTGCTTCGTTCTCTCGCTACCTTTCGTTTTTCTCTTTTCTTCATTTTTGCTTCTTCTTTTCGCAACCCATCGAGTTCGTCGTCAATCTCGGCAAGTTCGGCGCTATCATCAGATTCGGCCTCAGAACCCGACACTGATTCCCCAGAAGATACATCTGCTGCAACAGCACTTTCCTTGTGACTCTTTCTAATTTCTGATCGCCACCTGAGAATCAATCGAAGTTCGCCCTTTCCGAGCACTTTGAGGTCGCTCAAGTACTCGATAATTTCTGGGTTCGTTGCCTTGTGTTGGAGAATGCCGATGGAATCCTCATCGTTGATATCTATCTTGTTAGAACTTGCCAACATCGGCATTGCTTCATTGCCTGCTACAAACTCTGCAGCTGACACCGACTTGAAAAGCGATTGTCCCATACTCACATCATATCCTGCTCTGTTCTTCTTCTGCCCAGATTTCTTATGGAACAAATCAGTGGCTGCTTGAGTAGCCGTCAGTTCTCCCTTCTCATCAATTTCCCCGAGCACGTATTTGGGATCCAAGAGCTTCGGGTCAACTTTGTGTGGTGCCAAGAAATCACGACAAACAACGAAAATCTCGGCTGACACATTTCTAGAAGATTCTGGCTTGGTAGCTTCCACCTTGGCAAATAACTGTTGAAAAGACCACATTAATGCATTATAGTCACTGGAACGAAATACCTTGGTAATAAAAACCCCGCCTTTCACCAAATGATCACAAGCAAATTTGAGCGCATGAACAGTAAGTTCATTTTGAACAAACGCATCTTTACTGTAATTGGCACCTACATTAGGAGCTCCATCGCATAACACCAGGTCCGCTTTCTTGCCTTTCATCTCTTTCTTGATGATTACTTTGCATTTTTCTGTCGTGATGTCTTCTTGGAAGGTAACACAGCCTCGAATAGGTTTAATATGCATTAAATCCACACCAATAATCTGTGTCTCTGCAGTTTTAGGCATATGCTTAGCACACACCTGTAACCAACCTCCAGGAGCAGCACACAGATCAATCACCCGAGTCGCTTTCGCCAACAAATCATATTTGCGATTCAATTGAACCAGCTTGAAACTAGAACGCGCTCGGTAGCCTTGTTCTTTTGCGAGGTTGTAGTATTTGTCACGCACTGCAATCTTCTTCTTCGCTACCATCTTAAATGATCAAAATTGGTTCTCCGGAAAAATTTACTCGACCACCCAAACAAGTTTTATACTTTTCGGTGGCTCCTGCGTGATACGGGGACCGCAAACGCAAAATAGGATAGATCCCCTCATTATTAAGGCGTTTTTGTCCTCCACCCATTTTTCGAAAAAATCATTTAATTTCAAACAATCAACTCGCCGTCGTTGAATGATGTCATAGAAAAGACCTTCACTGCACTTGGTAACTCATTGACACTTTGCATGAAGCTGGTGTTGGAAGCCTCTCTCTCAATGTGATAGGGTAAGTTCGTACACAACGACGAAGCACCTTCTATCTCTCGTTTTCAGATATCCGAATGGATAATCACTGACTTCGAGTTATTCACGGTGCGATATAAACTGCATCGCCTTGTCTACTGCACTAGATGTATTAGACGCTCTTAAACATATTCTATTGTTTGGGTACTTAGGCCGCGTGCCACAACGTGGTAGGACCTTTCGGTTCTAAATACATGATGAATGTTATATTCGGTAAATACTGTTGCCGACAACGGGGCGAACTTCCTTGTTACGCAGGCTCCGTCACCAAACTTCTGAACTTTCCACCAATTTCTTTTATTCTTAGTATTGTCGCATACTAACCTGATTCATTGAAAAGAATTAAAACACCAATGCAATCGCTCGCATTCTTTCCTTTTGCTTTTGTTCCATTCCTAGAGTCTTGTAAACTTGTACCTTAAAACATTTTATATATATTCAATTTATGAATCGTCTCTTCGTTATAATCAGAATTCAAGTGTGAGTTAACTATATCGAAGGAGATATTCATCAATCCTTCAATCGGCCACATACAAACCTATATTTAGAAAGAAAACACTCAGGAAAAAGTTTAGGAAAGGAATCTACCTTTGGAAATAATTTAATAATATTCAACAAACGTTATCGCTTGGTCCCGTTTTTCATAAGTGTGTTCCATTGAATCAAGAAGCCGGAATTCGACTCAATCTGTTGACAAAGTTGGTTCACTAGGAAGACCTGCTCAGTGACCAATCCGAAAATGGAAGTCAGCGAAGTGCTCACAGTTTCAATTTCCAGGGCTATGTCAGCTTCCAAATCGGAAACACTCTGACTCATCCAGAGTAACTACTTCAGAAAAAGTAAGGGGGGCGTACCTTTGTACCTGTTATGGTTTTTCGGGTTGTAGTTAACAATGCGTTGTTCCGAACGATTGGCAAGGCAACCGTAGGGATCACATTAGGAGGTGCTGGGTTATGTATTGGTGTGGGTGCATATGGAGCTCGCAAGATCAACCACCCAAGAGAGAGATGGTTTACTGACAACTTCGTACTGACCCCTGAAACATTGCGACTGCCGTATAAGAGTGTAACAATAACGACAGATGACGGAGTTGAGTTGGACGCGTGGTGGATAGAGCAAACAATTAGAGGAGAAGCAAGCAAGAATGTAGTCCTATGCTGTTGTCCATTTAACCACAGCAAATCAACCTTATTAGGTGTTGCGAGGGGTTTATGGGACAATGGCTACTCAGTGTTGCTGTTTGATTTTAGGAGTTATGCTAAGAAGAAAACGCCGCAAACGATTGGGTATTTGGAGAAACGCGACGGGGATGCGGCCCTTGATTGGCTATGTGCGAACCTTCCAGAACAAGGCAAGATAGGAATAGTAGGAGCGAGTATGGGAGGTGCTGTGTCGCTGATGTTAGCTGCAGAGAAACGGGAGGACGTTATTGCATGTGCAACTGATTGCGCTTTTGCATCTCTGAAGGATGTGATTGGAGTGTCGTTAGATCAGCGATTTGTCACCTCGCGGTTCTTCGGGACCACCTCGTGGATACCGATCCATAGATTGTTGCTTGAAAGTATATGTTATGCCAATAGAATTTGGTATGGCTATGATCCAGCCGATGTTGGCCCTCGACACCATCTAAAAGATATCGAGATACCTCTTTTGATCGTACACAGCGAACTTGATTCAGTTGTACCATTGTCACACGGTTACGAGGTATTTGACAAATCATCCACACCAGCTGCAATGAAATCGTTTTTTGTTGTCAAAGGACTCGAGCATATTGGTTCGTTTTTTGAGGATCAAAAGGAATACACCCGAAGAATTGTGAAATTTTTCGATAAATATTTTGACAAGGAAGGTGAATTGCCCGTCAACTATGCCAGAATTGACATCAAGTCTATTGATAAGTCAGATGTGATTCAAGCGGAAGAATGATTTCGCTTATTAGATAATAGAAAACAAATAGTAATTACTCTTCTTCAGAAGTTCCTTGATTCCAAAGTCCGGAATCCATACACCTTTGCATGTGATACTGCGCTTCCTCATCACTCAGAGACATCAAACACGCCTTTAACTTGTCAGTATCTTGCTCCACGAAAGCATCTTGCATTTCTTGAGGCAGCGTTGGAAGCACTTCATTCGGGTCGAGCCCCCCCGGTCCTAGCCCTGCAGGTTCATATTCCTTCTCGTCTTCCACGGGTTTTTTCGCCAATGGTGAAGGTTCTCCATTGGCCATCTTCTCCTTTGCACGGTTACGGATCCTCTCTACAAACGCAACAAGATCATCTTCAAATCCTTCAACTCTGTCTACCGAGTTTTTCTTAGTCTTTCTGAAAAACGGGCGAATCATATCTCTCGGATCACAATTCTTTCCTTTTGCCAGGGTCATCACAAATTGAATTAAAAGATGTTGACGTGCAACAGCTAATTCTTCATTTTTGAATGCTTTTTCATTCTTCTCGGTAAAGTGTTCGGCTTTCTTAGCCTTTTCTTCCAAGTGGGTCATGCAGGTATGCAACGTAAGTAAAAGAAGATATCCTTCTGAATGCTCATGCAACACCTCGGGATGTTCCATTAGATATGCTTCAGACGCATCATCAGATCTAAGAGCAGCGAATGTATCAACTGTTTTACGATACTTTTTGATGAAGTCGTCGTATTCAAGTGCTTCGTCTACAGGGGCTTGAGGTCCTACAGGGGACTTGTGTGGCGAAGGCATAGTAGGAACCAATGGTGTCATTGCAGCATTCTCAGACACTACAGTTGCGTTCTCGGCTACATCACACAAATCTTCGGCCACCAATTTCCTATGGGCCAAAAAGTGTTCGAGTTTCTCTTGGTACTTTTCAACAGATTCTTGGGCGTCTTTTACATCCACCAAAAGTTGAGGGTCGTCATCACCTGCTTGAATTTTAGCACTGATTTCAAGCACCCTCAGTTGATGCTTTTCAATCTTAGCCTTGAATGCTGCAATTTTTTCCTCTTCTTTTTCGCGACGATCTATTCTTTTCTGCCCCATCAACCTCTTCCACGAGTTGACATCGATGTTTGGGTGGCAATCGACACCATCGTCATCACTTAGATCCAATCGATCCCACTTAGAATAATCAAATCCTTTAGCTGCTGCTGCTTGAACAGCCTTCGAAGAGGACACATTCGTATCTTTATCAGTGACAGGTGTCGGGTGCGCAATAGCTCTAGCCACGGCTTTCGGTTTACCGGGTTTGACCCTTACATGGTCACCTGGTTGAAGCACCTGGGCTACGATATCCTCGTCGTTAAGTGCGTGCCCGCTACTCGCAAGAAGATGGACGTCACCTGGATTTAACTTGCTCGCGCCGAACTTTTCATTGTAAGATTCAACGAATTGGTCTTTTATTTTACTGACAGGGCCTTCTTTCCATTTGCGAGGAAGAGTCAGTTTAATCACGTGGTGGTTGGAATCATCCTCACCCTCCTCCCACTTTATAGTAAGCTTCATAGCAGGTGCCATTGCAGCGAGATGACAATAATTCTGGAAAAAAAAGAAAAAAAAAGAGAAAAGAACCAACTCCCACACCTATAAAATAGCGTCTACATAACATACACGGTGATAGTGATACATGACCAAATGGATATGCGAAGATAAGGTATATGCCGAGGGAGACCAAGTATGGGTTGACGAAATAGCAACTAGCTCCACCAAGTACAATGCCATGGCGGAGCTAGAATTGGGAATCGGAACTTCCAATGGAGTTCATACTTTCAAGGTGCACGTAATCGAGTCTGGTAAATCTGGACTTGTGTGGTGCGGACTCACTACCCAACAGTGTTTTGGAAGCGGATGGAAACTGAAGGGTCTAATGTACGGTGGCAATACCAGTGATGGCGGGGGACTGCTGAGGTCTTCGTTTGGACCGTCACTTGAACAAGGTGATGTGTTCGATGTGCTGTGTGTTATTGAAAACAGGACCATGAGCGTATATTTCAAAGTTAATGGCGATGGACTTGGAAAAGCTTTTGAAATTGATTTAAATAACGCATCTCAGAGCAGCTTCCATCCTGCTCTATCGTTTTCATCTGGGCCTGCGCGTGTGAGTCTAACGATGGATGGGGACGCTGATATCGACAGTTATATTCGCAAACCTATCAGTATTCGGTCTTCCATTGCAGGAGAGTGGGCTGTGGAAGGGGGTGCCATTGTCAAAAATGGACATTCCTTGCCGAATGTGGTTCTCGTGGTTGACACGTCGACGTGGAGTGTGAGTGCCAGAGTGGCTAATAGCATGACAGTGAAGATCAGTGAGACTGCGCCCCATAGATCATTGGGTGGTCCTATGACTACCATGATGATGCCTCCCGAGTATCTGCAGGAGTTGGAAACCAGCGTTTCTCAAATGCTTTCTTCCATTGAAGACTTGGTTTTGTTGACAGACTCAAACAGGCTTCAAATCAAGCATCATGGGGACCAAGAGCTGACTTTTAAGAGCTACACAGAATTATTTGAACCAGCTAAAAACGACGAAATCCGATGGTTATTAAACGTTCAGTAGATATAATAAGAAACCGATTTCAAATCTTGTACACCTGCAAATTATTTTTTTGCAATTACAACTACAATCGGTACAGTGCTACGATGGATGAAGTGATTGACTTGTCTGATAGCCCCCCTTCCAACATCAGGATAAGAAAGCGCCCTCGCACGGACATGTCCTCTAAAAATTCTGAAGTACTGCAAAGAGTACTTAATGAGTCCAAGTCGTTGGCTAATGAACAAATAAAACGCCAGCAGGATGAAGAACTGGCACTTTCAATAAAGAATGACATGGCCAAGAAAGCCAATCTGAAGGCTGAAAAACAGAAAGCTTTGCAATTGGAGAAACTTGAGAAATATGCGGCTGTCGAGAAAGAAGAGCAGCTCAATCGACGAACCGAAAACGTGGAGAAACAATTACCAGACGAACCTCCTAAAGGAGATCCAAATGCAGTGGAACTGCGTCTGTCGTTACCTAGTGGGACCGAGAATCGTCGTTTTTTTAAAGGCAATTCTGTAAACTCTCTTTTTGCTTGGGCACAAGTAGCCGATCCAAGATGTTTTTCTTGCAGAGAGTTTGATATTGTTGTACCCCCAAATCAACGTTTAAACTCGAACGATCTGGAACTGGATGGAACACTTGAGGAAATGAACATTAATAGGTGCACATTAAGAATAGTTATTGTAAACGAATAAAAAGTTAATTTATCGCGTGGCGTTTGGTGCGATGAACTCGAAGAAACATGAAATTTTCAATCGCTTCAATATCCATCGAACGGATTTCATGTTCACTAAAGTTAAACGTGGTGTCTCTTTGTTCACAGTGGAGCCATTGCAATTGCTTCAATTTCATCAGTTGTTCATGGAGAAATCCAGGGTCTTTATTTGAATAGTCCCTTGCAAGCATCCATACAGTGCATGCCTGTTCTGTTCTGCCAAAATGCCACAAGTAGTTACAATATGTGTAGGCGGTTTCCAAGCGAAGAGAATCGATGTTATTGTCTTGGCCGATGCTCAGTATGCGCAATTCCTCGTATACACCTTCAATGCATCGAAATCCGTAATCCAATTTTGAGTGATCAAGTAACGAGATAGTGGCTCGATTTATATTTGCAATCATTTTATAATACACCAGCTTTGGTTCTAGAATCGCAGTATTTTGTTCTATTATCCGTTCGAGGATTGACACTGCTTCTTGTGTTTTCCCATTTTGAACCAAGACGTCTGCATAGTAAAGCATGACTGCAACGTCAGCTTTATAAAGTTTTAAATGCTCCATGCAACTCGCCTCGGCTTTGTGAAACTGGCACGTTTGTATCAGTGCATGCAAATACGGATTTTTTTTCATGGTACATCCTTGAGCGAATCCCTTTTCCCACTCCTCAACAACCAGTTCGTAATTGCCTAAAAGTACCAAGCATTCAATATACTCGTTCAAAACCGGCTCAAGCATGTTGTGCTCATTGAGAGGGAAAAGGGTCGTTTCGTATTGACCCAAAACCAACTTGGCACTAGGTTGGAGAGATACGATTTTCACATGGGGTATCAACTTCACAAAAGACCTGCACGCCAAATCAAAAAATCCCAATTGTTTCTGTATTGAAGCAATGTTGAAGATAATGCTTGGACTCGGGTGGCTGAAACTGCCACTTTTTAAAAGGGCTTTCTCGTATGCCTCGAGAGCGTCTTCCAAATTCCCGTGAGCCAGAAAATAGTTTCCACATAAGAACTGCATATATTCACAGCAACATCCATTCTTAGATACCGTTTTCAGAATTAAAACAGCATTTGATGGATCAAACGAATACATCATCATGGCATGCACAAGAGCATTTAAATTACTGTTGGGAGCGTTAATATGAGAAGCCCTCGCTACTAGAATATCTGGTGAATCCTTAAAGGACGACCCTGGGTGGAGCAGACTGCGGTTGTGAAAATAGGCCACAGCTAATCCTGATCGGACATAATTCCCACAAGCAATTTTTTCTAGACGTTTAAACATCTCATTGGAATACGGGACTTGGGGCATAAATTTGAGAGCTAATAGAAGGAGAATGACTTCTTCTTCCTCGTGGGGTGCTATAGAGTCAGTGATATAATAATGCTCCAAATAACTGAGACACTTGCAAAGTAAGCCTCGATGGTTCTGTAGAGAAGTCAGCAACAATCTGGAAACTTGAAGCAATACTGTAGCAGAGGGGTTTTCATGCACTAAACTTTCAATGTGTTTCAAATTCATGTCGCTCCTCAGGAGAATGTCTGTCATCGTTTGAAAATATGGTAGACCATAATTAGATACATCGAGGTAGTTTGTTAGAGGATGCAGGATATTTTGGCGGGTGCGCTGCAGCGTCTGGTTAAAGAGACCCCTCGGAAGTTCAGTGCTTTGAAAATTGAATGTGGACGCGTCCTAGAGCTTCTAACGAATGACGGTGACAGACTTACCCAGGCGGATGATCTCGTAGGCCCGCTCTTGATGGGATGCCAGACGAGAGCACCCAAGTTGATGCTCATAAGTTTGGACTGCCTGCAACGGCTTACCGCGGGGGGTTATATTGACGGAAGTTTACCGCTGGTGAACGATACAACGACAGGATCCAATTCTCTCATCGAAACGATTGTGCTGCGAGTGTGTGAGTGTGAAGACACAGAGGGGAAGTTTGGAGCTTATGTTCCAGATGATGCTATTCAGCTTCAGGTTATTAAGACTCTCCAAAGTGCGATATCTGGAACTCAATGCGGAGTTCACGAAACAGCATTACTGGCTTCAGTTCGAACTTGCTATCACATAAATCTATACTCGCGCAATACTGTGAATAAAACCACCGCGAAAGCCAGCTTGACTCAACTGATGAATATTGTTTTTCAAAAACTGGAACAATATCAACCTGAAGTCGCTGTTTCTGAACAAGAGGTTCTTGAGGGCAACATGTACCATGTCGTAGCTGGACTTTTACTCGATGATTTATTGGTAAGCAAAAGTGCCTCGTCTCAAGAGAATGATAATCCTTTCCCCTCAATTGCTCACAAAGACGCTTATCTTATATTTAGAGCGTTGTGTAAACTTTCAACGAAGAATCAGCAATTGGTGGATGGGGACACGAATGGAGATATTCACACCCCTGATCCAATTGCATTACGAAGCAAAATACTTTCTTTGGATTTGATATTGTCCATTCTGGAAACTGCTGGGAGTGAGTTCCACGAGAACAAAGATTTTACATTCGCCATAAAAACCTACTTAATCCCTTCCCTAGTGAAGAACTCGGTGTCATCCAGTACGCAAATTGTGGTACTCTCTCTGCGGATTTTTACGCATATTCAGCTAAACTTTTCGTCGCGTTTAAAAACGGAAATTGAGTTGGTAATCTCTGAAATATATTTGCCAATTCTGGAGTCGTCTAATAGTCCTTATGAACATAAGCTACTTGTGTTGGAGGTGTTTTCCCAGATATGCAAGGACATGGAGATGATCGGAGACATATTCCTCACATACGATTGTGACTTGGACCAATTGGATTTA
>Ga0105055_10002608_pt1 | contig 27806 bp, 30 predicted proteins | sample BON03_FD_78090 | JGI IMG/M metagenome (GOLD analysis project Ga0105055, IMG submission 78090) | Freshwater microbial communities from Lake Bonney liftoff mats and glacier meltwater in Antarctica - BON-03 | ecosystem: Environmental > Aquatic > Freshwater > Ice > Glacier meltwater | place: Lake... | reverse complement strand
TCTCTTTTGTCTGTCCTCTTCTTCATTGATAAGGTCGAAAACAAGCGAATCTCTTTTCATAATCAGGGGTTTGAAAGCCAATTTTTATGGAACGGTAGCCACATGGCTTACCTGCAAATGTGCCCAAAAATAGTCTGAAAGTCCCGATTATCCAATGCAAAAATAGGATTGGGATTCTCAATTCTAAGGAATTGCTACTTTTGAGTGATGATTGATTTCAAATTCCACCCTGAAAGGTATTTTACAGACGAAACCACTTCTGTATTATTAGTCAAATTGAATTACCCTGAAAGCCAATGGGGTGAACAAATTAGCATTTATGCACATTGGCTGGAGAGAAAGATCCAGTTTGAAGCTGTAGATTTCTACGGGAATGACTACATGCTCTATCCTTCATCGAGCTACGATACCTTGAGTATGGAAGATATGGTCTATCTGGTGGAAGGGATGCAAGTGAATACCGATGCGATGGAAGGTAATATGGAATTAATATTGGACGGAATTCCAGAAGTCGAAAGTGACTTTTACCCTGAGTTGGGAAAATATTTTGAGGAAAAAAGAAAAAATTTCGGTTTGGATTAGATATCAAGTGAGGCCTGCTGTTGCGAAGAAACTTGATGTGTTCTAAACCAATACTCGTAGGTTTCGAAATCTAGGCTATCGCTAATCTCATTTCCATGAAACATAATTTTCTTCAAGCAGCTTACAGGAAGACAGGATTTCAAGTTTGCGGATTGCTCTTTTGAGAGCTGTGAAAGCTGAATACATTTTCCTCCGTTGATGAAGATGGGTATAAGTTTAGTCATCTATTTGGGGTTATTTACCTAAAAATATTCTGATTATCAGCAAGGTACAACTATAGGAAATTATTTTTATGTTAATAAAAAGTACGTTTTACAAAATAGCAGTATGACAGGAGCTATCATTGCATTTTTATGTCTTTTGCTGGGACTTTTTTTACAGAAGCAATCAAATCTCCCGCTAGAAAAAATCACTAAGTGGGTCAATGCCTATCTATTAAATATTGTACTTCCGGCATTGGCACTTTTGTATATCCCGCAAATAGCGCCTGGATGGGACTTACTCTTACCCATTTCCTCTGCATGGTTCACTTTTCTTTTGTCTTGGCTGATATTTGGGACACTTGGCAAAATATTAAAGTGGGATAACCAGACCACTGGCTGCTTGGTGATCGTCGCTGGACTAGCCAACACGTCATTTTTGGGATTTCCTGTGGTAGAAGGGCTCTATGGAAAGAAAGGATTGCCGATAGCACTCCTGATAGATCAAGGAGGATCGTTTTTGCTCGTTTCTTCCCTTTCTATTTTGGTAGGCTCGATCTATTCTCATAAAGAAGGAAACCTGCGTGAGATTCCACTCAAAATCCTAAAATTTCCACCTTTCGGATTTTTATTGGCAACTGTAGCCATGAGTATTTTGGGATGGAAAACACCAGAATTTCTCATTCCTATCGTTTCTTTGATTGGAAAAACGATGGCTCCGGTGGCCATTTTCGCCATCGGTCTGAAATTCTCATTAGACTTCGATTCACTCAGTTCCAAGTATTATTGGTTTGGAATGGGCTATAGGCTCGTGCTTGCTCCGTTGATGGTTTGGTTGATCTATAGAAATTTTCTCCCAGCAAACAGCCTTGAATTCAAAGTCACCGTCCTCGAAAGTGGGATGGCACCCATGATCACAGGTTCTATTGTAGCGATCCAATATGATCTCAAACCAAAACTGGCTACACTTCTTGCCGGGTTGGGAATCCCAATCTCGCTCGTCACTATTATGATTTGGTATTACTTCCTTGGCTAGTTAAGCCCAGGCTTTTTTCAGGTCGGCAAGAATTTCATCATGGATTTTCTCATTGGTAGCCAATATCTGCCTGCCAAAAACAAAATCTCTCCCTCCGGAGAAATCAGTTACTTTTCCACCTGCTTCCTCTACGATCAACGTACCGGCTGCCACATCGTATGAATTCAGGTTGTATTCAAAAAATCCCTCCACGCGACCAGCAGCTACGTAGCAAAGATCTGCAGCTGCGCTGCCAAGTCTACGTGCACCATGCGATGACTTCATCAGTGATTTCAATACAGCCAGGTATTTGTCAATCAAATCGAAATTGTTATACGGAAACCCAGTGGCAATCAGTGATGCAGAAAGAGTCTGTGCTGTACTGACGCGAATTCTTGTGTCATTGCAAAAAGCTCCGCCACCTTTCATGGCATAGAAGCATTCATGAAGATTCACTTCGTAGACCACGCCTAAAATAACTTCGTCACGCTCCATCAGAGCGATACTTACACAAAAAATAGGTACTCCGTGGACAAAATTGGTAGTGCCATCCAAGGGATCTATCACCCAGTTGAATTCTTCAGCTTGGGTGGTATTGGTACCTTCCTCCGTGATGAAACCAGCTTCAGGCAATATTTGCGACAGTTTATTCACGATCAACTTCTCCGCTTCCTTGTCCACATACGAAACTAGGTCATTGAAGCCTTTGTGTTCCACACGATCAAGATTGAAGTGTTGTCTTTCTTTACGGATAAAAGCGCCAGCTTCTTTGGCTATCTCTTGAGTATTCTCAAGTAGCAGTGTAAGTTTTTCAGGTGAGATCATAAAAGTTGGTTTTCAAAATTAGTCTTTGGGATTCTTACCCGCCACAGTAAGGACTATTTCACCTTTTAGTGTATTGGTCTCGTAATATTCTATTAACTCGGCTAGCGTGCCTCTAACGTTCTCCTCATGAAGCTTGGTAAGCTCTCGGGATACGCAAGCTTGCCTTTCTCCTCCAAATGCTTCTGCAAGCTGTCCGAGGGTTTTCAAAAGGCGGTGAGGTGATTCATAAAAAATGATAGTCCGCACTTCTTCTATCAGTCCATCTATTCTTGTCTTCCTTCCTTTTTTGTGAGGCAAAAACCCTTCGAATACAAAGCGGTCATTTGGAAGTCCGCTATTTACCAAGGCAGGGACAAAAGCAGTGGCTCCAGGAAGACATTGAACATCTAATCCTGCCGCAAGAACCTCTCTCACCAATAGAAAACCAGGATCAGAAATAGCAGGTGTACCTGCATCGCTGATCAAGGCAAACACTTCTCCCCCATTCATTCGCTCCACCAGTTTTACCACAGTCTTATGCTCGTTGAAAATATGGTAGCTCTGAAGTGGGCGAGAGATTTCCAGATGTTTTAGCAATTGCCCACTCGTACGCGTATCCTCTGCAAGAATCACGTCAGCGGTTTTCAGCACCTCAATAGCCCGAAGCGTAATATCCTTCAGGTTGCCAATGGGAGTAGGTACCAGAAATAAGTTGGGGGAACTTACACTCATGCAGACAACTCATCAATAGCTTTAGCCAGTTCATGATCTTTTTTGGTCACCTTATTTCCGGAATCATGCGTGGTCAATTCGATGTCTACCTTATTGTACACATTGCTCCAATTGGGATGGTGTTGAGCGGCCTCAGCCAAAAATGCCACTCTGGTCATGAAACCGAAAGCTTCTTGAAAATCCTTGAATTTGAATGTTTTCTTGAGTTTGTTATCTTCTTCTTTCCACATAATTCAATAAGTTTTAAAGTGAGATTAATCCTTCTATTTCGGCAGCCTGTTCATAGATCCTGATGATCTCATCTGCATTTAGCATCATGGCCTGAACGGTCGTGCTTACATATTTCCCTCCAGAACTCTCCTTGGTAGCTATATCATGTTTTGGTAATAAGGCAGCTACCTCGTTTTCCTTTCCAGTAGGGACTATAAATTTAAACATATAAAGCTGTGGAAACTCTCCACTGGCTTCTAATTTCTCCTTGAAGCTTTCTTTATCGAATTTCTTTTTGTCCATAACACGCGATGATCTACAAATTACATTTCGAATATAAACAAGGAACCCATGCTGTGAGGCATGGGTTCCGAAACTAGTTTATATTAAAAGAATTTATATCGATAGTCCTTGACGCCTGCCAGCTCTTGCAGAGCCATCATGACCGAATAGGTAGTTCGTTGAGATGCATTTTGAGTCAGTTGACCTTGGTAAGCAGAATAGTCACCTATTTCAGCTGCGGGAGTCAATGAATTCAATTTTCCTACGATCACACCCACATCTTCACGCACAGGCTGGGTAAGCTCGCCTTGCTTCACTACGAAGATAGCGCCGATCGCACGTGGGGCGAAACCAATGCCTGGAATTACGTTAGCACTAAGTTTCAAATCAGGAATCTCATTCACAGAAGCTACATTTGGATAGACAGCTTTCATATCTTCTATGGTAGTTTTTCCAGCAAGCTTAGATTTGATCATCTCAGCTTTTTTCTCATTTCTCACTTGAGCTTCTACTAGTTCTTTCACATCTGCCAATTTCACATCTCCTTCGTCTCTTTTGCTGACAAGGGTAGCTATTACATAAGCATTGTCCAGTTCAAAAACTGTAGATACCTCTCCGGTAGAAGTATCATCAGCAAATGCCCAGCGAATCACTTCTCTAGCATTTTGAAGATTGTTGATATTTCTGGCGTTAGCATCTACGTTGTTTGCTTGTAGAATTCTATAATTATCAGTTGTAGCATTTTCAGTAAACTCATTTCTGTTGCCAGCATTTGCTGCAAATGCATCAGCGTTTCTGAAAGCTTCATTTCTAGTAGCATCACTTGCTACCAATTCCAATTCCAAAGAAGCCACTTTAGTATAAGTACTCTTAGGCAACTCAGTCACTTTCACGATATGGAAGCCGTATTCTGTTTCTACTACATTATCGAGTATGCCGGTAGCTTTTGCAGCGTAAGCAGCCTCTGCGAATTCTGTAACGAAGTCAGCTTTAGCAAACCAACCCAAATCTCCACCAGTCTGAGCGGTACCATCCTGACCATATTGTCTAGCAGCCACCTCAAAGTTTCCGTCCGATTTCACTTGAGCAAGCACTGTTTCAGCCTGAGCTTTCACAGCAACTTTAGCAGCATCGTCCATTCCTTCAGTGCTGAATAGAATATGCGAAGCTCTTAATCTAGGAGCTCCTTCATATTGATCAGTGATTTTATAAGAAACATACGTAGAGTTAGGCGTAATGAAAGGGCCATAGGTCTCACCTGCTACAAGCTCAGAAGTATTGCTAGTCAGATTAGTGGGAAGTTCATCACCTGGTCTGATAGTCAAATAAGGAGCTTGTCCATCCGAGTTTCTCAATACAAAAAGAGAATCACTCTCCGAAGTCTTCAACTCTTTAGTCAATTCATTGATATGAGAGATAACCTCAGCTGAATCTATTCCGCTTGGCTGAATGCTAAAGCTTACATATTCAAAGCTAGCGGCATTGCCGGATTTGAATTTGCTCTTGTTCTTAGTCAAATAAGTTTGCATCTCACTGTCAGAAACAGTTACATCTTCATCAGCTACTGCATAGAAAGGAATAAATAGAATCGAAGCATCTGCGATTGTATTCGCTGCTTTGTATTCTTCCTTAGCTTCCGCTTGTGTAGCAAACTCAGAAGTTGCCAGCATGTTGTCATATTTGATTCTCAATCTAGAGGCAGCAAAAAGCTGCTCTTGTTGATTCCAATATGCCTGCTGAGCGGGATCTGCTGTCTCCAGTGATTGAAGGAAAGAAACCAGCTGGCTTTTGTCAAACTGACCAGTTTGAGGATTCACCAATTGCTGACGCAATTCTGGAACAATATTTTTGCCCTGAACCATATCCACCAATTCGGCATCCGAAATAGTCAAACCTAGTTTCTCATATTCTTCACTGAATACACGCTCCACAATCATAGACTGCCAAGCTTGTTCTCTGATCGAATACATTTCTACTTCAGAAGGGACTCTTCCGGTTCGTTGCTGATTAGCCGCTTTGTATTCTTCCACTCGGGCTATATACTCATCGTAGGTGATATCATCACCCGCGATCTCGCCAACGATATTTTGATTGGAACTGAGAAGTGAGGAATTTGGACTTAATAAATCTCCTCCTAGAAGGAATAAAATTAATCCTCCGGCAATTACGCCGATCAATAGACCTGTCCTTTGTCTAATTTGTTTAATTAACGCCATTATTGTTACTAAGCTTTTTTAGAGTGTCGCAAAATAATAGCATTACTAACGAAATTCAAAATATATTCTGAATCAAACGCTTAACTAGAAAATTCCGGAGGTGTTTATTTTCAATCGAACAGTCTCAATTCTATGCTCTTGCTTGGTCACAACAGTAAAGGTATAGGACTCAAAAGTAACAGATTCTCCTTTCTTTGGCAGGTTCTCTGTAAGTGAAAGAACCATGCCCGATAGGGTCTCAAAGTCTCCAATCGGCAATTCCCACCCAAATTTATCATTGAGGTAGTCAATTTCGTGACGTGCACTCAGCAGATATTCATGATCAGAAATTTTCTGCTCGATCAAATCATCGCTGTCATATTCATCCTCGATTTCTCCAAAAATCTCTTCAATAATATCTTCCATAGAAACTATACCAGAAGTGCCTCCAAACTCATCAACTACCAAAGCGAGGCTTTTTCGCTCTTGAATAAATTGGATCAGCAACTCATTTGCCAAGGCAGATTCCGGTGCAATTATGATAGGAGTAAGGATTTCTTCGATCGTTTTGGGCTTCTTAAAGAGCTCTAACTGGTGACAATAGCCGATGACATCATCGATAGATTCCCGATATACGATGACTTTAGAATGCCCACTTTCTTCAAATACTTGTTTCAATTCCTCGATCTCATCATCGATTTCAACGCAGACAATATCCGTTCGCGGCACCATACATTCCCTTACTCGGACGGTTTTAAACTCTACGGCATTGTCAAAAATCTTCGTGTCTATCTCCACATGACCTTCTTCTTTTCCTTTATGAATGTGATTTTGGACAAAGCTATTTAGGTCAGTTACTGTGAAAACAGGCTTGTCTTCACTATATTCTAAACGGAGTATTTTGGTGATGAAAAATCTCGAAAGTCCAACCACTGCCCAAACTACCGGATAGAAAACAATATAAATTATCCAAAAAGGCAAGGCAAAGAAATTCAACATGCTGTTTGGATTCAACATAAACAGGCTTTTCGGCAAAAATTCAGCAGTGATCAAAACTACTATAGTAGAAACTAACGTCTGCAAAATCAGGACAATCGCATCGTTGTTAAACCCTTCTGGCAGCCCCATTTTCAGCGGTTCTTCCATTAGGTAAGCCATGAATATACCGTATAGCACCAGCATAATCGTATTGCCTAAAAGTGTAGTACCGATAAACTGGCCTGGCCGCTGTACAAAAACACTGAGTATTCTTCCTGTCAGATCACCCTGCTTATTTTGCAGCTCTATCTGTAGCTTATTCGCAGATATAAATGCAATCTCCATCCCCGAAAAAAAGGCAGAAAACACTAGCGTGAGGATCACATAAACCAAATCATAACTTATTTCCATTCTTAAAGCTTTTTGCCGGTTTTAGGCTTTTTCTTAGGTGTTGGTGGTTCTTCGGGTTTTTTCATCTTGCGGTATTGAAACCAAAATAACAAGGCTACTGCAAACATAAAAATTGCATACGAAGCTTCCACTCCTTGCGTGACCGTCTGATGGATGCCTACAATTATGAGGGCAAGCGAGAGCGATAATAATAATGCGTCAACTAATTTCATTCTAGATTATATAGAGAGCAGAAAGAACAGGATTCTATTCTAATCATTAAGAGGTTTGTATCTATTGGGTTCATCTTATTCCTTCTCCAGGCATCAAAATACGGCTATCCCGCGGGTTTTTAAGCGTATAGTTAGTGAAAGTATCATCGGCCTCCAGTCCTGTACCATTGAAAAGTGTCTCGCCATCTTGAACTGTTACAAATTTCTCTGTATAAATCTTTTGTTTGATTTGTTCCCAAAAAAGTTCTTCTGATTGCAGTTTCTGATTTTTGATCAGATTATTAACCTGAACATTACCCTCACCCTTGAAGGTATTTTCCTGTTTCAAAAAATAACCTCTATCAGCTCTTATCGTGGTACTCAATTGACCGTCTTTTTCGAAAATTTGAATTTCTATTCCCTCAGGAAACTCCTGATTGCCATTGGCAAATTCAAGCTGCTTAGGGGCTTTGATTTCTGACCGCACTATTGCTGAGTCACTTTTGATCAAATGAATGTTGATCGCCATATTCATAGGTCCTTCGTAAACTTTCAGAGCTGATGCGTCCACGTCTTCCCTGCAGGAGCTTGTCAATGCAATAGTACAAAGCAATACAAATGAAAATATACTATTCTTCACAGCTCAAAGATACTTGAAAAATTGTTTTACGTCTATAAATGAAAAAAGGCAGCCCGAAGACTGCCTCTTTGTATTGATAGGTTATTTAATCTCTTGTAGCCAACGTTACATTCTCACCGATCCAACATCCAGTGCTTAGCGACTGACCTATTTGCATTCCTTCAGTGAAGACTTCTTCTTTAGATGGAAACTGCGATCTAGCTTGCGCCATTCCTTTGGAGTCTCCTGCCCTTTGATAAGCATTATAAGCTGCAATGTATACTGCTCTATCCTTGATTACACTTACGCCACCTTTACAATCATTGAAAGAGTTCATGTACATGCCCCCAATCAAGGAGTATATATCCGCAGTTCTAGAAGGATCTAAGTTTGCAACTTCCTTAGCTGCTGCTCTACCGGCAGATTTCTTTCCCTGCTTCACATAAATCTTAGCAAGCTCCACCTGAGCATCCGCTTTCTGAGTATTATTTTCAGCAAGTGACAACGCCTGCTCCCACATTGCTTCAGCTTTAGAAGCATCATCTTCCTGCATGTATCTCATGGCGATCACCTGAGAAGTAGAGAAAGAAGGCTCTTTCGCATGCTTGATCTCCAGTGCTTGCAAGAATGAATTTGAAGAGTAGCACTTGTATTGAACTGAGTACTTAAAGATCTGGTCAGCCAGTACCTCATTGGTAGGATCAGCAGCCAATTTTGGACCCATGGTATTTTCGATAAAATCACAATCGATTAGCTCCATTGCAACCAATAATTGCTCAAGTGTTCCTTTCTGGCTAGTAACGTCTGTACCATCGGCAGCTGCCTCATCGAGCATTTGATTGATCTTGTCATGTATAGCCAAGATCTCCTCACCAGTATAAGCCTGGTGATAAGCATAATTTCTATAGACTAGGTCAAAATATGCTGCGGTCAATTGGTAGTTGATGGTACCATTTAGTTCCATTGCTTTTTCAAAATCAGCAACTGGACCTGCCAACATATCTTTATCTCCTTTGTAATACTGATAGCCGTAATAAGCTTTATTTTCTATCCAGTCTTTCTCATTATTATAGATCTCGCCTCTCTTATTATAGAGCGTAATCACAGAATCTTGATACACTCTCTTTTGCGCCTCATCCGTAGTAGCTTTAGCTGCTTCATCATATATTACTACTCCTCTCTGATACAATGACTCGTTCAGTTCAGGTACATTAACTAAAAGCCAGTGCAGTGGGTGAGTAGCTGCGATAAACTGATCCGAACTCTGATAATCTGTATAAGCAGCATTTAACTCTCTCGCTTTTTTCTCTAGAGCAGGATCAGTAGGGAAGTTCCATCCCTCCTGAGCTTCCACCATTCCGGCAAGAAGCAGGGCCGCTAGCCCTAAGATTGTAGATTTAATTTTCATTTTCATAATGGTTTAATTGGCACAATTTAATCTTCATGTCTAAATCCAAGTTATGAGTCCCAGATTTAACCATTTTGATTGTATGGTTTGGTTTGGTTAATTATTATTCAAATACTCTTTTGTAGAACCAGCTATTGTCATTCAATGACAATCCTAAAGTAAAGTTAACATAACTCTCTCGGATGAGGCCTTTATCGGTAGTTCCTCGTTGTCCGACTTTCACTGCCAAGTTCAATAATGAAAGTTGATTTACAGGAAGTGAAGCTCCAAAGTTAATGCCAAGATCGTTGATGTTGGTCTCATTCAGGTAGTAAGGCGTCTGCTGATATTCCAATCCGATGCGATATGTACCTCGCTTTAGACCGTTATCTATGGCAAGATAATCAGGTGTAATCTGTAAACCCAAGCCTATCTTGACCGCCTCCTTCAATTGCAACGGATCATCTAGCAAAGATTTATACTTTTTGAAGTCTTGAAATTGGCCTTCCAGACCGATCACTAGCTTGTTGTTTTTTTCATAAGAAACCCCGAATCCGAAGCGATCAGGGATGTAAATAGTGCCTGGCTCATCGTTTGCGATCAAGTCACCATTTGAATCCGGATTGCTAGCTTGGCCTAATGATGCAAGCTTGGCAAAAGCTTTTCCATTGACATGTCCTAAATGCTGATAAATGGCACCTATGTGTAACTTGCTTTTTTCATTCAATGGAAGAAAGTAATAAGCACCTGCTTTGAGGCCTACATCACTTACCGTTAATCTTTCATAATATTCTGTAGTGATCCCTACTTGAGTTGCTTCCTTATCAAAAAGTGCCAACTGATCTGTGCGGATCGTTGATCCAAAAAGGTAAGAAACTTGTAGACCTAAACTTAAATTTTTGGCGACTATCATTCCATAACTTAGATAAGTTTCAGAAATACCACCATCACCTTTGATAGAATTCAATGCCTGAATATCAGTGTTGCTTACTGGACTTTGTATAAGTAAGCGATAATTCACACTGGTGAGTTGATTCAATCCTAAACCGACTGTCGCCTTGTTTACTTTCACAGGAAGGGAAAATGCGATGTAGGATAACCCCCCACCGTCAACATCTGATTTCTCTGTACCGTTGTCAGCAGCGATCTTTCGATAATTCAGCGCTGCCTCAAAATTAAAAATCGTGTTTTTAGTAGAAAGTGCTGGATTGACCACATTGGGATTCCACGCGTTACCATAACTGATGCCAAGCCCCCCCATTGCTTGATTATGGGTAAGACCGGAATAATTAAAATCTCCGATACCAAGAGCACTATAGGTAGAAGCACTGGACTGTGCCTGAGCTTCTGTAAATAAGAAAAAGGTGCATAGTACACCCAGCAATTGCAATTTGATTTTACTCAACATTGTTGTTTAGAATAGAATTCAATCCGTAAAGGACTAAATTTGGGACTACAAATATGAGGTCTTTTGCCAATGAATCAAAAGATTGGGCATCTCCGCCGCTAACAAAGACCTCGATTTCCGGAAATTTTTTAATGTATTCTTCGATTTGCCCGCGCAATTCGAATTCAACTCCACGCCAAATACCGATTTGCATACAGGTGATCGTATTGTTACCAATCAGTTCGGCTCTCTTCACTTTCAGATCAACTAAAGGCAATCTTGCCGTTTGCTCATGCATTGCTCTAGCACGCATGCCGAGCCCTGGACTGATAGCTCCGCCAAGGTAAGTGTTACTACCATCGATCAAGTCAAAAGTAATACAAGTTCCCAAGTCTATCGCGAGAACTGGGCCCTTGCCTCGCATAGCCCAAGCTCCAATCGCTCCTGCCACGCGATCCAAACCCAAACTAGCCGGCGTTCCGTATGCATTCGTAATAGGCAGTTTAGTTTCTGGATTGAGATAGGTAAATTGGAAAGGCAAAACAGCTTGTAATTCGATTTGACTCCATTTCACCGAACTCACCAAACAGTGATCAAAGGACACTGATTTCCAATAGACTAGGGCAGACTTAAGTTCTTCAAATACTTCTTCCTCAAGTAGCTTTTCGCCATCAAAGAGAGCTGTCTTAATTCTAGTATTACCAATATCTATAATCAGATTTGTCATCCAGTATAATTTATCTTCTGCAAAATAGCCATTCAAAAAAAGCTGTACCTTTTATACTTGTTAAATTATCTTTGACGAAGCCTCTACTTAACAAACTTTAACCCATGAGCACTCCTAACTACACCATGATTGGATTGATGTCTGGCACTTCAGGTGATGGACTAGACATAGCCTATTGCAGCTATGAACTTCACCATCAGTGGTCTTATGAGATTTTAGATGCTATTACAGTTCCATTTCCGGATGATTTGGGTCAAAAGCTGATGAACTGCCATAGGCTTTCTGCGCTCGAATTGGCACTTTTAGATGTAGCTTTTGGAAAGTGGATGGGAGAAAAAGTCAGGGAATACAGTAGCGAAAAACACATCAAACCTTTGGCAGTCTGCTCTCACGGGCACACGGTCTTTCATCAGCCGGCAAAAGGACTTAGCCTTCAGATCGGGAATGGCTGGGCACTTCATCAGGCGTCTGGTCAGAAAGTAATCAATGACTTCCGTATGCAGGATGTGCAGCTAGGTGGTCAAGGAGCTCCTTTAGTCCCCATTGGAGATAGCTTACTTTTTCCCATGATCGATTTCTGCATCAATCTAGGCGGAATTGCAAATATTAGCATGAAGTCAGCGGCAGAGCGAATTGCTTTTGACACCTGCCCTTTCAACCTGATGCTGAATGCCCAAGCAAATATCCTGGGGGCTGAATACGATAAAGATGGTACTTGGGCAAAAGAAGGCGTACTCAATGAAAAGCTATTTAATGCACTGAATACTCTTCCCTATTATTCCAAATCATCTTCAAAATCTTTAGGTAGAGAAGATTTGGAAGATGATTTCATGCCACTGGTGATTTCTAGTGGCCTCTCTGAAAAAGACATTCTAAGAACCCTTGTCGAGCATTATGCATTCCAGATCGCCAAAGTCATAAAGCAATACCAAAGCACGGATCAACCTTCTGTATTGATCACTGGCGGCGGTGCATACAATTTATTTTTTATAGAACAATTGAGCAGTAAGCTTGACCACAAGTGGAATCATACAGTCGCTACCTCGGAACTGATAGAATTTAAAGAAGCATTGATATTTGGGTTTTTAGGCGTTTTGCGTCTCCGAAATGAGAACAACTGCCTAGCCTCCGTCACTGGCGCAAGTAATGACTCATCTGGTGGAGTGATTTTTGGCTAACCGCCCGTCAGACTTCCTGAAACAAGACTAGTTTAATTGTCTATTTTTGTCGAGTTATAAACCCAAAATAGATGCAGGAATTACTTAAAAAGTTTGAGAACAAACAGCCCGAAATCACTTTTGAATGGAGCGACAGCGAATCTGAAGCTGAAGGATGGGTAGTGATAAATTCCCTCAGAGGTGGAGCCGCAGGTGGTGGCACCCGAATGAGAAAAGGGCTAGATAAGCGAGAAGTAGAATCTCTGGCAAAAACTATGGAGATAAAGTTCACCATCTCTGGCCCAGCGATTGGCGGAGCAAAGTCCGGAATCAACTTTGATCCAAATGATCCCCGCAAAGAAGAAGTGCTTCGCCGCTGGTACAAGGCCGTGATGCCATTATTAAAAAATTACTATGGAACTGGTGGAGATCTTAACGTGGACGAGATCCATGAAGTAATTCCAATCACAGAATCCTACGGCCTCTGGCACCCACAAGAAGGTGTGGTAAACGGTCACTTTCATGCTACCGAGCCAGAGAAAATCCGAAAAATAGGTCAACTCAGACAAGGTGTTTCCAAAGTACTTGAAGACCCACTCTATACTCCAAACGGAACTAAGAAATATACGGTAGCTGATATGATTACGGGGTTTGGAGTAGCAGAAGCTGTGAGGCACTACTACAAAATCTGGGGAGGAAATATCGAGGGGAAACGTGCAGTCATCCAAGGATGGGGCAATGTAGGAGCTGCTGCTGCCTGTTTTCTTTCAGTAGAAGGTGTGAAAATAGTTGGTATCATCGACCGAGATGGAGGAGTGATTAATGAAGAAGGTTACTCAATAGATGAAGTTCGCGAGCTTTTCCTCAATAGAAAAGGAAACAAACTCGTAGCCGAAAATCAACTTTCTTTTGAAGAAATAAATGAAAAAATATGGGATCTAAGAAGTGAAATATTCATCCCCGCAGCTGCTTCTAGATTAATCCAGCAGGATCAAGCGGAGCGAATGGTTAATTCTGGTTTGGAAGTGATTTCTTGTGGTGCCAATGTGCCCTTCGCAGATCCTGAGATTTTCTTTGGCCCTATTGGCGCTTGGACGGATAAGCAGATTTCGGTAATTCCTGATTTCATAGCAAATTGTGGTATGGCTCGCGTATTTGCTTATTTGATGAGCGACAATGCTGAAGTCACCGATATGGCGATATTCTCAGATGTCAGCAGTACGATTGAAAAGGCATTAAAACATGTGCATTCCACAAATCCAGAAAAAATTAAACTAGCAGAAACCTCCTTTAATATAGCCCTAGCACAACTCGTGTAAAACTATACTTTGCCTTTGAACTGATGGAGTTAATTTTTGATTAATTCCATCAGGAAGCCAAATTTTGATTGTGCCGTATCAGGCAAAAGCTGTAGTTTAGCAGAAGCTAAACTTGAAGAGCAACAATCAATTATTTGCTTAAATTAACCGAAAAGAACAGCCAGCATACCCTATCAACCTAATGAAGAATTTTATCTTTAGTTTCTCCTTACTTTTCGGAATATTATTTTTTGATGGATTAGAACCACAGTCTGCCTTCGCACAAAATACTGATACTGAGCAGACGTACCTAGCTCAGGCAGATCATGACGCTGCCGATCAAGAAACTACTCACGGAGTAGTTTCTGCTGAAGCTGAAGAAGCAGACCACCATACAGCCCCTATCTGGTTGGTCATTCCATTTGTAGCCTTGCTCCTCATGATTGCCACTGGCCCGTTGTTTTATGAGCATTTTTGGCACAAAAACTACCCCAAAATCGCGGTCGGATTCGCTTTATTGGTCGTTTTCTATTATCTGTTTGTTTTAGGGAATGTTCATGCACCCGTGCATGCGATGGCAGAATACATACAGTTCATAGCGCTGCTAGCCTCTTTATATATTGCTTCAGGCGGAATCCTGATTGAGATAGATAAGAAAGCCACGCCGTTTGCAAACGTAACCTTATTGATCATTGGTGCATTGATTTCTAATTTGATCGGAACCACTGGAGCTTCCATGCTTTTGATCCGACCATTTATTAGACTGAACAAAGGAAATATTCAGGCATACCACATCATATTCTTCATCTTTATGGTAAGTAATGTTGGAGGTTCTTTGACTCCGATCGGTGATCCTCCTTTATTTCTAGGCTTTTTGAAAGGCATTCCATTTTTCTGGACGCTAGAGCACAACTGGCCTGCATGGATATTTGCGTTAATAGCGTTGGCTATTGCCTTCTATTTTATAGACAAAAAATTTGGTAGGGCAAATGATGAAAGTGAGCTGGAAGAGACTACTTATACCAACAAGCTTTCCTTGATCGGAATAAAGAATTTTGGATGGTTATTTATTATTATTTGCTCTGTTTTCCTTGATCCAAACGTAATAGAGGGCGTTCCAGCTATTGTGTATGATGGCCAAAAATTCTCTTATATCCGAGAAATCATCATGCTGTCGGTCGCCTACCTGTCTTACCGGTTTGCTGACCAGAAAGCCATTAAGGGAAATGAATTTAATTTCGAGCCTATCAGAGAAGTAGCATTTATCTTTGTAGGAATATTTGGAACAATGATGCCGGCCTTAGAGCTTGTGGGCGCCTTTGCCAAATCACCTGAAGGCGCATCAATGATTACGCACAACACGCTTTATTGGGGCACGGGAATTCTTTCCGGATTTTTGGATAATGCTCCTACTTACCTCAACTTCCTCGCAGCAGCCATGGCTTCCAAGGGTGCTTCCATCGGTAACATTGAAGAAGTTCGTCAGTTTGCAGCCGATGGTTATCACGACTCAGCATTTGAATTGATGGCCATTTCCATAGCCTCAGTATTCTTCGGAGCGATGACTTATATAGGTAATGGCCCAAACTTCATGGTAAAATCCATCGCTGAGCAAAATGGCATCAAAATGCCTTCTTTCTTTGGCTATATCATCCGATTCTCCTTACCCATCCTATTGCCGCTATTAATCCTAGTATGGTTGGTATTCTTTGCCTTCGTAGAAGTCTAGACTTCGCCAAATCGGAAACAAGATTCTAAATGGTCATTGAACAGACCCGTAGCCTGCATGTGTGCATAGACTGTGGTACTTCCTAAGAATTTGAATCCTCGCTTCTTCAAATCTTTGGCAAGAAAATCGGATTCTTTGGTGGTGGCTTGTACAGCGCTCATGGATGATAAGCGATTTTGAATCGGCTTTCCGCCCACAAAGCGCCAGATGTACGTTGAAAAAGAACCAAACTCCTTCTGAACTTCCATATAGCAGTTGGCGTTATTGATGGCAGCCCTGATTTTCAAGACATTTCTAATAATACTCGGATCCTGTAATAATTCCTGCACGTAGCTTTCTGGGAACTCTGCCACAACTTTATAATCAAAGTCTGCAAAAGCTTTGCGGTAGTCCTCCCGCTTCTTCAAAATAGTAGCCCAGCTCAATCCTGCCTGAGCGGACTCTAGAATCAAAAACTCGAAGTGAACACGATCATCCCAAACTGGCACTCCCCACTCAGTATCGTGATAGGTGACATATTCTGCAAAACCAAGACACCAGGGGCAACGTTTCTTTTGATCAGAAGCTTTAAAAGTGTTTTTCATAAAAGTCGATTTAAGTAATAAAATTAATCAAGAATTGGGATAAGGATGCAGAGTGCCTTACTTTCTCGATTCAATTAGAATATAAATATGATTGCCACGTCCACCCTTGAAATCAGCGCCAAAGCTTATCGCCAAAACATACGCTACATACGATCAGAAATAGGCCCAAAGCCTACCATATCTGCTGTAGTGAAAGGTAATGCGTATGGCCATGGCATCTCACAAATGGTAGAGATAGCTGAAAAAGCCGGTATCCGACATTTCAGTGCGTTCAGTTCAGATGAAGCTTGGGAAGTATGGCAGAAATCAGAAAAAGGATCGGAAATCATGATTTTGGGAATGCTCTATTTTGAAGAGCTCGAAGAGCTAATCCGAAAAGGAATCAGCTTCTACGTTTTTGATTTCGAAAGGCTGGAAAAAGCAATCCTGGTATCCAAGGGGATTGGCATACCAGCAAAGATTCATATCGAAGTAGAGACTGGATTTCATCGAACTGGGTTTGACTGGAACCAACGAGAAAAACTTGCTGAAATACTTTTGGAGAATTATACCTCCATTTCTATTGAAGGACTCTGCACACATTATGCCGGGGCTGAATCAGTGAGTAATTTCGTCCGAGTAAAAAATCAAATTGCCCAATATCACGAATTCAAGGACTTCTTCAATGAGCTGGGTATTTCATTCAAAGTTTACCACACTGCCTGCTCTGCAGCTACGCTCATTTTCCCTGAAACAATCATGGACATGGTAAGAATAGGGATAGCTGGCTATGGATTTTGGCCCACAAAAGAGACTTTTTTTGCGAAACTGAATTCCTTACCAAAAGGAAAAAAAAATCCTCTCAAGCGCCTGATCACCTGGAAAAGCTGTGTGATGAGTTTGAAAGCAGTGAAAACAGGAGAGTTTGTGGGATATGGGAATAGCTACATGGCTCTGGAGAATATACGTCTAGCGATAGTTCCTGTGGGTTATGGGCACGGCTATAGTCGTCTGCTAAGTAATCAAGGTGTGGTGTTGATCAAAGGACACTATTGTCAAGTAGTGGGCACCGTCACGATGAATGCTATTGCGGTGAATGTAAGCAAGCTCAAGGAGTTGAAAATTGGCGATGAAGTCATTCTCATCGGGAAGCAAGGGGGAAAAGAAATTACTGTATCGTCATTTTCCGAATCAACACAACAGGTGAACTACGAAATGCTCACTCGATTACCGAAAGATATTCCCAGGAAAATTATCCCTTAATAAAAAATCACTGTCTTATTTCTGATAGACATCACCTTACGATCTACATGATATTTAATGGCTTTGGAAAGAACTACTTTTTCCACGTCTTGACCAATTTGCACTAATTCAGACACCGTATTGTGATGTCTCACTCGTGCTACTTCTTGCTCGATGATCGGCCCACCATCCAACTCTTCGGTTACGTAGTGAGCAGTAGCACCAATGATTTTAACACCTCTTTCATAGGCTGCATGATAGGGTTTAGCACCCACAAATGCGGGCAAAAATGAATGATGAATATTGATAATTCTGTTAGGAAAATGCTTGATAAACTCTGTAGATAAGATCTGCATGTATCGACCCAGTACTACAAAGTCAATTTGATTCGCTTTCATCAACTCTAACTGATTGGCTTCAGAAGCAGCCTTAGTCTCAGATGTAATAGGTATGTAATGAAAAGGAATCCCAAATGCTTCAACGATTTCTCTTAAACTTTCATGATTCGAAACAACGACAGGGATGGCTACATCCAGCTGTCCTGCATGGTGCCTACCCAAAATATCAAACAAACAATGTGAAAGCTTACTGACGAAGATCGCCATTCTTGGTTTTGGGAAATTAAAATGAAGCTTGAAGTCCATCCGGAAACGCGCTCCAACTTCTACCTTAAAACGAGTAGCAATCTCATCTTTTCCCAAAGAAAAAGAATCCAATTCCCAGGCCGCCCTCATGAAAAACATCCCCATTTCTTCATCTACATGCTGATCAACTTCTAGAATATTCCCTTCGTAGGCATAAAGAAACCTAGAAACTTCTGCGACGATTCCCTTTTGATCGGGACACTGAATAATGAGTATGGCTTTTTTCATGACTTCAACTTAAGAATTCCAAATCTCCCAAGCCGCTTCTGCTTGTAGAATAAGCATTTCATGTCCATTCTTGGATTTCCCGCCCCTGTCCAAACATGCTTTCATCAAGGCTGTTTCACCTGGATTGTATACCAAATCATACACTAAATGATCCGCTGTCAGCTGCTCTAAAGGAATTGCTGGAATGCCCACTATTTTCGGAAAGGTACCAAGTGGCGTAGCATTCACAATCAACAGATGGGTCTTCATTATCTCAGGATCAGAAGCCAGATCTTCATAAGTAATCTGATCCTCATCTTCTGATCTGGAAACATTCAAAAAGTCAATGTCCAACTCGTTCAAAGCCTGCCTTATTGCTTTCGAAGCTCCTCCTGTACCCAAAATCAACGCTTTTGGTTTTGCTGAACCAAGCCACGGTGATAATGAATTTTTGAATCCTATGTAATCTGTATTATAACCTATAAGCATTCCATCCTTAATATGGATGCAGTTTACCGCACCGATTTCTTCACATGCTTCATCGAGATCATCCATTAGTGCAATCACATCCTCTTTGTAAGGAATTGTGACATTGATGCCTTCAATCTCTGGATCCTCACTAAGAATCAGCTCTAAATCTCGCGCATTCGGTATATCGTACAGTTCATAAGAACAGTCTTCGATTCCTTCCTTTTCAAATTTCTGTGAGAAATATTTCTTCGAAAAAGAATGCGTAAGTGGATGACCTATTAACCCGAATTTTCTCATGATTTCTTTAAATATGCCGCAAGGCGATCAATACCAAATACTAAAATAATCCCAAACGCAAAGGCTGCAAGAGCCAACATCAACTTTGGTTCGAAACCAGTCTCCTCTAAATATGCGGAAGGAAACAGATTCTCAGTTAAAAATGGCTTTTCTTCTCCGCTGGATGAAGTGCGGTAGGCGGTTACGATTTTCCAAGGCCAAAGCTTGTTGATAGATCCTAACATAAAGCCAGATAGTAAGCCAATAGTGATGGAATAAAACCTATTTAATAACCAGGAAATCACCCGACTGAAAGATAATAGTCCTACGATACAACCTAGTGCAAACAGACCCAATGTGGCAAAATCCCGTTCTGACACTGCATTCAAAACTGGTTCATATTTTCCCAAAATGAGCAAAATAAAACTTCCGCTAATGCCTGGCAGAATCATGGCACAAATAGCAATAGCGCCAGCAACAAATGTAAACCAAAGTGCATCTGGAGTAGTGGTCGGCGGTAAATCTGTAATCCAATAAGCGCTGATAATGCCTAGAATAAGTGCAATCACTACGCCTAAGCTCCACTTTTTGATATCCTTCAGAATCAGAAAAGCACTGACCAAAATCAATCCACAGAAAAATGACCAGAGCGGAATTGGATGCTCCTCCATCAGGTAAGTGATCAGCTTCGAAAGAGAGAAAATACTCGTCAAAATTCCCAGAAGTAGACTTGCCAAAAAAGCACCATTCACCGCCTGGAAAAACGCTTTGAATTTAAGACTGAGCAAAAGCTTAAGACTTTCTCCATCAAAGGAGTTGATACTACGTAGTAGCTCTTCGTAGATGCCAGTGATCAGTGCAATCGAGCCACCGGAAACCCCCGGTACTATGTCTGCCGCACCCATCGCCATACCTTTTAGGTAGGTAAGGACATGTTTTCTTATAAAATCCATGGTCAAAAATAAAGGCTGATCGGAATAATCCAATCAGCCTGAAATGAGTTGAGTAGTATTACAATTTGATTTCTCCCAAAAAGTGATCGAACGTATCACCTCTCAATCCCAGTCTAATTGTTTCTAAAGGAATAATTTCCGAAGGGCTGATATTTCCAAGGTTCACATTGGCACCGATTAACTTGATAAACCAAACTTGTTGAGATTTGATTGGCGCTTCCCAAATGATTCTTTCTTCAGGGATCTGAGTTAGAATTTCTTCCACTAGTCCTTGTCTTACTTCTCCAGAATCTCTGAAAAGACCTACGTTTCCACCTTCTCTAGCTTCTCCGATTACTTTCCAAGCACCAGCATCTAATTCTTTGCGCATCTGCTCAATCCACTTATATGGAGGAATGATTTTGGCGGCATCCTTAGAGCCAACTTCAGAAAGTACAGTTACTTGCTTGGCTAGCGTAGTAATGTATTCACATTTTTTGTCATGGTTAAGGGAAATAGAACCATCTGACACCTCAGCGAAAGAAAGGTCATATTTATCCAATACTTTTCTGTAATCGTCAAATTGACCTCTTACAAGGAAAGCTTCGAAAAGTGTACCTCCTAAATAAACAGGAATACCTGCTTCCTTATAAATAGCGAGCTTTTCGTTTAGGTTTTTGGTCAAATAAGAAGTAGTCCACCCAAGCTTCACGATGTCAACAAAATCGGAACAACTTTCGACAAAATCTTCTGTGGCACGTAGGCTTAGGCCTTTGTCCATGGCCATGGTAAATCCTCTGGTTCGTGGCTTTTCAGTCCGAACGGGGATATTATTCAGCTCATAATTCATTAGCGAGGTTTTAGTGTTAAGACTCGAGATTTTCCTCTCGATATTGGGCAATAATCTTGTATAAAGCCTTCTGCTTTTTAAGCTCCGGCATCAAATCATACATGATTATATGCTTTTCGAAGTCCAAAGTTAACCCATTTTCCAAAAATGAAAACGCCTCTTTGTAATTGCCCATTTTGATTAGGTACACAACCAAGCGATAATAAAGCTCTGCTTCCTCTGGCAATTCCTCTATACCCTCACGAGTGACATCTATTGCCTCTTCGAAACGGTTTTGATCAAAATAGATAAGTGCCAGATTTACATAGGTTTCCAGAATCCCAGGCTCCAAATTAATCGCTTCTTCGTAGGCTTCGGAACTGGCTTGCATGTTTCCCAAATTAAATTCAGCATCTGCCAGACCTACCCAATAATTAGAGTTTTCTTTTGTAAGATTTAACGCTTTTTTGAAATAATGTATCGCTTCAAAGAATTTTTCCTTCTTTAGCATGCACATTCCTAGTCCAAACCAAGCGTCATCGTACTCCTCATCAAATTTGGCCGACTTCTTAAAGTATTTGAAAGCCTCGTCTATTTTTTCAAGTTTTTCGTAAGCTGCACCCATATAGCAGCAATTCTCGGCATTTGCTCCTTCACAATTAATTGTGTTTTGGTATGCTTCCAATGCAAGCTCATACTGCTGCGTGTTCATCAGCGCATTGCCAAGGTTGAAATAGGCTGACGCAAAGGCATCATCAATCAGAATGGCATAATCATACGCCTTTATAGCATCTTCAAATCTGCCAAGACGATTGTAAACCACTCCCAAATTGTACCAAGCACCAGCACTGTAAGGGTCCTGATCAATGAATTCTTGATAGAAATCAAGGATTTCATCAAAGGAACCTTCTTCCTCTGTGATCATCGCCAGTTGGAAAAGCGCATCTTCGTGATTGATTCGGCTCTTTACGGCTTCTTTGAAATAGTAGCTTGCTTTTTCATTGTTGTTTTGGACGCGGTACAGGTTGCCTAAGGAATAAAATATCTCAGCTCTGTCCTCCGCTAATGGCAGAAAATTCTCCAATAATTCTATCCCTTCCTGTGACGTTCCTCCCAAAATATGGGCGTTAGCCAAAGCAAGAATAATCTCTTCGTTATTGGGAGAAATATTATTAATGTTTTCCAAGATGCCCAGTCCTTCTTCCAATTCATCATTGAAAATCAAACACTGCGCTTGCAGAAGCTTAATTTCCACAGAAAACGGAAATCTTTCCAACGAGAACTCAGCGGCGCGTAAGGCTTTAAGAAACTTCTGTTGATCAAAGTAAAATCGGATTATATCTTCCAATTCTTCCTCTTCGAAATAAAGGTCCAGATTGGATTGCAGGGAATTTTCAAACCGCTCTACCAGCTTCTTGTCATTTTCCCAATCTTGATCGTGATCTCCGGTCATTTAGGATGTGTTATGGTTCATTTAAGTTACCAATTAATTTGGTCTCTCAAAATCTCGATTTGTTAAATATATTTTCCTCATTCGGAGAAATCCTGTTGTCTCTTCGAAGACTTGGAAAAGAAACGATTGTGATCAGAAATAAGTTTACTTTGACCAATCTAAGGTTTCATCCAAGCTATAATACCTGCTTTCGAGCAGCCTATTCACTTTAGTATTATCGAAGAATATTTTTTGTTGTGAAATCATCGCTGTCTTCTTATTCAATGGACTTTTACTCACGCCTATTCTTCTCAAAATTGCATTGAAAAACACTGCTGTTTTCAGCATCAGAGGACTTATTTCCTTCGCTGGGGCTTTTTTCCCAAACGCTGCCGCCATTTTCTCAAAGAATTCCTTGTAAGAAATACTCTCTCTATTCAAAATAAATCGCTCGCCCCAGGCTTCTTTTTCCACCAATTCTTTGGCTTGCTTAGCCGCATCGCGCACATCAATGTAGTTCAGATCCCCCTTCGGGTAATAGGAATTTTCATCGATCACATAGTTATAAATGTCTGATGAGCTCCTATTATCACTGATTTTCCCCAATAAAATCGAAGGATTTACGATGATCAAATCCAAGCCTTCCTGTTCTCCTCGCCATGCTTCCAACTCTGCCAAATATTTAGAAATACCGTAATCAGTATTCAGTGGTGATTCCACCCACTTGAAATTCTCATTCACCTGCGTCAATTCTGGACTTCTTCCTATCGCAGCTACCGAGCTGACATACAACAGTTTTTTTATCCCAGTATTTAGCATGGCATTGACAAGGTTCGTCGTGCCAACCACATTTATCCGATGCAAACTACTTTCGTCATTTGCATCGAAAGAGACTTTCCCTGCAGCATGTACTACCATATCCATTCCTTCAAGTGCAGTTTCAAGAGATTCTATATCGGAAAGCTCACCTTCATGCCACGTAATAGGAAACTTAATTCCCTCTAGTAGTCTTAGTGAGGAATTAGCTCTACGAAATCCATGAATCTCTCCAAGTACCGTAAATTCCTTAGCCAAATAGCTTCCAAATAATCCCGTAATACCTGTAATGAGAATTTTCATTGGATTTACCTTCAAATCAAAGAGAGGAATTAAGAAGATCCAGTTGCTTGATCTTGCTGTAAAATTTTGACTTATTTAACGTCTCCATCATATCCAAATAGCGTGGGTTGTGGCAGTCAGTTCCAAATAATCTAACCAATCCCATCTCTACCAGTGTTTCACTAAAATCCTTCACAGGTTTGGAATAAAAACCTGTTAAAGACAACAAGTTTACCTGAAAAAGTATCCTTCTATCAGTCAGATCCTGAAGTAAAGCTTTGTCGCCAATAAGATATTGATAGCGCTCTGGATGTGCCAAAATCGGATTATATCCAGCCATTTCCAATTGGAATATAATCTCTAATAGCATCTGAGGCTTATTGATAAACCCCGTCTCTACCAAGATGTACTTATTCCCAAAGGTTAGAACTTCCTCTCCATTTTTGATTTTGTCAAGGAAAATCTCATCCATGTAATACTCAGCAGCAGCTTCTATTTCTATGGAAATCCCTTCTTTCTTGACGGCTCTACGAAGATCCTCAAGACCCATGTTGATGATCTCAGGGGTATTTCGATAATACTCCGACATAATGTGCGGCGTAGTGATAATTTTGCGCAAGCCGTAATCTGAAAGTCGCTTGATCATATGAAGGGATTCCTCCATCGTCTGAGATCCATCGTCAATTCCCGGTATCAAATGTGAATGCATATCCACCTCCAACCAACTTAAGTCAAGGTCTTCCTGCACTTCCGGCTTCTTCTTAAACAGATCCAAAAACCCCATTACAATCCTCCTTCCCTAGTTTTAAATTCTTCCAAAGTACACCAAGTGGCATCTTTCTCCGAAGTAATCGGCTCAGCTATCTGCCAGTCTATATCCAAAGCCGGATCATTCCAAAGAATTCCGCCTTCACTTTCCTTATTATAATAATTAGAGCATTTGTATGCGAAAATAGAATCTTCTAACACTGAGAATCCATGTGCAAATCCAGTTGGCACATACATCAGGTTATTTCTACTCGCATCAAGAACGGTGGAATACTTTTCGCCGAAAGTAGGAGAATGCTTCCTCAAGTCCACGATGACATCTAGAACTTTCCCCTGAATCACGCGCACCAATTTAGCCTGAGCGAATTCACCTCGCTGAAAATGCAGTCCGCGAACGGTTCCTTTCTGAGAATAGCTCTGATTGTCCTGCACCCATTCATGCCCCACTCCTTCGGATTGTAACCAATCCGCTCGATAGGATTCAAAGAAATAACCTCTTTGGTCTTCAAAAATTCTTGGAAATATTTCCAAAACATCCGCTAGAGGTGTCTTCATTATTTGGGCCATAGAGTATAATTGGTTTCCGCTTTAAAAGGCAAAATAACTACCAGACAGAACACTATCCTAATCAATTCTAAGTAAATATGTCGAACTTTGCCACATCTCTATAGACAATTTGAAAAAACATAACATCAAATAGCCATTTCTAAGGAAACAGGAAACTATATTTTAGTTTTTCGCATTCTTTTTGATATAGCATTTAACTTATGAGTAAACATACCCGCAAACTTTCAAAACTTCACGAAACAGCTGTCAACGAAGAAACTGCCATTTTAGTAAGTGTAGTTCGTCAGTACCAAACCGAACAACAAACGGAGGAATACTTGGACGAATTGGCATTTTTGACAGAGACTTTGGGCGCAAAGACAGTTCATCGCTTTACCCAGAAAATGGAAAAGCCAGATATAAAGACTTTCGTGGGTTCAGGTAAACTTGAGGAAATTCAGGCGTATATCAAGCATTTTGAGATCAATATGGTCATCTTCGACGATGATCTCTCTCCCTCTCAGATGAGGAACTTGGAGAATGAACTGAATGTGACGATCTACGATAGATCATTGCTGATTTTGGACATTTTCCTACAAAGAGCTCAAACAGCACAAGCTAAAACACAAGTAGAGCTTGCCCGCTTCCAATATTTACTGCCTAGGCTGACCAATCTCTGGACTCACTTGGAGCGACAGAGAGGCGGTACAACTACGCGTGGTGGATCTGGTGAAAAGGAAATCGAAACAGATAAGCGAGATATCAGAAAGCGAATCACCCTGCTCAAGGAGAAACTTCGTGAGATAGAAAGACAAGGTGAAACTCAGCGCAAAGGAAGAAATGGAATTGTGCGCGTAGCCGTAGTAGGTTATACCAATGTGGGAAAAAGCACACTGATGAACCTAATCACGAAGACCAATATTCTGGCCGAAAACAAGCTTTTTGCTACGGTGGATTCCACCGTACGAAAAGTAGTGCTTGAAAATGTTCCATTCTTACTTTCCGATACTGTTGGATTTATCAGAAAACTCCCAACCCACCTAATTGCAGCTTTCAAATCTACGTTGGATGAGATCCGTGAGGCAGACTTACTAGTCCATGTAGTAGATATTTCACACCCACATTTCGAGGATCACATTGCGGTAGTTACTGAGACGTTGAATGAGATCAAAGCTGGTGATAAACCAATCTTATTAGTCTTCAACAAAATAGATCTGGTAGAAACTATGCCTTCTGAGGAAGAAAGTATGAAAATGACTGAGCTAGAACTAGAAGAAGCAAGCTTTGTAGACTTCGATGCGTTGGCGGGGGCTTATGAAAAGAAAACCGAAATTCCACCCGTCTTTATGGCTGCTGTAAGTGGGCAGAATGTAATTGAGTTTCGCCAAGCTTTGATCGCAGAAGTGAAAAAGCAACATCGAAAAATATATCCTAATTACTTAGAAGATGAGACGTTCAAATTAGAATGATATAAGGCATTTCACAACCTATCAACGTAACTGATAGGTTGCCTTGTTTAGGAACGATCCGCTATATTTCCACATTCCTAAAATTTTGTTCATTCTAGCTTAAACTTTAAGCTTACTCCGTTACTTGTAGCATGAATTCGGAATTCTCTCAATACGATATTTTTTTTGAATTAACGCCAGACCTAGTTTGCATAGCTGGTTTTGATGGCTATTTCAAAAAGGTAAATCCTGCAGTCAAACATATTTTAGGTTATTCTTACGAGGAATTGTATGCTAGCCCAATTCATCACTTCATCTATGAAGAGGATAAAAAAACGACCGCTACAGTAAGAAGTTCATTGCTGGAAGCCACTCCTCTATCTAATTTCGAAAACAGGTATGTCACCAAATCAGGAGAAATAATTTGGCTTTCTTGGACGTCTCAGCCTATTGAAAAGGACAAAATAATCTTTGCTATAGCAAAGGATATCACCCAAAAAAAAGAGCTTGAGGCAGATAGAAATTCGCTCTTGTCTAACCTTACCGAACTAAATAAAGACCTCCGTCATATTGGTCATATGACTTCGCATGATCTGAGATCGCCTGTAAATAATCTCCTTTCAATTTGTGACTTGATAGATTCTTCTAAAATCACAGATGAAGATACGTTGGAACTCATAGAGACAATTAAAACGTGCGGTGAAGATCTGAGAGAAAAACTCAATGTCTATTCCAAAGAACTCCGAGAAAAACAATCTCTTCACGTTCCCATTCAGGAAGTTGAGTTACAAAAAGTGTTCAAGAACGTATCCAAATCCATAGGTTCTCTCATCAAAAATGCCGGAGCACTTGTGGTTGGTAACTTTGTAGAATTGCCAAAAATCACATCCAATGCAACCTACTTAGGAAGTATATTTCTCAACCTAATCACCAATTCCATTAAGTATAAAAAAGCTGGCATTAAGCCTGTTATTAACATAACCTCCCGATTGGAAGGTCACAAAGTGCACCTAACATTTACAGATAATAGAATTGGTTTTGATTTGGAAAAAGTGAAAGATAAAATTTTTGGCTTTCAGCAAACTTTCCACAATCATAGCGACAGTCGTGGCATAGGTTTATACTTGGTTTACAATCATATTCAAAGTCTTGGTGGAAGTATACAAGTAGAAAGCAAACCTGGAGAGGGAACTACCTTTCGGATTATTTTAAATGTCTAGACGAAGCTTAGCTATAAGTAATTATTTTATGGATGTACGGAATGATGCCATTAGCCTTATTTTCTTTGCTTTCTCGGCCGGGAAACCGAAGCGACATTTTCGCCCCGATGTTTACGGGGATTACCAATTTATATATTACTTATGTCTTTTACTGACAGAAAAGCCCATATACACAACTTATTTTGTAGCCTATGTATTCCCAAAGACAATGCAGGACAGCTAATTC
>Ga0105055_10002605_pt1 | contig 27821 bp, 26 predicted proteins | sample BON03_FD_78090 | JGI IMG/M metagenome (GOLD analysis project Ga0105055, IMG submission 78090) | Freshwater microbial communities from Lake Bonney liftoff mats and glacier meltwater in Antarctica - BON-03 | ecosystem: Environmental > Aquatic > Freshwater > Ice > Glacier meltwater | place: Lake... | reverse complement strand
GCAGCTCGCGCTGATGGGAGACGTTTCCCAGTTCATGAAACTAGTGAAACAACGATTCTCGGTCTGGTATAACCGTTCTCATAACCGCTACGGCACGCTCTGGGCCGAACGTTTCAAAAGCGTATTGGTGGAAGGCTGCTCCAGGGTATCCGCCGCGATGGCTGCTTACATCGATCTCAATGCTGTGCGCGCAGGCCTCGTAGAAGATCCAAAAAACTACCGCTTTTGTGGCTATGCCGAGGCTGTCGCGGGTAATCTCGCCTCTCGCGAGGGGATCAACTTCGTGCTCGGCACTAAGACGTGGAAGCGTGGACAGGGGGAATATCGACAAATGCTGTTCGGACGCGGTTCCGGCCCACAAACCAAGGGGCGTGAACTCTCAGCGGAAAAATTTAAGCAAGTGATGAAGTCCAAAGGGAAGCTCCCGCTGACCGCTTTGCTCCGCTGCCGGGTTCGTTACTTTAGCGATGGAGCGGTGCTTGGTTCCCGCGCCTTTGTCCAAGAACATTTGCAACATTATCAGGAACTCAGCGGACGCCGAAAACGCACCGCACCGCGACTACTCCCTGAAATCGAATCGCTCGGTGAGGTGACGAGTTTGCGCGGTCTGCGCAAGGGCGCCTTTGGGTGACATAGATTCCTCTGCTAAGAACGAGCATGCAATGCGACCATGGTCGCGCCCCAGGAGCCGGTGGTTTCGTTGCCGAGGTGGTATGATTTTACGAGAGGCGAGCGTTGAAGGATGGCGTGCACGGTCGTTCGGAGGGTGCCGGTGCCTTTGCCGTGGATGATGCGGACTTCGAATAGGCCGCGTTCGCGGCAGGCTTCGAGGTAAGCGGGGATCAGCTCTTTAAGATCGCGCGGATGGAAAGTGTGCAGGTCGAGTTCGCCGGTGATGGGGATTTCGACAGGATCATCGCCGAGATTGGGCTGATCATCCTCGGCGCTCATGATTGCTCAAGCGCTAGGTTGATCGTCGGCCGGTTTGGGTTTTGCGACAGGTTTCTCAACAGTTCCTGCGGCGGCCGAATTAACCGGCTGAGTCTGAGCGGGGGAGATGCGTTTGGTCGGTTCGGGTTCGTCGTCCATCGCGCGCTTAAATTCTTCTTCAACTCCGCTGGTGGCTTTTTTGATTTCGCGGAGGGACTTACCCAGACCACGGGCAAACTCTGGGAGTTTCTTGCCGCCGAAGAGGACCAGCACGATCACCAAGACCATGAGGAGTTCGGGCCCTCCGACGCCTTCGATGAAGGCGAGGGTGGATGAAATGAGAGGAAGAGTGATCATGCCGAGAATAGAAGATTCCAGTGAAGAGAGGTGATTAGAGAGATTCGTGAGGCAGCGTCAAACCGTGGGATGACTTGGTATTGGTATAGTTTGTCATTGCGAGCCCGCCCCGGGTGGGCGTGGCGATCCACGAATATCGGTAGACGTAAAGCGCGAGTAATCGTGGATTGCTACAGTCGTTCCGCCCTAGCCTTCGCGCAAGGCTGCGGCGCACACAACAAGGCTATGGCGGTCAAGGTGTCATCCGCTGCGTGGACTCCTTTGAATTACACTTCCTAGGTTTGTCATTGCGAGCCCGCCATGGGTGGGCGTGGCGATCCACGAATATCGGTAGACGTAAAGCGCGAGTAATCGTGGATTGCCGCAGTCGTTCCGCCGAGCGGAACTCCTTCGCAATGACAGAAAAATTTGAACTGCTAGTGGGTTAATTAACTTGCTGGGTTGGTCTGATCGGGATTGAGCGCTCGCGCACGCCATTCCCGTGGACTCATGCCGTTGTGTCGTTTAAAGCGGAGGGTGAAATAGAAGGGATTTTCGAAACCAACTTGCTCGGCGATATGGCGGATGGGCTCTTGGGTGAACTCGAGGAGTTGGCGGGCGCGATGCAGGCGTTGATGTTCGAGGTAGCGTTGTGGGGGCTGGCCGGTCTCGGCGCGAAACAGATGGGCAAAGCGCGAGAGGGAAAGACTGCACTCGCGCGCGATTTCCGCGACGGTGAGGGGCGTGGCAAAGTGAGTGCTGATGTAATCGAGGGCGCGGCGAATGCGCGGATCGATCCGGGCGATGGCGTGTTTAGGATTGGCCAGGGCGCAGCGCAGCAGGATTTCCTCGAGCGCATTCATGGCGAGCGCCTCGCGTTGGGGCGATGGGCTGGCGTTGATTTGCAACATCTCCTGATAGCGACGCTCAATTCGGGTCTGCTGCTCGTGGCCTTTGAGTTGGAGGTGAAGAATCCCCGGCGCGACCTCGGGCCAATCGAGGGTTTCGCGCCAATCGGGGCGGGGGATAAAGTGCGCCCAGAGAGGTTCCCAATGGGTGTGGCGAGGTGCTGTGCCATAATCGTGGTGAGTATGGGGTTTTAGCAGTATGATGTCACCTTTTCGGGTGATCAGAGTGCCTTGATCGTGGGTGTAGCGTCCGTGTCCGCTGAGGTTGTAGATGAGCACCCAATCGTGAGTCCCGTGCTCACGGTAGGTGGAGAACCGCGGGCCTTGACGGTATGAACCGGTGACGAGCGGACCGAATGGAGGGGAGGGGGTTTCTTGGGGTGTGGGCACGATAGCAGAATATTATAGTTAAATAATGATGGTTTCTATGGTGCGAATCGCCAAGAAATGCTAGGCTATTCGCATGGTTATCGATAGTTCCCCTCTTCCCGATGATGGCGTGGCCTCTATGGCTGAACAATTTGCGCGTGATGGCTACGTGATGGCGCGCGGTGTTTTTTCGCCGGAGGAAGTCACTGAGATTCGCGAACTCTTTGCGAAGATTCATCAGGACGGAGTGCCGGGGTTTTATGAAAAGGAAACGGTGCGTGATGGCGTAGAAAACCCCGACGATCCACTCTACAAGTATCCGCGAATCATGATGCCGCATCGCTTCAATGAGACGGCGAGGCACTACATGCTGCACCCCAAGGTCGCGCACATATTGAAAGCGCTTTTCCAGAACGATCCGGTCGCGACGCAGAGTATGTTTTACTACAAACCGCCGGGTGCCCGCGGGCAGGCCCTGCATCAGGATCAGTTTTATTTATTGATTGAACCGGGCACTTGTATCGCGGCGTGGACGGCGATCGACGATTGTGACGCTGACAACGGTGGAATGATGGTCGTGCCGAATTCAAACAAGCTGCCGGTAGCGTGCCCTGAAACGGCTGACTCCGATCAGAGCTATACCAACCATTTGGTAAAGCTGCCGAAGGGCCATAAGGCCGAGCTCGTGAAGATGAAGGCAGGGGACACGTTGTTCTTTAATGGTAACGTGATTCATGGCTCGGGACCGAATCGTTCGAAAGATCGTTTCCGCCGGGCTTTTATCAGTCATTACGCATCGGGTAATCTTGAAAAAATATCCCCCAGTTATCGTCCGCTCGTGCGGATGGATGGCACCGAATACGAAGTCGAAGGCCAGACCGGCGGCGGTGGCCCCTGCGGCGAAGGCTGGAATGGGGCCGCACATTAAGCAGAAATTCATCTGTAACTAACGGACTGTTTTACAGGAGGCCGCGGAGGATTAGGCCCGCCTTACTTCACTTTCACCGCGACGGTGAAGGTTTGAGTTTGGCCGGGGGGGACGTGGTGGAGGCCGCGTTTGTGTTCGGGTGAATTGGGTGGGCCCATCCAGGGTTCCACGCAATAGAAGGGGGCCTCGGCGCTTTCCGTCCAGGTGACCATCGCGGCGTCTCTCGGCGGAACATCATCAGTGCTGAGGGAGACGACAACATCGCCGGCATGGCCGCGTTCACCGAATATTACGGAGTTTTCTTTCAAGCCCATGTGCACGCAGTCGGAGATATCGGGATGATCCATGCTTTCGATCTCCTTGAGATCGGGACCGGCGACCAGTGAGCCGTCTTGGGCGTGGCGATAGCGCTCAGTGGCGGGGATGCGAATGTCGTAATCGGAGCGGCTAAGGCCTTCGGTCCAGGGGACGGTAAAATAGAAGTGATGGCCGGCGCTCCATGGAATGGGTGTATCGCCGAGATTGTGGAGGGAGAGTTCGCAGATGACGCGAAGAGGCTCGAAGCGATACCTCACGGTGAATTCGTAATCGTAGGGGTAAACTTCACGCGCTTCGTCATCGGGTTGGTAGAGCGCGGTGAATCCGTTGTCGTCGGCCTGGGTGGTTTTAAAGACGCCTTGGCGGGCGAGGCCGTGCATGGGCATGGGGCGGCGCACATCATCCGAATCGCGCCAGAAGTGAATGTCACCTTGATCGAAGGTGCGGGCGTTGAACGGGAAGAGGATGGGATTGCCGCCGCGCACTCCAGAAATCTGGGTAAGATCGGCGCCTTCGGGCCAGTAGATGACATCACGCACGGAGCCGTCGCCGAGGGTAATGTTCCAGTTCATAAGGCGGGCGCCTTTTTCGGGTAGGGCGAGAAATGTCGATTGGCCTACGCGCCAGCGCAAAAGAGTTTCGCCCTCATAAGAGACTGTTTCCATGGAGAATGAGAAATCACTTTCGGTGAAAAGCGGCAATGGGTTTTTGGAAAAATTGGGTTAATTTCTATGGCGGTGGCGCTTGCACGTGAGCGGGCCCGTGATTACTAGTAATGCTATGCTTCGCTTTTTCGTGACCTGTCTGGCACTCCTGCTCGCGCCTCAGTTGGTAGCCGAGGAAGTAGCTGCGTCGCAGATCGAGGTGGAAATGACGGCCAAAGAGGCCCTAGTGGTGGTGATTCCCGTCCAAGGGGTGATCGCTGATCCGGTGCTTTACATTATACGGCGAGGGCTCAAAGAGGCAATTGATGCGAAGGCTGATCTGGTGGTTCTCGATATGGATACCCCCGGCGGATCGGCAGCCACCACGATTGAGATCATGGAGGCCATTAATAAATTTCCCGGTCGCACAGTGACATTTGTAAACGAGGAAGCGGGTTCGGCCGGAGCGATCATTGCATCGATCACGAATGATATCTATTTCGCGCCGAGTGGTGTGATGGGGGCGGCGGAATTGGTTTCAGGTGGTGGGAAGGATGTGCCGGAAGCGATGAAGCGGAAGATGGAGAGCTACATTCGCGCGAAAACTCGCGCGATGTCCAGTGGTCCCGAGCTTCGAGCTGATGTGCTCAAGGCTATGATGAATGCGGACTTTGAGCTGAAAATTGGCGACGAGGTTTTGAAAGAGAAGGGCGAGCTACTGACCTTGTCGGCGAAGGAAGCGGTTCGCCTCTATGGTGATCCGCCAGAAACCTTACTTGCGGCGGGGATCGTGGAAGATCTCGATCAACTCTTGGCCGAAATCTATGGCGAAAAAACTTACACCGTGAAGAAATTGGAGATTACGTGGTCGGAGGACTTGGCGGTCGTGCTTAATGGTTTGGCCCCGGTCTTGTTAGGACTTGGGTTGCTGGGTTTGTTTATCGAATTTAAGACGCCCGGCTTTGGAATATTCGGGGTCGGAGGTGGATTGTTGCTCGGGATTGTTTTTCTGAGCAACTACGTGGCAGGATTTTCGGGACATGAGCCGATGCTGTTTTTTGTGCTCGGAGTGCTATTAGTTGCCTTGGAGTTGTTCCTGCTGCCGGGAACCGTGATTTTTGCAGTGAGTGGAATTGTAATCATGCTCGGTTCGTTACTGTGGTCGATGGCGGACATCTGGCCGAATGAGCCGATCAAAATCTCGGGCGATTTGTTTTTTACACCGATGCTCAATCTGACGCTGGGGGTCGTGGTGGCGGTCGGCGGTGCGTTAGTAATCGTGCGGTTTCTGCCGAAGGGCTGGTTTTGGGATAAGATGATTTTGCAGAGTGCCATCGCGGGTCATGCCCCGAAGGCAGTTCCGAGAGAGGTGGTGTTGGTATCATTGATTGGTTATCGCGGGATCGCGGCGACGGATCTTTTTCCGAGCGGTCAGGTGGAGATCGAGGGGCAGCGCTACGAAGCAAAAGTAGCGGTGGGCGCGATCGATGAAGGGCAGGAGATCGTCGTGGTGGGGAAAGAGGATTTCGATTTGCTAGTCCGGCCGGTTAACGAGGAGGATAAGGCATGACGTCGATCCTGTTGTTATTTGTGGTGGGGCTGCTATTGCTCGGATTCGAGGTCATTGTGCCCGGCGGAGTTTTAGGGGTGATCGGTGGTCTGGCGATGTTGGGTGGCTGTGTGATTGCGTTTGGCGAATTAGGCATAGCCGGTGGCGGGCTCGCGGTATTGACTGCTGTGCTGCTGGTGGGACTCTTACTCTATGTTGAGTTTCGAATTTTGCCGAAAACGGAGATGGGGCAGAGGCTTTTTTTGAAATCGAAAGTCACGGGCACGACAATGACTGCACGTGGTGAGGATCTCGGTGGGAAAAGTGGCGAAGCAGTCACCGATTTGGCCCCCACGGGCTACATAGTGATTGAGGGTAAACGTCATGAAGCGTTTTCCCGCTCAGGATTTTTAGATGCCGGTGCGAAAGTCAAAGTCGTCGGCATGGATAATTTTAGACTAATTGTAACCTCGGAAAAGTAGAACATTATGAACCTCACATTAATCCTTATCATTGCTGGTGGCGTTGCCGGTTTGGTGCTGCTCGGCATCATTTTTTCTTTCTTTACCGTATGGATGAAGGCCTGGTTGTCGGGTGCCTATGTGGGTATGCTCAACTTGGTCGCGATGAGACTTCGCGGCGTGCCTTATGGGGTGATTGTTGATGCGCGGATCCGCGCCAGTAAGGCAGGTATCGATGTCGATGTGAATGAAATCGAAGCGCAATATCTCGCGGGTGGTAATGTGATCGCCTGTGTGCAGGCCTTGATCGCAGCGCAAAAAGCGATGATCGAACTCAACTGGCAACGCGCCTGTGCGATCGATCTCGCAACCAAGGGCTCCGGCAAGAGCGTCGAAGAAGCGGTGCGCACCTCGGTGGATCCGAAGGTGATTGATTGTCCCAACCCTGAATCGGGTCGCAGCACGATCGATGGTGTTTCTAAAGATGGTATTCAGGTGAAAGTGCGCGCACGGGTGACGGTGCGCACGAATCTCGACCGCTTCGTTGGCGGTGCGAAGGAAGAGACGATCGTGGCCCGAGTGGGTGAGGGTATCGTGACGACGATTGGTTCAGCCGACACTTATAAAGTGGTTCTGGAGTCGCCGGATACCATTTCCAAGACCGTGCTCAAACGTGGTCTTGATGTGGGCACAGCGTTTGAAATTCTCTCCATCGATATTGCCGACGTAGACGTCGGAGAAAATGTCGGCGCCAAGCTACAAACTGCGCAAGCCGAGGCCAATAAGAGCATCGCTCAGGCCGAGGCGGAAATCCGTCGCGCGGCGGCTGTTGCGCTTGAGCAAGAGATGAAGGCCCGAGTCGAAGAGATGCAGGCCAAGGTGGTTGCGGCTCAGGCCGAAGTGCCGCTCGCGATAGCTGATGCCTTCCGTGCAGGAAAACTGGGAGTGATGGACTACTACAAGATGGAAAATGTGCAGGCTGATACCAGCATGCGCAAATCGATCTCCGATCCTGAAAACGAGAAGTAATCCATGGACTGGATTTTTGATCATCTCCAAATCCTGATCGCCGCCGGCGCTGGCGTAGCCTACTGGCTAAACCAGCGCAAGGAGGCGCAGGAGGCTGAGCAGCAGACTCGCGAAAAGGAGTTCACGATCGACGATCACGATGCGTCGGGCGATGAGGCTCGCGCGAGTGATATCCGTGAAGAGATCCGCCGCAAGATTGCCGAGCGCAGCGGTGAATCACGTCCGGTGATCATTAACGAACCGATGGAGGCACCGCCGCCGTTGTTTGAGCGACCCTTTCAGGAAACGCCCCCAGCGGACGATCCGTATGCACATGACGAATGGCGAAAAGAGCCCCCAGTCGTGGTTGGCCCCAGTGCCGCCGAGCAAGCCGTGCTGGAGCGTCAACGCGTGCTGCAGGAGCGAATGAAGGAATTGGAGCAGAAGCGTTCTCAGACCAAGCAGACTATTTCCGCATTTAGTCAGAACCGCACTCCACGTGCTTCCATGAAGGGGGAACGCAGCCTGCGCGACGATCTAAGAGAAACGGGTAGCCTGCGTCGCGCGATCGTCTTGCGCGAAGTGCTGGGCTCTCCGGTGAGTTTGCGGTGAGTTGCGCGCTGGGAATTGAAAGCAGTTTAGGTTTGGTAATCGACTAAGCTACGTGCCCGAGCGAGTGGAATTGACCACTCGCTTACTCCCTTATGGCTATTGAGAATATGTTCAGCGATGTCACCGCTGCAAAAGTGCCCGTGCTTGTGTCGGAGAAAGTGCGATGGATGGATCAGTGTTCGCGCCGATCACGCGATTTTCGAGTTCTTGAAGGTGGTCGTCCCGGGGACTCGATCAGAGTGGAGCGTCGGACTGATGCCCAAAGCTCATCAATCAATACGAGATTCTCGTCGATAGATGCTTCGGATAAACTGGAGATGTTCATGACTGGACTGGCCATGGATGCAATTTGGCTTCGGTCGCGTATGCGTCAGCTCAGAGGGAGGTATCAAAATGGAACGGCTGTTTCCTTTGCGGCCCTTCAAATTGTAGGCGCTCGCTCTCGAGCGCAGAGGGGGTTCCATGAGCAATCACCAGCCTCCGGTCGACAAGAGCACACCACCTACGATCAGAAGAGAACCCCAGAGCTTTTATAAGTTAAGCTATAGTTGATCAGCTGCCTTTTGTCATTCTGAGCGGAGCGAGGAATCCAGTGAACATTAACGCAAGGTGGCGGATAGTGGATTCTTCGCCGGCAGGACGGTGACACAGAATGACAGGTAGGAGAAATTCGGGTTGTTTGAATGGCCACGAAATCGAGGAAACAGAGGATCCTATTCACAAAAATGCCGAAGCGGTTAAGCTTCGGCATGGATTAAGGGGATTACAGCCGAAAAGCGTCAGTTGATCTGGGCTCGGTTGTAGCCTTCGAACGGCATGGGGTAGCGCTTACCTTTGATTTCAATCTGCAGGCTTTTGCCTTCGGTGGCCCAGATGAGGATCGGACCGGGCTTGGGGATGGTGCGAACTTCGCCGCTCACCAATGTGGTCTCAGGGAAAAGCACTTCGCCGGGAGAACCATCTTCATTCTTCAGGGTGACTTTTACGCGCACGCTGTTGAGGGCGATCAGGGAGATGGTGGTTTCTTCGACGGAAACGGCCGCGCCTGATCCCTTAGTTTCGGTGCCGGAGTCAGAACTTCCGCCGATGATCGCAGAGACGCCCCAATAGATGAGGAGAAGAAGAATGATGACAGTGAGGGCGATACCGCCACGGAAAATCAGGGTAGGGGGAATCGTCGGACCTTTGGGCAAGTTGCTGCCGCTACGATTCAAGGTGGAGGGGCGGCTGGGAGCAGAATCCCCATCGTCGGCACTTTCTGCACTGCCTACGGTCTGTTCATCGGACGAAGCAACGGAGAGATCCATGCGACCGTAAACTTCACGGCTGGGTTGGCGCTGTTTACTTTCGTTGATGCCGAGGGCTGCATAATCGTTGAGGATTTTATCAGCTGAGATACCCAGATGGATGGCATAGGAGCGCAAAAATCCGCGCACATAGATCTCGGCCAAATTGATGTCGAATTGGTTGCTTTCGAACTTGTGCAGATAATCACTGCGAATTTTGGTCGCTTCCGCGGCTTCGCGGATAGAAGTGCCTTTGCGTTTACGGGCTTCTTCCAGTCGTTCGCCGATTGTCTGCATAATCTATGAAATAGGGGTTTTGCCCGTTAAGGGGAAGATCGAAATATACCTGAGAGTAAAGAGGTTAAGCGAAGCGCGGTCTAATTGCTTTCGTAAGTATCGAGATCGACGAGAATTTCGCGAGGGGATGAACCGTTTTCAGGTCCAACGATATCGCGATCTTCGAGCGTATCCATGATTCGGGCGGCGCGGTTGTAACCGATGCGGAGTCGCCGCTGAATCATCGAAGTAGAGGCGCGTTTGGTCGAACGCAGCACATCGAGAGCTTTTTCGAAGAGTTCGGCGTCTTCGCCGAGATCGTCGTCATCGCCACCTGATTTGTCGTCACCATCGCTGGCCGCTTTGTCGATTTGCTGTTGGACGGAAGCGGCGTAGAGCGGCGGACCGTTGACCTTGAGGGCTTCGACCAGGCCGATGATTTCCTCGTCGGAAACGAAGGCGCCCTGTGCGCGGATGAGACGCGAGCTACCGGGAGGCGAGAAGAGCATATCGCCGCGACCAATCAGTGTGTCGGCTCCTTTGCCATCGAGAATCGTGCGCGAGTCGACTTGCGAGGCGACTTGGAAGGCGATTCGCGAGGGTAGATTAGCTTTGATGACGCCGGTGATGACGTTAACCGAAGGGCGCTGCGTGGCGATGATGAGGTGGATGCCGGCAGCGCGAGCGAGCTGGGCCAGACGTGCGATGGAGCCTTCGATTTCGGCCGGCGCGACCATCATCAAATCGGCGAGCTCATCGATGATTGCCACGATGTAAGGGAGGCGATCAGGGAGTTCGATGCCATCATCGGTCGCAGGATCGATCCCCGAAAGCTCGGCTTGAGCGGTCTCAAATTCGTCGGGCTTGGCATTTTTTTTGCGGGTGTTGAAGCCGAGAATATTACGCACGTTGCACTTCGCAAAAATCTGGTAGCGCTGTTCCATTTCGCCGAGAAGCCATTTGAGTGCACCGGGCACTTTCTTGGGTTCGGTGACCACAGGAATGAGCATCTGCGGCAGGGTGTTGAAGATCTTCAACTCCACGACCTTGGGGTCGACCATGATTAAGCGCACGTCGCGCGGGCTCTTTGAATAGAGGATGGAGGCGACAATGGAATTAATGCAGACGGACTTGCCGGAACCCGTGGCACCAGCGATCAGCAAGTGGGGCATCTTGGTGAGATCGGAAATGAGCGGTTTGCCGGAAACATCCTTGCCGAGAGCAATGGGAAGCTCGGCCTTGGATTTCACCCAATCTTCGCTTTCAAGGATTTCGCGCATACCCACGGGGATGGGGTGCTTATTCGGCACTTCGACCCCGACGGCAGCCTTGCCGGGAATCGGCGCGAGGATGCGGACGGACTGAGCGCGCATGCCCAAGGCGATGTTCTTATCGAGCCCGGAAATTTTTTCCACCCGAACGCCGGGGGCGGGCACGACTTCGTATCGCGTGATCACAGGACCCACATGAATTTCGCCCAGGCTGACTTTGACGCCGAATTCTTCGAGAATACGCAGGAGGTTTTCCGCGTTATGGCGGTGTTCTTCCTCGCTGTTACCCTCGGTATTAGTGACTTCCTCCACGAGGAGATTAATATCGGGGAATTGGTAATTGGCATCGTCGCTTTGCGGAATGGAAACGCGGGCTTTCTTGGTTTCCTCGGCTTTAACGATGTTGAGCGCGAGCGGCTTGCCGTCTTCTGCGTTAGGAGTGGGTTCGGAGACGACTTTTTTGCGGCCGCCAAATTTGATCACAGGCGCGGGAGCCACCACTTTGGCCGGCGCAGGAGCAGCGGATCGTGACGGAGCCTTGGCGAGAGGATCTTCCTGGGTCACAGGCACGACCATGGGCTGGGGATTTTCTTTGAGTGCTTTGGCTTCTACTTTGGCGGCGATTCTCGCTTCTTTGGCGGCTGCCTTAAGCTCGGCCTTTTCTTTGATGCGAGCTTCCTTGACGATGAGTTTGGCCGCGACGCGTTCGGCTTTCCGTTTAGCTCGCTCCTCACGCCATGCTTGGAAAGCAGCGATGCAGCGTTCGATTTCCACGCCAATATCCTTGGTAAAGATGAAGAGTAGTCCGCAAAGGTAAACGGTGCCGAGTAGCAGAGCGGCTCCGAATACACCCATAGTATCACGGAGTGCTCCTTGATATATGAGTGAGCCCAACCAGCCACCGGGGGCTTGAGGGTAGTAGTCGTTAGGTTGAAAGCTCTCGAACATCGCGACGATACCGGAAAGAGTGATGATGCACACCAACATCGCGACGAGGCGAGTGGCGGCCAATCGACGGGAATTGCGAATAGAAATGTAGAGTAGCCATCCGAAAAAGAATGGCAGGAGCCAAGTGCTCGCGCCGATCGCGTAAAAGAGTATCCACGCGGTATTAGCACCCCAAGGACCGGCAAGATTGGTTCCAACCGTCTGCGTAGTCGCAAAAGTGCTTTGGATGGGAGCGTAATCGATGAGGGCTACCGTGAGCCATGAACCCAAGACGAAGCAGACTACCGCTGAGATCCAGTTGGGGCGGTAACGGGGTGCCGAATAATTCGGACCGTTCTTTGAGTTTGAAGTCTTACGCGTGGGCATTTGTGTGGGCCAATCAAAGGCCCGAATTCCACGTTAAACAACGAGGCGGTCAAATGTAAACCTCTCGGCTGGCCTTTGAATTAACTTACACCAATACCATGCGAGAAATCCTTCGCTTTCAACCACTTTACCAAGAACGAGTCTGGGGCGGTCGCGCGTTTGCGTCCACTTTTGACCGTGAACTTCCTTCGGAACAGCCGATTGGCGAAAGCTGGGAGGTCGTCGACCGCCCGGAGGCCCAGTCAGTAGTTACAGATGGCCAGCACGCGGGCAAATCCCTGCGCGAGCTGATCAAGAGTCACGGAGCAGAGATCATGGGCCCCGATTGGCCGGTTGATAAACCGTTCCCGGTTCTCGTGAAATGGCTCGATTGTCACGAACGGCTCAGCCTCCAGGTTCATCCTCCAGCAGACATCGCGGCTGAGCTTGGTGGTGAACCCAAGACGGAAAACTGGTATATCGCCGATTCGGCTCCGGGAGCTCATCTCATCGTGGGACTCAAGAAAGGCACGACGCGCGCTTCATTTGAAAAAGCGATTGTGGAGCAAACCGTCGAAGACTGTGTGCATAAATTCGAGGTGGTGAAGGGCGACTCGATTCTGGTGCACAGCGGACAGGTCCACGCGATCGATGCGGGTAACCTGATTCTCGAAATCCAGCAAAACTCCGATACGACCTACCGCGTTTACGACTGGGCTCGTGTTGGCCTCGACGGCAAACCGCGTAAACTTCACGTGAGCGATTCACTGAAATGCATCCAATGGGATGATATCGAGCCTGCTCCAGTGCGGGGCGATCCGACCTCGGCGGTGATCGCGGAGTGCGATGAATTTCGGATTCGCCGCGTGGTGTTGGCACCGGGTGAGGAATTATCCTTTGCCGCGAATCAGAAACCACGCCTGCTCAGTGTCGTGGGTGGAAAACTGAAAATTGGCGGTGTGGCGCTGGGTAAGGGCGAAAATGCACTGCTACCCTATGCGGGAGAATTCACCGGCGTGGCAGATGAACCGGGCATTATGCTCGTGACGGAAAACTTTGCGTAAACCCATGAAGAGACATCCCGAAGCAGAGCGCGGGGGGATCATGCTCAAGTTTCTATTTGTGTTGGCCGCACTGTGCGCCGCGCTGGCTCTCGCGTGGATGGTCGCTCTTCCCTCGGTATTTTCGTCGTGGGTGCGGAAACGCACCGGATTCGACGTGGCTGTGCAATCGCTGATGGTAAACCCATTCACGGGAAATCTTCGGGCGCAGGGTTTGGTGATCAACAATCCGCCGACATTTCCGCAACCGGAGTTTTTGCAAGTGCGGGAATTTGCGGTGCAGGCTGAGATGTGGTCGCTGTTTTCAGACAAGCCGGTGCTGAACCTCGTGAAGATGGATATTGGGTTGGTCGCGCTGGTAAAACGGCCCGATGGTCAGACCAATACGGAGGTGTTTCGTGGTTATCTGGCTTCCAATGAAAAGGAGCCGGTGCCGATCCCGAGGTCGCGTCAGCCTGAGCCGGCGGGGAAGGAGTTTCTGATTCGGAAGCTCGAGGTGCGTTTTGATCGCTTACTCGTGGTAGACAATACTGGGAAGCGTCCGGTCATGAAGGAATACCCGCTGAATATCGACCGCACTTACGAGAATGTGACGGATGGCGATCAACTGTTGCTACCGGGATCACTCGATCAGGTGTTTGCGCTTGGAGGAGCGGTGGGGAGTTTGTTGCCCGACGACGTGGGGCGCATTTTGGATGAGACCCTGCGGTCGGGGACGGATTTACTCAAGAAGGTGACCGATTCGGAGGTAAATCCTTTCAAAGGATTTTCCGATACGCTTGAAGAAAGCAAAAAGCCGTAGTTGTATGGGCGTTTACTATGAAGAGTTCTGAATCCACAGAGTCCCCTGAGACCAAAGATGCCGCGGCAGAAGCCGAGGCTGTGAAGGCGCAAATCGTTGCTGAGGCGACCGAAACCGCCACCGAGGAAACGGCTAAAAAGGACGAAAAGCCGCTTACTCCAGAGGAGCAGCTCGCTGCCGCCAAGGACGAGGCTAAGTCGCACTACGACCGCTACCTACGGGCCGCGGCCGATCATGAGAATTTCCGGAAGCGCTCGATTCGAGAAAAGGACGAGTTGCGGCAATACGCCACCTCACGAGTCCTCGAAGATCTATTGCCGGTGCTTGATAACCTCAGCCTCGCCATGACCGCCGCCGGCCAGCCCAACGCGGATGTGAAAACTATCGTGGAGGGGATCGGTATGGTGCAGACCCAGTTGAAATCGGCCCTCGATCAGCAAGGGTTGAAGGAAATTAATCCTGCAGGAGAAACTTTTGATGCGCATCAACACGACGCGCTTTCGGAGCAAGCCAGTGATGAAGTGCCCGAGGGTGACGTGCTAAACGTGATCCGCGTAGGCTATAATCTCAACGGTCGTTTGTTGCGACCGGCGTCTGTCGTCGTATCGAGCGGCGTGGCCAAGGAAGAAGAAGCTCAAGACTAAACTAAGATGGCCAAAGAAGATTATTACGAACTGCTGGGTGTCAGCAAAAACGCTTCGAAAGAGGAGCTTAAAAAAGCTTACCGCAAACAGGCAGTTAAATTTCATCCGGATAAAAACCCCGGCAACAAACAGGCGGAGGAGAAATTTAAAAAAGTCTCTGAAGCCTACGATGTGCTCAATGATACCGACAAGCGTGCGGCCTATGATCAGTATGGCCATGCAGCCTTCCAGAACGGCATGGGTGGCGGTCCCGGCGGCGGTGGAGGAGGTGGCCACGATCCGTTTGATATTTTCCGCGATGTCTTCGGCCAGCAAGGTCGTGGTGGAGGCGGCGGCGGTGGTGGCGGTATATTCGACGAAATGTTTGGCGGCGGTGGCGGTCAGGGTGGTGGCCAAGATGGCGCTGATCTACGCTACGATCTCGAAATCACGCTCGAAGAAGCCGCGCGCGGTGCGCAAAAGGATATCTCGTTTCGTAAAAACGTTTCCTGTGAACGTTGTGATGGATCGGGGGCTGAGCCCGGTTCTAAACCTGTCACCTGTCCGACTTGTCGTGGTGCGGGACAAATCCGCCGCTCTGGCGGTATCATTACTTTCACGCAGGCCTGTCCGACTTGCGGGGGCCAAGGGTCGACGATCGACAAGCAATGCACGACCTGTCGGGGCGAAGGTCGCACGGCGAAGACCACCAAGCTTAACGTGAAGATCCCTGCAGGAGTGGACACGGGGTCGCGTCTGCGCTCTGCAAGCAACGGCGAGGCTGGAGTTGGGGGTGGGCAAACCGGTGATCTCTACATCGTGCTCAGTGTAAAAGAGCACGAACTGTTCGAACGCCATGGCGACGATCTGTTCTGCGAAATCCCGATCAAATTTACTCTCGCGACTCTGGGCGGCACGATCGAAGTGCCGACCTTGTTTGGAAAAGGCTCGTTGAAGATTCCGACCGGCACGCAAAGCGGCACGACCTTCCGCCTGCGCGAAAAAGGAATGCCGACACTTCGCGGTGGACGCCAAGGCGATCAACTCGTCCGTGTGCAAGTGGAAGTGCCGAAATCGCTGACAGATGAACAGAAAGAACTACTCGAGCAATTCGCCAAAATTAGTGGAGACGCGAGTGAGCCGACCTCGAAAACCTTCTTCGATAAAGCGAAGAAGTTCTTCTGAGCACTGAGTATTACTCACACGGCCTATCACAACATGTCACTTTATAGGTGACATGTTGGGTGGTGTTTTCCCGCGATGAATGTCACTTAATAAGTGACATTCGCGGTGAGGTTATCGTTTCGAAAGTTTCACATCCATCCAGACTGCGAGCGTGAGAACCGCGCCGCGGACGATGAGTTTTAGTTCTGGGGAAACCGCGAGTAGGGTCATGCCATTGAGGAGGCTGGCCATGATAAGCGCGCCGAAGATCACGCCGATTACGCTGCCGCGACCTCCGCGTAAACTTGTGCCGCCAATCACACAGGCGGCGATGGCATCGAGTTCCATTTGATCACCGATGGTGGTGGTGGACGCTCCAGCGTAAGCGGTTTGCATCAGACCAGTGATCGCGACGATACCGCCGAGCACCATGAACGCACCGATCACGACACGCTGCACGGGCACGCCAGAAATAAATGCGGCCTCCTCGTTGCCACCGATCGCGTAGAGTTGGCGACCGAAAGGGGTGTGTCGGGTGAGGATATGGATCGCGAGCGCGACCACGGCCAGAATGACAAGCGGAAGCGGAATGCCGCGAAACTGATTGAGCAGTAGAACGGCCAGCGCGAGGGCCTGTCCGGTGATGAAGAGTTTGAGGAAGGTGAGCTCCTTGTCGTCCACGGAGAAGCCTAGTTTTTGCCGACGTTGGCGACTGCGCAGAGTTGAGAACACCCAGATGGTAAACACGACGGCTCCGAGGATCCAACTGGTGACAGGTGGAAAGTAATACGTTGTCAGGAGCGAATAGAGATTGGTTTGTCCGCCGGGCGCGACTGGCACGGTGCGGCTTCCAATCACGAGCCAAAATGCGCCTTTGAAAATTAACAGACCGCCGAGCGTAATAATGAACGAGGGGATGCGCTCTCTCACGATCAATGCGCCCATCAATGTCCACGCGAGCACAGCGACTGCGATGGCTATTCCGAAAGCAGCAGCGGCAGGCCAACCGTGATTGAAGACTAGCACGCTGGCGATGCCGCCGACTAATCCAACGCCACTGCCGACCGAGAGATCGATGTGCCCCGGTAGGATCACCAGAAGCATGCCCAGCGCGAGGGTGCCAGTAATCGCGAGTTCCACGCTGAGCATAGAAATATTGCGGGCGGAAAGATACTGGGGCGCGGCCAGAGCAAAGAACGTCCAGATCGCCAGGAGACTAAGCAGGAGAGAAAAATCGCGCAGAGAGAATTGCTTTTTCATGAGGTAACAGGCGCGAGGGCTTGGCCCATCGCAGCGGCGAGGAGTTTTTCGGGGGTGGCTTCTTCGCGGGTGAATTCGCCGGCGATCCGGCCTTCGGAGAGCATGATGATGCGGTCGCTCATGCCCATGAGTTCTGGGAGTTCGCTTGAGACAAGGATGACCGCGCGTCCTTCGGCGGTGAGTTGATTGATGAGTTCGTAGACTTCTAGTTTGGCGCCGACGTCGATGCCTCGGGTGGGCTCGTCGAGGAGGATGACTTTGGGCTCAGTCATCAGGGCTTTGCCGATGACGATCTTTTGCTGATTTCCACCGGACAGGGTGCCGACGGTGGTTTCGAGCGAAGGTGCTTTGACCCGCAGATCGTCAAAATATTTCTGGTTGGTGTGCGCTTCGGCTTCTTGGTCAATCAGGAGGCCGCGCAGTAAGCGACCGATGGAAGAAAGCGAAAAATTGAAGCCGATGCTTTCGTCGATGATGAGGCCGTAGCGTTTACGATCTTCGCTGACGAGGGCGAGACCGGCATAGAGCGCGCCTTGAGGCGTGCGATGGAAGAGCGGTTGGTCGCCCTTGACTATCTCACCTTGTATCCGATGCCCCCATGCGCCGAAAAGATGCATCATGAGCTCGGTGCGTCCCGCGCCCATTAAACCGCCGATGCCGAGCACTTCTCCTGCGCGCACATGGAGTGAGATATCGTGTAGGCAAGGTTTCTCACCAGGACTGGGTGCGACGGTTAGGTTTTTAACGCGGAGGGTTTCGGCTCCGGGTTGAGAGATGTGCCGAGGGAATAGTTGGCTGATCTCGCGACCGACCATGTGTCGGATGATGTCGGCTTTATCCGTATCGGCTATGGCGACGGTTGTGATGGTCGCTCCGTCACGGAGCACCGTGATGCGGTCGGCGAGCGCGAAGACTTCATCGAGTTTGTGCGAAATATAGATGCACGCGATTCCTTGGATGCGCAGCTGACGCAGAAGAGCTAAGAGCGTTTGCACCTCGTGTTCCGAGAGCGCTGCGGTGGGCTCGTCGAGAATGAGAATACGCATATCGCGAGCGATGGCCTTGGCGATTTCAACCAGCTGTTGTTGGCCGATACCAAGATCACTCACCAGAGTGTCAGGCGAGATAGCGAGACCCACTTTAGCGAGAAGCGCGCGTGCGTCGGTCCAGGTTTTTTCCCAATCGAGGAAGCCGCGATGTCGTCGTTCATTCCCGAGGAAGAGATTTTCGGCGACGGTGAGTTCGCCGACAAGGGCGAGCTCCTGATGGATCACGGCGATTCCGGATCGCTGCGCTTCAGTGATGTGATGGAAGCGGGCGGGTTGTCCATCGAGAAAGAGCTCCCCTTCAAAACTACCAGCGGGATGCAGGCCGGAGAGCAGCTTGATGAGGGTGGATTTTCCCGCGCCGTTTTCGCCGCAGAGGGCGTGGATTTCACTGGGTTGGAGATCGAAGCTCACACGATCCAGTGCGACGACGCCCGGAAAGCGTTTCGTGATGGCGGATGCCTGGAGGAGGGCCGACATGAATCAGGGGCCGTAGATGCGTTCGCGGGAATGGAGGCCATCCGCAATGACGGTGCTCTCAATGTTTTCCTTGGTCACGGTGGTGACTTCGAGGAGGATGGAAGGCACATCGATTTTTTGATTATTTACGGAATTACGTGCGATTATCGGTCGACCTTTAGCCAAAGCGACGGCCAGCTCTGCGGCCTGATTCGCAAGTTGATGTAAGGGTTTGTAAATCGTCATCGCCTGAGTGCCTCCTACGATGCGCTGGCACGCTGCGAGATCGGCATCTTGTCCGGTCACGACAATCTTACCCGCGAGACCTTCTTCGAGGAGAGATTGAATCGCGCCACCGGCAGTGCCGTCGTTGGAGGCGAGGATGGCATCGAAATTGCGACCGACTTTGGTGATCGCGGCATTGAGAATTTTTTTGGCATTCTCGGGATTCCAGTTCTCAGCCCAATCTTCGTGGATGATCTCGATTTGGCCGCTCGCGATGAGAGGGGCGAGAATGTTGTCCTGACCTTGTTTAAAGAGGCGCGCGTTGTTGTCGGTTTTGGCTCCGTAGATCCGGACGAGGCGCAGCGGCGGGGCATTGGCGGGACGATTGGTGAAGAAGCGGTCGCGGAGATACTCCGCCTGGAGCTCACCGACGCGTATATTGTCGAAGGTCACGTAGAGATCGAGATCGCAGCCGGTAATGAGACGATCGTAGGCGAGCACGGGGATGTTGGCTTCGTGGGCGAGTTGCACGGCTTTGGCCATGGCGGCGCCGTCGTGCGCCACGATCACGATGACATCGACGTGATTGCTGATGAGCGATTCGACGTCGCGTAGCTGGCGGATATCATCGCTATTGGCAGATTGCACGAGGACTTCGGCGCCGAGTTCACGGGCGCGGGCGACAAAGAGGTCGCGGTCGTGTTGCCAGCGTTCCTCTTTGAGGGTGTCCATCGCGAATCCGATGACTAGGGCGCGTTTATCTGGGGAGGATTGGCTATCTCCCGAGCCTCGATTAAGTGTCAGGCCAACGAGCAGAGAAAGAATGAGGGAAAGGACAACGAGGGTAATTCGTGTTTTCATGGGGTGGAATGAGCAAAGGCATGCGAAGTTAATTTACAATGCCGGAGGCTCATGCGATCTGAAAGGAGGTGAAATTGCAGAATCCCAAACTTATGACGTTGGACGCGGCGGTGGCGGAGCGGGAGAAATTGCGCGCCAAGGGAAAGTCCCTGGTGCTGACCAACGGCGTCTTCGATCTCTTGCACACGGGGCATCTGTATTATTTGAAACAGGCACGCGCGTTGGGTGAGGCACTTTACGTCGCAATCAATGCCGACGAAAGTGTGCGCGCGATCAAGGGGCCGACGCGACCTATTCAAAGCGAGGTAGAGCGGGCTTATGCCTTGGGGGCATTAGGGTTTGTGAGCGGGATTGTGGTGTTTAATACGCCACGGCTCGATGCAGAGATTCGCGCGCTGCAACCGGATGTCTACTGCAAGGCCGGCGACTATAAGTTGGAGACGCTCGACCCGACTGAACGCGGAGCGCTGCAGGAGGTGGGGACGAAGATTGAATTTTTGCCATTTTGGGAGGGGTTTAGCACCACGAAACTGATTGCGAAGATCAAAGCGGCCGGGGAGATCTGATTTTTATCGTTATGCGTATCGTTATACTTGGTTCGGGAAAAGGGAGTAACACTGAAGCAATTCTGCTGGCCCAAAAAGAGGGGAGGCTAGGACATGCCAAGGTAGTGCAGATTTTTTCGGATAAACCCGAAGCACCGATTCTAGCTTTGGGGGCACGATTCGGAGTGCCTGCTGCATTTCTCGATCCTGCGCCTTTCAAGACGAAGCTCGAAGGAGAGGGAGAAGCTCGCTACATCGATGCGATTCGAACCTGCGAACCGGATGTGGTGGTGCTGGCGGGTTTCATGCGCGTGCTCAAACCGGGATTTTTGGATGCGTTTGCCGGGAAGATTATCAATCTGCACCCGAGCTTGTTGCCGAGTTTCCCAGGATTGGATGGTATCGGCCAAGCGTGGCGACGCGGCGTGAAGGTGACGGGGTGCACCGTGCATTATGTGACGCCTGAAGTGGACGAGGGGCCGATCATCGATCAGGCGATAGTGCGGGTGGATGCTGAGGACACGCTCGAATCGTTGGAAACGAAAGTGCACGCCGCTGAACATGCGTTGCTCCCGCAGGTATTGGCTCGTTTGAGCGAAACAGCGTCCTGATCTTACGATGGAATCGCCAATGTGGCAGATGCCGTTGAAAAACCCGCCGCGCTTGGTGCAGGCAGGTCGCGGGGTGCATGGTTTACGTCTCAAGCAAGAGGAATTCCAGTTGCCTGAGCTGTGGTGCCTGCATCTCTACAACTATCACGGTGAACTCACGATCGATGGACAGGATTTCGAGATCAAGCCGGGGCGGGTGAGCATCACGCCGCCTAATTCCCGGATCATCTACCGTTTTCAGGGAGAGTCTTGGCATGCGTTTGCACATTTTGAGCTATCGCAGCGGGGAGATATGGTGCCGATGCCTGTCTGGCAGGATTTGGGTGAGAATTACGGTGCGGTGGCGAAGTCCTTGGATGAGATCGCGGGTTGGTTGCCTTCGATGCCGTGTCGTTCTTCGGTTCGTTTGTGGGAAATTTTATGGCAGCTCGTCGGTTATCCCTATTCTGAACGCACCCCAAAGAAACAGTTGCACCCTAGTCTGGAGCAGGCGGTGCGTGATATCGAAGTGCAGTTGGCGGAGAGGCTTTCGATTCCGGGGATCGCGGCGGCGGCGAGCATCTCGCACAATCATTTGACGCGTCTGTTTAAAGCGGAATTTGAAGTGACTGCAGAGGGATACATCAGGCAAAGAAGAACGGAGCGGGCGTTGCACATGCTCGTGCATACGACAATGGCGATAAAATCAATCGCGGCTGAGGTGGGACTGCCCGATTTGCATTTCTTTAATAAGACGATCCGAGGAGCGACGGGATTGAGTCCACGCGAATACCGGCGGCAATACGGCACGGCACTGGCGATATCAGAGGGGTAAGTGGATATCTCTGCTTGCGCTGAACGAACCTACAGAGACGCTGGATACGTATGAAACTTGTAGAGATCAAATTGGAGATTCCGGCGGATCAGGTCGAAATAGTGGACGACATTTTACTCGAGGCTGAGGCGATAGCTTGGAATGTGCAGGAAGATGTTTTGGAAGGTCGCGCCTGGGTGGCAGGTATCTTCGAAGGGGAGGAGAAAGCAGAAGAGGAATGGTCGCAGCTAGTCTTGTTGCTGCCGAAGGGATTGGCTGTATCGCCGGAAAGGCGGGATATCGAAGACGGTGATTGGCGGGATAGCTACAAGGCTCACTTCAAGGCGTGGCAATTTGGGCGTCTCCATTGGGTCCCGGTTTGGGAGAGGGAGAGTTTTGTTCTGCCTGAGGGGCATGAAGTGCTTTGGCTCGATCCTGGGCTGGCCTTCGGCACGGGAAATCATGAGACGACCCGACTTTGTGTAGAACGTTTGGTGGCTTGGGCGGAATCACGTGGGACAACAGGTAGCGTGATCGATGCCGGTTGCGGCTCGGGGATTCTCGCGCTCTCGGCTGCTAAACTTGGTTTCGAGCAGGTTTATGGTTTCGATAACGACGAAGAGGCGATCCGCGTGAGTGAAGAAAACGCCTCTGACAATGGACTATCGGGGCGCGTGGAATTCACGACTGGTGATCTGATCACCGGGTTTGCGGGGCAACAGGCAGAACTAGTGCTGGCGAACATCCTCGCGAACGTATTGACGAAATACACGAAGGAGCTGGTTGCAGCCGTCGCTCCCAGAGGGCAGCTCGTCCTCAGCGGTATCCTCGCCACCGAAAGCGAGCATGTGAGGAATGTCTTCTCGCAAGCCGTGCCCACTTGGACAAGCGAGATTCGCACCATGGGCGAATGGAGTGATGTCGTGCTCAATCGCCAAGATTGATCGAAGGTATCAGGACGATTATTGTTAATTCAAGCTATGCCACTAGAGCCCTAGCTCTCACGACTTGCGTAATTAACAATAATCGGCCTGACCCCTCAAGTGCTAGTTGAACAGGTCTGGCGGGGTCCGGTTCATAAACTCCTCCATGTAGGCCGTGGTTGCCTTGCCTTCGATGAAAACAGGGTCGGACATAATGGCCTTATGAAGGGGAATCGTGGTTTTAACACCACGAATGAGATATTCGCTGAGAGCGCGATACATGCGTTCGATAGCCGTCTTTCTATCCCGACCGTAGCAAATGAGCTTACCGATCATGGAATCGTAATGTGATGGGATTACATAACCGCCGTAAACGTGCGAATCGACCCGCACCCCGTGTCCACCTGGCGCATAGTAAAGGCCGATAGTGCCGGGAGATGGGATGAAATTGCGGGCAGGGTCCTCCGCATTAATACGACATTCGATGGCATGGCGCTCGAATTTGATATCGCTTTGGCTGAAGCTAAGTTTGTCACCATTGGCGATGCGGATCTGTTCTTTAATCAGATCGATGCCGGTCACTTCCTCCGTCACGGGGTGCTCTACCTGAATGCGGGTATTCATCTCGATGAAGTAAAAGTTACCTTTGGCATCCACGATATACTCAATCGTGCCGGCATTCGTATAGCCGGCTGCTGCTGCTGCCTTGACGGCGGATTTGCCCATTTTTTTACGTAAATCGGGCGTTAGGAAAGGGGAGGGAGACTCTTCAATCAGTTTCTGATGGCGGCGTTGCACCGAGCAATCACGTTCGCCAAGGTGCAGCACTTTCCCATGGTTGTCTGCGAGGATCTGGAACTCGATGTGGCGTGGTTTATCGATGTATTTCTCGATATAAACATCGGCATTCCCAAAGACTTGCTCGGCCTCGTTACGGGCGGAGTGGAACTCTTTGGCAAAGGAAACGTTGTTGTGAGCGATGCGCATTCCGCGCCCCCCGCCTCCGGCGACAGCTTTGATGATAACGGGGTATCCGATTTTGCGGGCAATTTTGATTGCTTCAGATTCGGAATCTACAACGCCATCAGACCCGGGAACTGTTGGGACGCCGGCTTTTTTGACTGTTTCCTTAGCTTTGGCCTTATCACCCATCGTGCTGATGACGCTAGATTTCGGGCCAATAAATTTGATGTTACATGATTCGCATTGCTCAGCGAATTTAGCGTTTTCTGAAAGAAAACCATAGCCGGGATGAATGGCATCTACATCGCCGATCTCGGCGGCACTTATGATGCGATCTGCACGCAAGTAGCTGTCAGCGCTGCGTGGACCACCGATACAGATCGCTTCGTCGGCGAGTTGCACGTGGAGGGATTGGACGTCGGCCTCGGAATAGACGGCAAGGGTCTTAATCCCCAGTTCGCGGCAGGCGCGCACGATGCGAAGGGCGATTTCACCACGATTGGCAATGAGGATTTTCTGAATCATGTATATGTAGAATGTGCGAGCAGTCCGGCAAAAATGTTGGCGGATTCAGCCTCGTGAGTCATGGATCGTAAGACTTAACTTAACTTTACTTGAGCCTGAAAAGCGGTTGGCCATATTCGACGGGTTGGCCGTTTTCAACTAGGATTTCAACGATAGTCCCCTTGGCCTCGGCCTGTATCTCGTTCATGATCTTCATGGCTTCGATGATGCAGACGACGGTGCTCTCCGTGACTTTCGCACCAATTTCTGCGAATGGGCCGCTTTCTGGAGAGGCTGATGTGTAAAATGTGCCGACCATCGGAGACTTGATGTAAGTGGCATCGGCCTCTTCATCTTTGGAGGCTACGACGGGTGCCGCAGCCTGGGGAGCTGCTTCGACGGATGTGGGGAAAGGGGGGGGAGACACGGCACCTTGTGACACGACGGGAAGGCCGTTGCCACCGCGGCGGATCTTTAGTTTAAAGCCCTCATCTTCGACCGCGAATTCGGTCAGTTCAGAGCGTTTCATCAATTCGATGATCTGTTTGATTTGTTTAATATCCAAGTTGTGCCTCGATTGAGATTGAGTTAGGGGTGGTAGCGGGGTTAGTTGCGACCTTAGCCAGATCGTTCAAAAGTATTTCGAATTTAAAGCAATCTTTGATTTTTTGGCTTATTGTTGCCATTTTAGTCTAAAAGAGATCGATTTTGGGTGAAAATGACCAATTCTAAGTAGAGAATCTACGAATTGGAAATTGAGCATTAGTGAATATTGGGGTTCAGGGAGTAGAAGGCGGTTTTTAGTAAAATGAGAATAAACATTCATGATCGCGTCATGATCCATATTTATTAGAAAATAACTAATATGTCCTGATTCCTATCATAATATTGGTATAAAATGTAAATTAGGCCTTAAAATCTCTATTTAAAATTTTAAGATAAGTGTGTTATTTGTTTAAGTATATATAAAATGGACTAATTATCCATGGATGCATGGCTGAGGCGTGGAGTTTGGGTAAATCAGCACTCAATTATAAGATGCGCGTTGAGCTACGCCTCAGACTCCACTTCTTATGTCACTTATAAAGCAGGGCCCTAGTGCGTGGAGGTCTCTACCAATAGCCTTGTTTCCGGCCTCTCCAAAATGCTGCGAGGTAAGATGCTGGCATCTCACTGCTAAGAACACTTTTGAGATCTGCGTTACTGGGGTAGATTTGTTTACCATCGGGATCATGCTGCCATTTGATGCGGATTTCATCGACGCTTTCCATAATACGTTTTGCCAGATCAATGGAGGGTTTGTTCAGCTCTTTGGAATACTTAGCCGTGATGACCGAGGTCACGAGGAAGCGGCAGAGAGGCTCAGTCCATCGTTTTGTCGAGGTGTATGAGAGACTCGCTTTGCCCATCAACCATTTATCTCGAGGGAGCTTTGGTGTAGTCGGGGCGGGGCGCCACGTGTCCTTCTCGATGTCGACGATGAAAAAATAGTAGGGTAATAGATCGTCATCCATTCCGTAGTGCCAAGTGGTCCACCATGTTTCCAGTGTTGTGACCAACTCTATCTCTGAAACGACCTCTGGATATAGTTTGTGGATGATTTCCGCGGCGACTGCGGTGTATTTGCAGTGAATGGTCATCTGCCAGCATAGAAACTCTTTCGGGCCTAGATGTCCTTCGACGAGCTTGTTAAACCTCCACTCATCACGCTCTCCCTGGAGAATCTTTCGTTTCCATCCGCCCACGCCTGTTTCTGTTTTCCAGCGTGAGATGCCTTGAAAGCGATCGGACTCGGCCTTATAGGTCGGATCACCGGTCAGGTGATAGGCGATCAGGTTGATCAGCATGAAAATGGCGTTGTAGGAGTGCTCTTCGAATTTGTTGTTCCAGACAACGCTGACATACATGATGCAGTAGTCGATTTTGCGCCAGTAGTCTGCGAAGCCTACCAGCATCACCTTGGCTCTCTTTAGCTCGTTATCTGGTGCGATTTCAAGAAAAGTAAAGGAGACCCCATGTGGCATCGAGGTATTGATCTCCGCTAGTTTGATCGGAGAGTTTGAAACCGTAAGGCTTCCCCATCCATCCGGGACGCCCGTCTTTCTCTCCAAGTTGGTAGATCAGATTTAGAGAGTGAAAGGCCTTGAGGGCTTGAGTCATCGCTTCTTCGGAACCTGTCGCGAGATAACGATAGGTTTGGGAAGCGAGATAGATGCCTGAGGTAGTGATCGAGTTTTCGTTGTTACGCTGTTCCCAGGTCCCCTTGGGTTTAACCCTCCATCCTTTGAAATCGAAGGATTCGATGTCTACGAAATCACGGGGCTCGAAGGGGCGGATCTCGTCGCCATCGATTTTCATCAGGGAATACATGATCCCACTTTCATGAAAGATAGTGTCTTCGTAAAAGGATTGGATCAGATCGGCCTTTTCCTCGAGAGAGGCTCCGGCAAGTGCGGCGAGGGGATTCTTAGTAGAACTCATTGGTGGGTGTCTTGGGGTCAGGTCATTGACTTTTCTCTGGGATAACAGGTGAGGTTGGGGATTAACCTAGGTGTAGGTTAAGATTTTGGTTCCCAAATACTATGGTAGAGGGGAACGGCCGCATTGTTTTCCTGAATAGGAAGAGGGCGGGTGTGTCTGCCGATTCGTTTAAGTGGCCTATGGTAGCCTGTTTGTGAGTCCTCTTGATGGGTAGACTGGGCAGGTTCTGACATTAGTGTCTTCAAGTTTTGTTATGGGCCGAGACTGTGGTCTCGGCGTCGACCATACTTTGTAAGGTATGAATGGCCGACATAGAATGCCGAGATTGGTGATTTGTAGGTGAATCCGCGACATCGTTGTAATGGATGAGCAAATCTCTCGGTAGGATCCAACAGTCGGCGTTTCGGTGGAAAATCTGCCGTGAGCAGGGAGGCAATTCATAGATGTCTATTCGGTGTGGAGCCTCCACCATGCGGAAACTACGTCTCATGGTATACTCTGCGTAGGTGGATGGTAGGAAAATGCGTATCCGCATCTATAATACATGCAGTATAATATGCGATTTATTAATTCATTAGTGTTTGATATTCATATAGTTAACAACTAGGCGGCTTTTTTTTAAAAAAAGTCCTTGAATCGGAAACGTGTTCCAGCATGTTCCGCTCTCCCTTCGATACGCAAGGCCGCCAAATGAGGCGACCATGGGTAGGAAAGGGAAGCGTTTTTTGATAACAGTTTCATTACTTCTTAGAAAAATATTTTCGAAAAGGTATTGACGACCGTTAATTAAAAATGTCTGTTAGCAATCTTTCCCATCTAGGGAGCTCTTTGAAATTTACTTTATACGATTGATTGGGACCCCCAATCAAAATTCAAAAAATCGATCTCAACGTTTACGTTGAGATCACAATAGTAGTTCAAGAATCACTAGGTTCTGAACTCTTCTTTTCGGAGAGTTTGATCCTGGCTCAGAATGAACGCTGGCGGCGTGGTTAAGACATGCAAGTCGAACGGGGTTTATGCTAGTAGCAATACCTGTATAAACCTAGTGGCGAACGGGTGCGTAACACGTGAACAATCTACCTTTAAGTGGGGAATAATTAGCCGAAAGGTTAACTAATACCGCATGTGGTCAAAGCTCGCATGAGCTTTGCACTAAAGTCTGGGACCGTAAGGCCTGACGCTTATAGAGGAGTTCGCGGCCTATCAGCTTGTTGGTGAGGTAATAGCTCACCAAGGCTAAGACGGGTAGCTGGTCTGAGAGGATGATCAGCCACACTGGAACTGAGACACGGTCCAGACACCTACGGG
>Ga0105055_10002593_pt1 | contig 27901 bp, 26 predicted proteins | sample BON03_FD_78090 | JGI IMG/M metagenome (GOLD analysis project Ga0105055, IMG submission 78090) | Freshwater microbial communities from Lake Bonney liftoff mats and glacier meltwater in Antarctica - BON-03 | ecosystem: Environmental > Aquatic > Freshwater > Ice > Glacier meltwater | place: Lake... | reverse complement strand
TCTCCTCTGAGGAGGATCAGCTGAATGCAGTTTTAGAAATCAACCCAGGAGCAGGGGGAACAGAAAGCAATGACTGGGCCGCAATCCTCATGAGAATGTACATCATGTGGGGTGAAAAAAACGGTTACAAAGTCAAGGAAGTGGATATACAAGCTGGAGAAGTAGCCGGTATCAAATCGTGCACCTTGGAATTTGAAGGCCCACTCGCTTACGGATTTTTGAAATCTGAAACTGGGGTTCACAGGTTGGTTCGAATCTCTCCATTTGATTCAGGAGGAAGAAGACACACCTCTTTTGCTTCAGTTTATGCCTACCCGGAAGTAGATGACTCAATAGAAATCGAAATCAACCCTGCAGATGTAGAATTGCATACATCCAGATCCGGTGGTGCTGGTGGACAGAACGTAAACAAGGTGGAAACCAAAGTTCAGTTGACTCACAAGCCAACAGGAATAGTGGTAGTTTGTCAGATCGATCGTTCTCAACTTGCCAACAGAGAGAAAGCAATGCAAATGCTGAAATCTCGATTATTTCAGTTGGAATTGGACAAGAGAAATGCAGAAATAGCAAAGATCGAGTCTTCCAAGATGCGTGTAGATTTTGGTTCGCAGATCCGAAACTACGTACTTCATCCATACAAACTAGTGAAAGACAACCGATCAGGACATGAAACTTCCGATGCACAAAGTGTACTCGATGGCGGCTTGAACGAGTTTATGAAAGCATTCCTGCTAGCGCAAAGCGAAGAGCAGGTAAACAAAGATTAATAGTTGAGGCCAGGTTAAATCCTGGCCTTTTTCATTTTAGGGTAAATATGAATACACGCTCGTCATTTTTCACGGTAGATTTCTCCCTACTCTGTTTGAGCTCCTTCCTGTTTTTCTCTTCTTTCAATATGATCATTCCAGAGCTTCCGGAATATCTCACTTCCCTAGGTGGAGAAAATTACAAAGGATTAATCATAGCTTTATTCACGCTTTCGGCAGGACTCTCCAGACCTTTCAGCGGAAAATTAGCAGACAAAATCGGAAGAATTCCCGTGATGATGGTAGGAGCAAGTGTTTGCTTTGTAGTAGGAATCCTCTATCCTCTTTTTAGTTTTGTTGGAGGCTTTCTATTTCTAAGGTTTGTGCATGGATTCTCCACAGGGTTCACTCCTACTGGAGCTTCAGCATATGTAGCCGATATAGTTTCCTATCAGAGACGAGGTGAAGCAATGGGCTTATTTTCTCTCTTTGGATCTATGGGAATGGCAGCAGGACCAGCCATAGGCGGATGGCTGGCTACATTATTTTCTATAGAAACGGTTTTCTACGTGTCAGCCTTTACTGCCATATTTTCGATCCTGATATTATTAAAGCTCAAAGAAACTTTACCAAATAAGGAGAAGATTTCCTGGAAAATGCTCCAACTAAAAAAGGATGAAATAATAGAAAAAAGAGTGCTTCTACCTTCTGGGATACTATTTCTATGTTGCTTCTCTTTCGGGGTAGTTCTTACTATTATCCCAGATTTCTCCACTCATCTTGGAATTGAAAACAAGGGACTATTCTTCGGTGTATTTACGCTTTCATCCTTAGGGATTAGGTTATTAGCGGGCAAAACTTCCGATCGATATGGAAGAATCCCTGTTATGAGAGCAGCCAGCGGCACGTTAGTGTGTGCAATGGCTTTGATTGCTTTTGCGGAAACTAAATTAGCCTTATTGGGATCAGGTGTTCTTTTTGGCTGTGCCGTGGGAATGTACAGCCCAACCACATCAGCTTGGGTCATAGATCTCTCACTTGACAAATACCGGGGACGTGCCTTGGCAACTATGTATATCGCATTAGAAGCTGGAATAGGCATAGGGGCACTCACGTCAGGATTTCTATTTGCGAACAATTCAGAAAACTACCGCGTAGTTTTCCTTACCAGCGCAGCCATTGCCGGATTGGCGTTCATTATTCTGCTTTTTGTCAAAAGAGAAAATCGAATACTTGCGGCTACTTAATACCCAAGATGCTTGGTTAGTCGTGGGATTGAGAAAATCTCTTTTTGGCGACCGTTGTAGTAAGTAACTTTTTTACCGTCAAATAGGGCTCCTTCTTCTAGCATAATTCGGATATCCTTATTCCATTCTGGGACAAATACCACAGCATTCAATTCGATGGCGTAACCAGTATTTGCGTGAAGGGGAAAGTCACCTGCACCTGGAGTATCACCTTGGTTATCCCACATCCCTATTGTCGGGCCAGCAGAATGGCCATAAAAACCCAATGGGTGCGTGTAAATACTTCCACGAATTCCTTCTGCATCCAGCACTTTACGAGATGCTCGAAGGATCTCATTTCCAGTCTTTCCCACCACAAAATTTGAAGTCAAAATATCCTGAACTCTGTTTCCTTGCTTAAAAGCTTTGTGCAAGTATTCAGGAACCTCAGTCTCCCCAGCCTTCAGTACATAAGCCATTTCCTGCGTATCTGTATTCAATCTCAGGTAAGTAATACCAAAATCCACATGCAGCAAATCTCCAGGCATGATCACTGATTCGGGAGATTTGGTAGCAAAGTTTCTGTTTTGCTCATTATTTGCAGGATCAGCTCGCTGAATATCTACCGATGGATGAAACCAAGTATCCAATTTCATTTCCTTGATTTTCTCTCTATACCACCAGACCACATCTTCAGTAGTAGTCACTCCAGGTGTGATCACAGCCGCAGAAAACCCTTCACTTATGATGGAATGGGCTATTTCCTGAATATGCTTATAGGTTGCCATTTCAGGCTCAGTTCTAGTTTCTAACCAGCGCACAGCAAGCGTCTGGGCAGAAACAACATTCTCCTGAAGGTTCTTGGGCAAATACGCTAAGAATACTTGATGTTCATTTGTAGTCAATCCATCAGCATGCCCGTAATCCTTCGCATAATTCAATGCTATTTTCTTCGGGTTCTTAGCGGAAATTAATTCCATCAACGCTTCCCACTGATCTGGCTGAGTTTCTGGATCCCAGGCTCTTTTGAAAGATTTCCCTACATCGTATCGCGCTACAGCAAAAGTTTCCACAGGAGCATTTGCTGATGGCTGATACATCACCAAAACCGTCCTTCTCCTCGCCGCCATCCAAGTAGCCGGTAGCATAGTCCGAATTACAGGATCCTCATTGTATTCTCTGGAAATCACCACCCACATATCAATTCCCGTCTCAGTCATCAAACTTGGTAGCACATTCTGAATACGATATTCCAGCCAGCTATCAGTCACGGCAGCTTGTTCTCGCTGAGTAAGAACGGCCACATCCTGTGCAGCAATAAGATTAGAAATCAGGAAAATGTGAAAAACGAAGACTAGTTTTTTGATCATATTAAGGTGAATTTGCCCTGAATATAAATTAAAAAAACAGTACGAGGTAGAAAGATTAGGATTGAGAATACTTACGAGGTGACAATCGGTTTATTTGCAGCGATCATCCGATTACTCAACTTATTAAAGCGATAAAATAATACAACCGCAGTAATACTTAATCCAATCAATAATCCGTACCAAATTCCTTTTTCAGCCAGTCCCAGTTCAAAAGCCAAGAAATATCCAAGTGGAAGTCCAATCACCCAATAAGCCACCAGTGTGATCAAGGTAGGAAATCTAACATCTTCCATACCGCGCAAAACTCCTAAACCAGCTACTTGGATTCCGTCAGAAAGTTGGAACATGCCTGCAATGATCAATAAGGAAGCAGACAAAGCAACCACCTCATCATTATCGATATAGAATGTAGGAAGATAAGAGCGCATGAGAATGAAGATCAATCCTGTAATGACCATGAAGATCAAAACCATTCCAAAAACTACCATTCCAGCTTCACGCATGCTTTTGTAATTCCCACGTCCAATCTGATTACTGACACGGATCATCCCCGCTGTACTCAGGCCAGAAACCATCATGTAACTAACTGATGCCAGATTAATAGCAATCTGGTGAGCAGCGAGTGCATTTACACCTATCCATCCCATCATTATTGCAGCGGCACTGAATGCGCTCACCTCAAAAATGAATTGGAAACCTGTTGGAATGCCGATTTTCAAGATCCTATTTAACAATAAAAATCTCAGCTTGCTTAATCCCAATTGCAAATTGAAGACCTGATATCTCTTGGAACGCATCACATAAAGTCCCATCATGATAGGCATCAAGATTCGGGAAATCAATGTAGCTAAGCCAGCACCGTTTAATCCCATTTCAGGAGCGCCAAGATTTCCATAAATAAAAACCCAGTTAAGAAATACGTTGACTAGGTTACAAAAGATGGTCACATACATCGCCTGCTTTGTCTGTGAAATCCCTTCGGCTAGCTGCTTAAAGGACTGAAAAATCATGAATGGAAAGAGCGAAGCGGTGATAATGTAGAGGTAAGGAATCGTAAGCGTCACCACCTCTTCTGGCTGATTAAGAAAATGTAAACCCTGAGATAGCCCTATCACCACCACAGTAAGAAGCACAGCTGTAATAATATTGATCCAGAGTCCATGCTGAAACAGGTGGCCAATTCTCTTGAATTTCCCTTTTCCTTCTGCCACGGAAACTAACGGCGTAATCCCCATTGAAATCCCCATTCCAAACATCAGTATCACGAAAAATATACTATTCCCCAACGAAGCTGCAGCAAGTGGTACTGCACCAATTTGTCCCACCATCATACTGTCAGCTACACCAACCAACACTTGACCTAGTTGGCTCATTACTACCGGGAAAGCCAACGTGAAGGTGGTCTTAAAATGATCCTTGATCGTCATATTATAAGTTTAGAATCCTAGCTGCCTTGAGAATTCCGGCAATACTAATTCCATCTGTTATTTCTCCATTCATCACCATTGCTAGAACTTCAGTAAATGGCAATTTCTTTATTTTCAGAACTTCAGTCTCCTCAAACTCAGTTTCTCCTTGTGTGAGGTCTTCAGCCAGATACACATAACCAACTTCATCGGTCACGGAGTTCGATGTGTGAATCTTCATAATCTCCGTCCATTTCACAGCGGTTAGCCCTGTCTCTTCCTTCAGTTCGCGCTTAGCACTATCCAATTTATCTTCGCCCATTGGCCCACCGCCCATTGGGATCTCCCACGCATATTCATTCAAGGTGTAGCGAAACTGCCCAATGAGCCAGGTATTACCGTCTTTGTCAATGGGAATTATGCCCATCGCTCTATTCTTGAAATGCACTTTACCATAAATCCCTTCATTGCCCGCGGGATTTATGATATCGTGATGCTCTACTTTAATCCAGGGGTTTTCATAGATCGGATTAATCTTGTTTGTTTTCCAGGGGTTTTGTTCCATTTTTTTCTCAAAAAAAAAAGGGTGACTTTCGCCACCCTTTTGAAATTATTAAGGCTTATTAAGCTGGGATAGGCATTACTTTAGAATCTTTGAAAGTAGATAAAATAACCATGGATTGCATAGAATCTACTTCCTTGATTTCAGATACTTTCTCAAGCATCAAACTCTGATATGAGGTAATATCTTTTGCAATGATCTTTAGGATAAAATCGCCTGTACCTGTGATATGATGGCACTCAATTACTTCAGGGATTATATTGATTTCGCGCATAAATGCATCAATATTTCCCTTGTTGTGACCGATCAAACTTACCAAAACAAAAGTACTAACCCCCAAACCAATCTTTTCAGGATCAAGCTTAGCATGGTAACTCTTTATGATACCTGATTGCTCCAATTTCTTCACACGCTCCAGAGTCGGGGCAGGAGAAAGACCTATATCTTTTGATAATTGAGCATTTGTAATTTTGGCATTAGCCTGAAGGATTTCCAGAATCTTTCTATCGATTTTATCGAATTTTATTCTTAAGCTATGATCCATGATCTCTTGCATTTACAGAATTTTATATGGTGCAAAGTTAATATAATTGATGATTGTTTTAAACCATTCATCAGAATTTTAAAGAGGAAATTCGAAATTTTATTAATATTTCTAAGTCAAAATACAAACAATCCTTTTAAAATCCCTTGCTTCGTGTTAAAAATTCAAATTATCTCCTGTTATTAACTGGTGAAACGTCACATTTTAAGTTAAAGTTTATTCTTTTTGATATATTCTCGAGCTTCTTGATGAGCTGGGTGCTTTCGCTTGGCATACTTCTTCACTTCTTTGAAGTACTTTTTAGCTAAGGGTTTATTTTTTTCTTCCGTGGCTATCTTACCTAATTGTACTAAAGAATGTAAGTAATACCCACTTTCCTGAGACTCAGATTCCTCCCCAAAGGATAATGTTTTGAGGTAATACTTCTTGGCCTCTGGTCTATCTCCGAGACGCTCACTGAATTGCGCAATGTAAAAAGCAGCGTACCTCCCACTATTAGATTCATAGCCTGGCATTTTAAAATCTATTCTATCTAGAATTTCCCTGGATTGCTGGACAGATTCATTCCATCGTCCCACTGCGTAGAGATGCCGCGCGTATGATCTATGGAAATATGGATTGTTGGGAAATTTTTCATGTAAATACTCCGAAATCTGTAATGCTTTGAATGGCTCTTTCTCCTCTGATGCATATAGCCTAAATAGAAAATACTGTGCTTCTACGCGAGTATAGAAAGCATTGTTAGCTACCTCTTCAAGTTGTTGTAAACCAAGTTTCTTATTTCCCTTTGGGAAAAGTGCCATTACTGGCCTCATAAGCGGATAATTTTCAGGTATCCATTCAGAGAAATAGTTGAAAAGTGCATCTCCCAAAAGTAATTCTGGATTAAATTCCTCCTCACCCCTACTCAAATCCATGTATTTCAGTGCGTTTCTCCCTGCCCACGCGGCTTTTGTCCAACTCTTTCTCTCAGAATATAATCGGGATTGAAAGCCATATCCAGCGGCCAAAAAGAAAGCAGCCTCCTTATTAGTCTCATCTTCGTCAAACATTACCTCCGCTTTTGCGATAGCTCTATCCAAATACTTCACGAAAGTCCCATCGTACTTTTTATTGGTCACGTCTACTTCGATCCTCCACCAGTAGCCCAGTGCTACCAAGAATTCTGGCAATGGGTGATCTGGGTACTGAAGAGAAAGTACCGCAAAGTCATGCTCAGCTTTGGGGAAATCAAAATTGTACATGCTGTTGATCGCCGTGGTAATCCTAAATTGAAGCCCTCTATCAAGTAATAGATACTTGGAAGGCACAAAGAACAAAGAATCAACCTCCGTCTCCTGAGCCTGAGCCATACCAAGCCCCGCTAACCAAATACTTAGAATCATCGCGATTCGTACTAACATATATATCTTCCTTTTTAGACTCCAAAATTAGGGGTATTCCCAAACAAAATTTTAGATTTGATCTAGATTCATCTTAAAAATGGCTAAAACTTTAACTCCAGAAGGACAACGTCTGAAAGAACTAATAGATTTCGATAAGCGGGTTTATTTTTTAGTACTAGTATTTATGTTTTTGCTGATCAGGTATCTCACTAATACGCTGATCCTTGAAGCCATTCCAGATTACACTAATTTGGAATCCCGAGGGGATTTTATGATTTTCCACGTTTTCAATGCCCTAAATTATCTCTGGACTCCTTTTGCGTTATTGTGGAAATTCACTGTCATATCCTTTCTCTTTTGGCTTGGAGCATTTCTGATTGGTTACAAAGTTTCTTATAAAGAGTTGTGGCAGTTTGCTCTTATTGCAGAAGTAGTATTCATTTTCCCGGAATTGATTCGACTCCTAGTGTACATTGCCCCGCAAACAGGTGTTAACTATACAGAAATCGACGAGTATAGAGCATTATCAATTTTATCTTTAGTAGGCTCAGATAATGTCTCTCCCCAATATCATTACGCTCTAGCCACCATGAATATCTTCGAGATAATTTACGGAATTGTTTGGCTTTATGGATTTCACATGATCAGTCGCCGACCTTTTGGAGAATGTGCTACCGCAGTATTAATCAGCTACTACATTCCTTTAGCAATTTGGCTTACTTGGTATATTATGGTTTACCGGGTATAACCACTTTAACTATAAAAGGGAGTAGATAAAACTTCTGACCCCTTTTTTAGTAGTAATTCTGAGGTCTAAAACCCTAAGCATAAACACATTGCTGTTGGGTTAAAAGTAAGACTGGAAACCTTCCTAGCGTCTCCTGTGATCAGATCCACAGAATAAACTCCTGAAGCTCCTCCAACAGTAAATAAACCACTTGATGGATTAACACTATATAGTTAGCTCATGTTAGACACTGCTAGCAGTTGACCATTTACAGGACGAAAATAAAGCCCTACGATCATCTCTTAGGAACCCAAGCCAGTTATATACTTAAAACTAGTGGTGTATTAAGCACCTGCACATCATACATCAATATTTTATTGTCCGAAGTCAAAGCAGTAAAGCTTACTGCTGGTGCTGTGCCCGGCATATCCATGACGGGAACCATATTACCATCCTTGTCGTCATATGAGATGAAAGCCATAGATATGATCATACTGGCTAAAAGTGCTGCAAAACTCATTGCTTTTTTCATTTGGTTGAATAGTTGATTTAACGCATGTACTCAGTCAACTATTCAATTAGCTTATTAAATCAATTCAAATTTTTTAAAAATAACCTGATAACGATTTTAGAGAACACAATGGATTAGTCTAAAAATCTATGCTTAAAAAACCGTTAGATCAGCGTTATTTCTTTGATTATAATATAAATAGCCATTGACAACACAAACCATCCAAATCCTTTTTTCAACGCCTTTTCATTGATTTTTTTGGACAATGAGCTACCTATGAAAATCCCTACAATAGAAAGCCCAGTAAAAATCAATAACATTTCCCAGTCTATTGTCTGCGTAGAAATATCTCCTAAAAACCCAATTAATGACTTGGCAGCAATGATCAAAAGTGATGTGCCTACAGCCATTTTCATAGGAAGTCTAGCGAGAAGTACCAGTGCTGGAATAATCAAGAAACCTCCACCAGCTCCCACTAAACCTGTTACAAGGCCAACTACAATACCTTCTAAAGCGATCAAGGGAATATTAAACTTTACCTCAGTCTCTTCTTCAGGTTTATTTTTTCCAATCCCCTTAATCATAGAATAGGAGGCAGCCAACATTATCAATGCAAAAAACACCATAATACCAATGCTTTTGGTCACCATTATATCTCCCAACACTAGCAGAGGGTCGGGCAATGCTGGGACAATAAATTTCCTGGTCAAGAAAACAGTGATAAAGGAAGGAACCGCAAACACAAGTGCCGTTTTGTAATCAACAAGTTGTTTCTTCATGTAAGTAAAAGAACCAACTAAAGAGGTGCTTCCGACCACAAAAAGTGAATAGGCTGTAGCCAAAACAGGATCAATACCTAAAATATACACAAGAACAGGAACAGTTAAAATAGACCCTCCTCCACCGATAAGCCCAAGACTAACTCCAATGATTACCGCTGCGGCATATCCTACTAGTGCTATAATTTCCATAGTATAAATTCTCTAATTTGATCTCACAAAAGTACCTGCGATCTCTAAACTTAGAAGTGACAAATGTTACACTTATAGCGTTTAGATAAAACGCCTCTATACTATCCCCGATAAAAGTGAGGATTCATTAATTCAAAATAATTTTGACCAGCTCATTCGAATAGCCCATTTATTCCGCTACAATTGTCTAAATTAATTTGCATAAACCCAGCGCAATGAAAATAGTTCTTCCTATTGATTTTTCGGACAACTCTCTTAACGCATTAGATTTTGCTGTAGCTCTCGCTGAAAAAAGAGGTGGTGAAATAATCCTAATTCATGTGATAGAGGCAGTTTTTGATTTTGCCTCACAGGCTTCTGTAGCCATTGAAAGCATGCATAGCGATGCTGAATCTCTGATGCAAAAAACAATACAAAAATACCAAGATTCTACTTTAAAGTTTACCACTTGTACCAAAGAAGGAACAGCTTCCATTTCTGTAGCAAGACTAGCAAGAGAAATGAATGCTACCTTGATCGTAATGGGAACGCAGGGCGCAAGTGGCATTAAGGCAGCCCTCATTGGCAGCACTACTATTAATTTGATTAAAGAATCCTCTACTCCAGTGTTAGTCGTTCCGGCCGAATCAAATGCTTCGGAAATACGAAAAGTTGCGCTGGCCTTAGAGTTTGCCACTCATGAAGAAAAATTCATAGACTGGGTCATAGATATGAGCAAAAGATGGGAAAGAGGAGTGGAATTTGTCCATGTACAAACAGCCAACGACCTCGGGGAAGAGCCCGGCATCAAACAATTAGAGAATTTTATAGCTACACATCACCCGGGATTACCCGTTAAAATTCACACCTTCTATGCAAGCACTCCTGTGGAAGGATTAGACCAGTTTTTGGAAGAAAACGTAAATGTAATCCTAGTGATGTGTCATGAACACAAAAACCTCTGGGAGCAAGTGCTTAGTCGCAGTCAAACCATAGAAATGGTTTTTCATTCTAAAGTTCCTCTCTTAGTAATGACCTGATTATTTGCTAATCAATTCCTCAAAATCATCTCGAATATAGATCACATTTCTTCCCAGTTCTATCCATTTTTTTCTCTCTAATTGCTTCAAAAGACGCGATACCACTTCTCTGGAAGTCGTGAGTTCATTAGCTATTTCTTGATGTGTAGTATGGAGTTCATTGGTTTTATGCTGCTTCATTTTGGTTACGATGTACTTCATCAGCCGCTCATCCATTCGTTTGAAAGCTACAGCATCTAAAGCTACCAGCATTTCCTGAAAACGGCTTTGATAGGTATTTGATACAAAATCCTTCCATTGTTTGAACTCATCAGAGAATTGATCAATTGCTGATATCGGTATTCCGATAATCGTAGTATCCTCTTCCACCACTGCTTTGATCTCACTCGGTTTGGATGCCGAACAACACGTCAATGACAAGGCACAAGTCTCTCCAGCATCTAGGTAATAAAGAAACAGCTCCCTCCCCTCATCATCCATCCGAGAGATTTTGATAGATCCCTCCAAAACGATTGGAACCATCCTGACAAACTGTCCTGGTTCCATCATCACTTTACCCGCTTGCAAATTCATGATTTGACCCTTAGCCAAAATCTGTTCTAAAAGTGCAGGGTCTGTAAAATTAGGTAATGCTTCCTTGAGTTGTTCTGTCGTCATGTCGTGTTAAAAAGATGCTAAATCTAACTCTCAACGGGTTTTCACCGAGTGATTAATATCACAATAATATAAAAAATACCTCCTAAGAAACTTTATATGCTTTTCAAAAGATATATTTCATTGAAACATAACGAGGAATAACTTACGTCTGTAACGCCATTTCTCCAAAATCTGTCGCAGCCACAGCAACTCTAATAAATACGGAGGTCATCACTTTAAGTGATGATGAGATACTAGCTACTGGCAATGGATTTTATTTCACAGGTTGGAATCAATTATCTTTTTGTCAGCCGAGCTTATTCTATTGCACAGTTTTTTAGTGAAAAATGGACTGTGTACTAGGATACTACTACAAGTCAAACTGGATTTCTGCACAGGGAGAAGATCTGACACTTCATTTCCGCATTCATTTTATACTGGAAGACGGTAAGAATTTAGCTTAAATACTAAGAAGCTTACCATTTAAAATGGTAGCAGATTCAAAACATGACAAAAATCTTCTTATTTTTCTTTAGATTCATTCCAAATAATCCTATTTTTGCGTTCGGTCAAATGACCAACACAACTATATGTTCATAACAGCTGATTTTATACCTGTCACCCGCGCAGCAATTATCCAAGAAATTTTAGATTCTCCGTTGAAAATTAATTTGATGGAACTTGGGTTTTTGCCAGGAAAAACGATCACTCTCCATCACTCTGCACCATTGGGAGGCCCCATGGCATTCAAACTTGATGAAACCATCCTTGCCTTAAGAAAAACCGAAGCTTCGCTTATCGAAGTACAATTGCTCTGAATTTCATGCTCGAGTCCACAATTCCATCTCAAGTCAAATCGCCAAAGATAGCCATCATCGGAAATCCGAATGTTGGTAAATCTACCATTTTCAACCAACTCACTGGGCTGAACCAAAAAATCGGTAATTATCCAGGAGTAACGGTTGATAAAAAAATAGGCTGGATGAACTATCATGGAAGCAGTTATGAGATCATTGACCTTCCTGGTACTTATAGTCTTTATCCAAATTCTGAAGACGAAATCATTGCGCATCGGGTATTGAACCAACTGAGCGATGAAGAACAACCGGAGTTTGTCTTAATGGTAATAGATTCTTGCCAACTTTCCCGTGGTCTCTTTTTAGCTACCCAACTAATAGATCTGGGTCTTAACCTGGCTTTGGTGCTCAACATGGCAGATATCGCTACGAGAAAGAATATTGCAATCAAAAGCTTCGAAATTTTCAAAGCACTTGGGGTTCCGATTTTGAGTACAGATGCCCGTGGAGAGAAAGGACTGGATCAAATTCGTGAATTAATACATCAGCAAAATTTCAGCAAAAAATCCTCTTTCATAAATATCGAAGAAGTAGTTCAGGGTAATTTGCTGTCTGAAGTAAAAGATAGATTCAAACTTTCAAATGCTTATCAAGCTTACCAAATGCTTCGATTTGGAGAAAAAGACAAGGCAATTGCTGAAGGCGACAGAAAATGGATAAAAGAAAAACTTGCCGAAAGCAAACTAGATCTTGATGCAGCACAGCTGGAAGAAACCAAGATTCGATATCGTAAAATCACTGCGATCATCGAAAAGACAGTTGTAAAAACTCCTCAACTTAAGGAAGAAGCTGGAATCGATAAGATCCTACTTCATCCTGTGTTTGGATATTTAATATTCGGAGCCATTCTACTCCTTATTTTCCAAGCAATTTTTGCCTGGGCTTCTGTCCCAATGGATCTAATCGATGGCTTCTTTGCAGAACTAGCCGGCTGGGTTTCAAACCTCCTACCTACAGGTCCCCTTTCGAGTTTGATCACAGAGGGAATTATTCCCGGTATCGGGGGTGTGGTGATATTTATCCCGCAGATTGCTATGCTTTTCGGATTCCTTGCGATCCTGGAAGACACGGGATATATGTCCAGAGTTGTATTTCTAATGGACCGATGGATGCGACCTTTTGGTCTTCATGGCAAAAGCATTGTCCCTCTTGTTTCAGGCGTAGCCTGCGCCATTCCAGGTGTGATGGCTGCTAGAAATATTGGAAACTGGAAGGAAAAAATCATCACTATTATGGTGACACCCCTGATGAGTTGCTCAGCTCGTCTGCCTGTATATATCATTCTGATCGGATTGGTGGTACCTGATGAATTCATTTTTGGCATATTTAACCTTCAGGCGGTTGCCTTACTTGGACTTTACCTGCTCGGAGTAATCGGTGTGTTTGTCACAGCATTTCTTCTGAAAAATATCCTGAAAACTAAGGAGAAAAGCTTCTTGATGGTGGAGCTGCCTACTTATCGTGCTCCTCGATGGCTAGATGTATTGTTGACTATGTACAACAAGTCAAAAACCTTTGTCTTCGAAGCGGGGAAAGTAATTCTTGCCATTTCAGTTATTCTTTGGGTTTTGGCATCGTACGGTCCTCCTGACCGAATGGATACAATTAGAGCTGAGGCTCAAGTCAAAGTTGAAGCGGCAACTTCAGAAGCACAAATCGCCGAGATCGAAAATGAAACAGCATCTCACCTATTAGAAAACTCTTTCATAGGCATCATGGGAAGGGCCATAGAGCCTGCGATTAAGCCTCTCGGTTATGATTGGAAAATCGGGATCGCTTTGATCACATCTTTTGCTGCGAGAGAAGTATTTGTATCTACTATTGCTACCATCTACAGTATAGGGTCTGACACTGAAGATGAACTTACCATTCGAGAAAAACTCAACCAGCAAATAAATCCAGAGACCGGAGAGAAAGTCTATAATACGGCCACAGCATTTTCCCTTATGGTATTCTATGCCTTTGCGATGCAATGTATGAGTACACTTGCAGTCGTCTATAGGGAAACTAAAGGGTGGAAATGGCCGTTGATTCAGACAGTATACATGACGGCTTTAGCGTACTTTTCTGCGCTTCTGGTCTATCAAATTCTATCGTAATATGTGGCAAGAAATTTTAGTAGGAGTAATCATTTTAGCAGCTTTGGCGTTTTTGGTGAAGAAATTTTTCTTCAAATCAAAAACAGGGTCTGGCTGTGACAAATGCGCTAAACCTTGAGTTTTACTTCGTATAATCTTTTATCAGTAGTTTTTTGATACTTTTAAGCTCATGGGCAAAGTAGCCAAGCAGAGCATTCAAACCACCATTTTTTCGTATTTGGGAGTAGGCATTGGCTACATCAATGTGCTTTGGCTTTACCCCTATGCTTTGGATTCATCTCAGCTGGGTGCATTTCGGACGATTCAAGATCTAGGATTGCTATTTGTCCCGTTTGCACAATTGGGTATTGGGCATGGAATCACACGTTTTTTTCCCCAACTGAACTCAAATAAATCTGCATTTCTGAGTTATGGTCTAATCTTATCGCTCGTAGGTTTTGCTCTAGTCAGCACAATATTCTTAGGGTTCAAAGCTCAAATCATTGGCCTATTTGCCGTCAACTCACCTGAAGTAATTGACTTTTTCGGGATCGTGCTTCTTATAACGCTATTCGCTTTGCTGAGCAGCATTCTAGATGCCTACAGTCGCTCGTTTCTGAAAGTCGCCGTACCTACCTTAGTTAGAGAAGTGTTTCTTCGCTTACTCACAGGGATTCTCGTTGGATCTTATTTGCTCCAATGGATTACTTTCCCACAAGTAATGCAGGGTTTAGTAGCAGTCTATGGATTGGCGTTGTTAGGAGTTTTAGTCTACTTGCTTTGGTTGGGGGTTTTAAAACTGGATTTCCGTTGGAATACATTTCCAAAAGGTTTCCGAACCTCGTTCGTCAAGTTTAGCCTGATTACATTCTTAGCTACGGCAGCTTCCACTTTGATTATGAAGATTGACAGTATCATGGTGAGTTCTATGATTAGCCTGGAGGCAAATGCTATTTATACGATTGCTTTTAGCATGGCGCTAGTGATAGAATTACCCCGAAGAGCAATCTCTCAAGTGGTGATGCCTGTCATAGCAGATCATTTTGCAAAAGGAAATCACAAGGAAATCAATAAGCTATATAAGCAGATTTCAAATCGTCAACTATACATCTGTTTACTGCTATTCATAGGGCTATGGTCAAACCTAGATGCCTTGTATTACTTTATTCCTAATCGTGAGATCTACGAAGCCGGCAAATATGTAGTTGTCTTGATTGGACTGGGTAAACTCTTCGATGTAGTATTCTCGATAAACGGTGAAATACTTGTGTTTTCTAAGCATTATCGATTCAATCTGGTCGCTACGATCGGGATGAGTGCTTTAATTATTGGATTGAATTACCTGCTTATCCCTATTTATGGAATCGAGGGAGCTGCTATAGCTTCAGTCGTTGTAATGTTTTTATTCAATCTGGTGAAATACTTATTCCTCAAGATCAAACTAGGTTTCGATCCTTTTTCTATAGAGACAGTGAAGATCATCTTCGTAGGAATAACTGCTTTCTCTCCTGTTTATCTCAATGATTTTGCGCTATCACCGATACCAAATATTATCGTAACCAGTTTATTGGTTTTTGGATTTTATTTGTTTTGGTCTAGGTTATTGGGTGTGGGAAATGAGGAGTGGGAATGGGTAAAAAATAGAATAAAAAAGTCCGGGTCTTAGAGTGTTGCAAACCTCCTACTTGACAAGATTTGAGCTGCCTGTTAACCGCAAACTTCCACTGTTATCCTGACTCTTACGAATCGAGGCCCCGATATACATCGGGGTGAGGCCTGTTTTTGGGAAGAGCTTTACTCGGTAAATATGTAATTTGTGAAGTTTGAACATGTCGGCGACCCGGACAAAACAAATATACGATTTATTACACGACAGGTTGGCGAATTCGGGGAATGATTCCGATAATGCACGTTGAAGAAGTTTAAATACCGTGGACTTCAACAGCTTATATCAGAATATTATTTCACTTAAGACCGAAAGTTTTACTCGTTTTAAACTTAAATTTGCATTCCTAAAACCGTTGGCGCTTTATGTATTTGATTAAAAAATTGGTTGTTTGCTTGGATCAAACTTCATTGGATCAAACTCTGATTGAACATGCAGCTTTTATCGCTCAAGTCAATCAAACCAAAAAAATCTACTTCGTAAATGTGATTAAGAATCTCAGTATCCCAAAAGAGGTACTAGAGGAATTCCCAAATCTGGTAGAGAACATGATCAATGAACGACAGGAAGCGATGGAAGTAACAGTTAAAGAGCACTTCAAAAATCCGAAGGGAATTTCATTGAATTACATAGTAAAAGAAGGTTCTCTCTCTAAGAAAATATTAAAGCTTGCCGAAGAAAAATCTGCTGACATGATCCTTATAGGCAGAAAGGTTCATCTTCCGGGCACTGGAGTTGCCTCTACTAGACTAGCTAGACGGGCAAGCTGCTCCTTGCTCATCGTACCAGAAGGCTCAGCCACTAAAATGCAACGCTTATTAGTCCCAAGTGATTTTTCGGATTACTCCAAGGACGCGCTCGAAGAAGCTATAATGATTGCTGAAAAGCACGGTGGACTTGAAATCGTATGCCAAAATGTATTCACCGTTCCTTCAGGCTATCATTACACAGGAAAGAGCTACGAAGAATTCACTCAAATCATGCGCATGCATGCGGAGATTAATTACAAAAAATTTATTCGTAAAATAGACACCAAAGGAAATAAAATCACCCCTGTCTACACCCAAGATATCAATGATGATCCGGTGGAGGAAATCGTAGCAAAAGCGAAGGAAATGGGTGCAGATGGAATTATAATTGGTGCAAAAGGACGCACTGCAGCCACAGCACTTTTCATAGGAAGTATGGCAGAGCGATTGATTCAATACAACGATAGCATTCCCCTGATGGTAACCAGACCAAAGGGCAAGAATGCGGGTATTCTGGATTACATTCTCGAAATCTAACAGTCACTTATTTCGAGAATTATTTTTCCGACTGAACATCAAGACTTAAGAAACATTTTTCCGTGCTCCGCTAAACCCTTTTCTATAAATTGAGTCTAACAGGCGAATGAAGAAAAACGGTGACCAGGAAATCCTCCAACTCATCCAAAATCCCAAAACTAGGGAAATGGGTTTCAGGCAGTTAATCCTGGCTTATCAAAAGCAAGTATATCATGTAATCAGAAGAATGGTTTTGATTCATGAAGATGCAGATGATATCACCCAAAACACCTTTATTAAAGCGCATCACCACATCGAAAAGTTTCAAGGTCAATCTAGCCTTTTCACATGGCTGTACAGAATTGCGACAAATGAATCACTGAGTTTCTTAGAAAAGAAGAAAAAACGATTCTTTTTCTCCATTGATGATCATCAGGAGAAAATGGAATCCTATGTGGATCAGCCAGGAAATATGGATGGAGATGAGATCCAGCGTTTACTCCAAAAAGCACTGCTAAAGTTACCTGATAAACAGAGACTTGTGTTTCATCTGAAATATCAGGAAGAACTTACTTATGAGGATATGTCTGCAATTACCGGCACAAGTGTAGGCGCTCTCAAGGCCAGTTATCATCATGCTGTGAAAAAAATTGAACATTCCTTATCCAAAGAATAAACTATCGACCATCAACCCAGTCTAAACTTATATCATGCAAAAACTTCCGAAAATAAAAGACTTCAGGGCTCCGGACGATTATTTCGATACTTTTCCAGATAACATAATGGATAAGATCAAATCCCAAAGATCTATCAACTGGATGAAATATGCCGCAGCAGCGGCTATACTAGTGGTGAGCTTGGGAGTCTGGCAATTCAATGTAGTTGACTCGCAGTCTGAAACGCTTTCAATGGATGAAGAGGTCAATTTCTACATTGAAAGTCACTATTGGACTGCAGAAGATATCCTTGCAATGGTAGATAATCCAGAAGAAATTCTGGATCAGATTATTGCAGAGGAAATGGTATATGAAGTGGATATGATGGATGAAAATGATCAAAACTGGTATTAAACATATGAAAAAATATACTCTTATAGCACTCATATTAATTCTTGCGATTGGGAATTCCCTTGCACAGCGACCAGATGAGAAATATGACCGTGAAAAACTAGAAGCTGCCCGAGTGGCTTTTATCTCTACTAGATTAGATCTAAAACCAGAACAGGCACAAAAATTCTGGCCTATTTTCAACGTCTTCAAAGATTTAAGAGAAAAAAATCTCAGAGAAATGTCAGAATTAGGCAGAGTAAAAGACATACAATTATCAGAAACTGAAGCCAAAGCTAGAATCACCCGAAGATTTGAAATTGAGCGAAAAATGATTGTAGAAGAAGAGGAATTCGTCAAAGACCTATCTAGTGTAATAACTTATAATCAAATCATCCTGCTTAATGGCTTGTCTAGGGAATTTGCCAGACATATTTACCAAAGGCGAAGGAGTGATGATAAGAAATAAAAAAGCGGCTTGAAGCCGCTTTTTTATTTCTTTATTTTTTCAAAAGATCTCTAATTTCTTCTAACAAAACTTCCGATTTGGAAAGTGCTGGAGGCGGAGGGGTTGGAGCTACTGCCTCTTTCTTCTTCAAGCTATTGAGCGCTTTAACAGCAATAAAAATCACAAAAGCAATGATCCCAAAATCAACTACATTCTGTATAAAAATACCATAAGTCAGCAACACAGGTCCTAATTCTTCCCCGGCTGGCCCTATACTATTTTCTTTTAGCACAATCGCCAAATCAGTAAATTCCACCCCACCAAGCAACACCCCTATAGGTGGCATGACGATATCTTTCACAAAAGATGCAACAATCTTACCGAATGCTCCGCCTATAATCACAGCTACCGCCAGATCGATTACATTGCCTTTGACAGCAAATTCTTTAAACTCTTTCAGAAATCCCATACGTTTTTGGTTAATGGTTAGAATATTCAACGAATATTTAAAAAATATTCTCCAATCCAAGGCCCATTTTTATTTGTGCGCCATTTTTATTAGGTAAAACTGTACCCTAACGCACTTTATGCATCAAAGAACAGAACTCTTCGCACGTTTTTTTCCTTAACATTGCAAGCTTAAATACTCAACAAATGCAGGCACCCAAAGCCAAAAAGATAGCTCAGCTTTTAGAAACACATGGTCATCAGCGTACTGACAATTATTATTGGATGCGCGACAGGGAAAATCCCGAGGTCATTGACTACCTAAACGCTGAGAACGAATACCTCAAGACAAGTTTGAAGTCAACTGAAGAATTTCAGGAAAACTTATTTCAGGAAATCAAAAGCAGAATAAAGGAAGACGATGAGAGTGTCCCTTATCTAAAATCTGGCTATTACTGGTACGTCAAATACGAAATAGGTGGTGAATATCCTTTGTATTGTCGCAAGAAAGCCAGTTTGGACGCGACCGAAGAGGTTTTTCTTAATGTCAATTTGCTGGCAGAAGGAAAGTCCTACTACCAAGTAGGTAGCACGGCTGCCACTTCAGACTTAACAACCCTTGCTTTTGCTGCAGATGAAGTAGGAAGAAGAATCTACGAAATTCATTTCAAAGATCTGAAGACTGGTGAAATTCTTGTAGATCGCATTCCTGCTATCACTGGAAATTTTGCGTGGGCAGCAGATAACCAGACGCTTTTTTACTCCAAACAGGATCCTGATACACTTCGCTCCCATCAGATCTATTCACATAAACTAGGAACTTCCACAGAGAATGACATCCTGATTTATGAAGAAAAAGATGAGGAGTTCTCCTGTGTAGTTCATAAAACCAAATCCGAAAAGTATATCCTCATCCATTCTGAAAGCACTATTTCTTCGGAAATGAGATTTTTGGATGCAGCTAATCCTACAGGTGAATTCACGCTACTTCAAGCTAGAATTCCACATCTTGAATATGCGGCAGATCATTATCAGGATCACTTTTGGATAAGGACGAATCTAGCAGCACAGAATTTCAAACTGGTGAAAGCTCCAATCACATCTCCCCAGATGGAGAACTGGGAGGATGTGATTCCTCATAGAGACACGGTATTACTCGAAGACTTTGACATATTTTCAGATTTCTTGGTCGTGCAAGAAAGAACAAATGGACTTTGCAAAATCAACATAAAACCTTGGGATGGGACCACCGGTCACTCCCTAGAGTTTGATGATGAGACCTATACAGCATGGATCAGCACCAATCCAGAATTTGACACCTCGATTCTACGTTTTGGATACAACTCACTGGTAACACCTGCGAGCACCTTTGATTACCACATGGTCACCCAAGAGAAAACGTTGCTCAAGCAGCAAGAAATTGTAGGCGGTTACGATGCTTCAGCATATACTTCTGCCCGTATTTGGGCCAAAGCATCTGACGGAGTAATGGTGCCAATTTCGTTGGTTTATAAAATCGATAAGTTTTCACCTGACGGCTCCAATCCGCTCCTACTCTATTCCTATGGGTCCTATGGCTACAGCATGGATGCCTATTTCTCCAGCAGTCGCTTGAGTTTATTGGATAGAGGATTTGTATTTGCGATAGCACATATCCGAGGTGGCGAGGACTTGGGCCGTGGATGGTACGAGGATGGGAAAATGCTAAAAAAGCGTAATACCTTCACCGATTATATCACGTGTGCTGAGCACCTGATTACTGAGAAATACACCTCTTCTGAACATTTGTATGCCATGGGCGGAAGTGCTGGAGGTTTACTCATGGGAGCGGTGATGAATATTCGTCCTGATCTATTCAATGGCTTGATCGCGGCAGTACCTTTTGTAGATGTGGTGACTACCATGCTGGATGAAAGTATCCCACTCACTACTGGAGAATTTCAAGAATGGGGCAATCCAAAGAATAAGGAATATTACGACTATATGCTCTCCTATTCTCCTTATGATAATGTGGAAGCCAAAAACTATCCAAATCTGCTGATCACCTCAGGTCTTCACGATAGCCAGGTTCAGTATTGGGAACCTACCAAATGGGTGGCTAAACTCAGAGAATTGAAGACTGACTCGAATCTTCTTTTTCTCCATACAAATATGGATGCGGGACATGGTGGTGCTTCGGGTAGGTTTAATTCTTTAAAGGAAATGGCATTGGAATATACTTTCCTCTTCTATTTGGAAAAATTGATTTGAACTCAGAATTAACAAGCCTTTAAATAAACAATGCCAAGCCTTCAGGGAAAGAATTTTTCCTAACTTTGACACGAACCTATTACACTATACTAAATGAAAATTGCTCTTATAGCCCATGATGGTAAAAAAGCCGACATGGTTCATTTTTTAAGTGGATTCCGCGAAAGACTGCTCCAAGCAGATGTGGATTTGGTAGCTACAGGCACCACAGGTACTCATATAGAAAAAGCAGGATTTGAAGTTCAAAAATTGCTATCAGGGCCAATGGGGGGCGACGCTCAGATAGCGGCAATGGTAGCACAGAAAGAGCTCGCAATGGTAGTTTTCTTCAGAGACCCACTTGATAAGCATCCGCATGAGCCGGATGTGCAAATGCTAATGAGGGTTTGTGACGTACACAACATCCCTTTGGCAACCAACCCGGCTTCGGCCAACCTTATGTTTAAAGCCTTTACTCAAACCTAAAAATGGAACCTAAAACCATTAAAAAAATTGGCGTTCTAACTTCTGGAGGTGACTCTCCTGGGATGAACGCTGCAATCCGTGCCGTCGTACGAGCAGGATTGTATTACGACATAGAAATGTATGGAATCTACCGCGGCTACGAGGGTATGATCCAGAATGATATCAAAAAGCTAGAATCTAAGCACATTACACATGTGCTGGAGCGTGGTGGAACCTTCCTGAAATCAGCCAGAAGTGCTGAGTTCCGAACTCCGGAAGGCAGACAAACTGCTTACAACAATCTACAAAGCCACGGTATAGATGCACTTGTAGTGATCGGTGGAGATGGTTCCTTGACTGGAGCACACTTATTCTACAAGGAATTTGGTGTGCCTGCGATCGGGCTTCCAGGCACGATTGATAATGACCTTTCCGGTACAGATTCTACTATCGGTTTTGATACAGCTTGCAACACGGCCATTCAGGCTATTGACAAAATCCGCGATACGGCCACTTCTCACGATAGACTTTTCTTCGTAGAAGTAATGGGCAGAGATGCAGGATTCATCGCGATCAATGCGGGCATCGGCAGTGCAGCAGCGGCGATTTTGATTCCAGAGAAAAAAATGCCGATTGAGCATTTGGTGGACAAATTAAGAATCAGAACCAAAGCTAAAAAAGCATCCAATATTGTGATCGTGACAGAAGGTGGTAAAAGCGGAGGGGCTACAGAAATTGCATCTCTCGTAAAAAAACACCTTCCCTACTACGACATAAAAGTCACGATTTTAGGTCACCTGCAACGCGGTGGCTCGCCAAGCTCTTATGATCGACTTCTTGCTTCCAAACTTGGAGTAGCTGCCGTAGAAGGTTTACTACAGGGAAAATACGATGTAATGGCAGGCTTGATCAATAACAAAGTCGTTTATACTCCCATCAAAAAAGCTATCGTTGATGACAAATCAGTAGATGAAGATGATTTCCGCGTAGCTAAGATCCTTTCTACTTAATCCTTCTAACCTTTGGGGTTTTGAGAACCTCGAAAGCTTATTGGTGGCAGACCTTCGAATCCTGATATAAATAAAGGTTCGAAGGTTTTTTTTTAACTTCTTTCATGTCTGTGACCATCGCAGTTTACATCCAGTATAGGCTAATTTGTAGTCCTTTTTCCATGGGTTTCATTCTCTCAGGATCGTTAATTAAAAAGGACCTAAAACAGGAAGATATTTTTAATCCATCGACCACGAAGTGGTCAAATCATGAATATTTATGCGCCGCAGCGTAGCCCCGTATGAAATGCGGGGTTTTCGAAAATCGAACATCGGAAATGGCAATCCTGAAAGAGTTGAACTATTGAAAAATGGGATTTCAAATACCAAAAATAATAGGGTGGAATTTTACGAATCCAACTCAGTACAAACAGTGATTTGACTACACCCAGAAAGAGTATTGTCCTATTGACTGGGTTAGCAGTTCCAACCTAACTTATAATCTCAATTAAATTATACTGGCGCTAATAATTTCGCAATACCAGAAATGAAATAATTAAAACTTGAAGAATTATTGTTCTCAATACTTATTATTCTGCCTATTTCTCTAGAAGCATGAGATTTAGAAAATTTTCTAGTCAAATTATTCATTTCTTCAGATCCATTTAATCGATCAGGGTTTCTGAATTTAGATTTTCCCGATAATCCAGAAGCTTGTGTATCTGGATAGACTATATCGATTGATTCCAAATCACCTAAATACCAATTCTCAAGTTCCTTACATGCAATCCTAACTAGGAAGTCTCCTGATTTTAGGCCAGAGCATTCTGAAATCAGATTTGTTTTTAAAACCTTACAATCGTTAGAATCCTGATCATGAATGATTAACAGTTTAACAGGCTGAGAAAAATGAGGAGATGCTTTAACTTTCTTTGATAATGATCTTTTTAAATCACTTTTCCCTTCATGAGGTCTAATAAAACAGTTTGTGTCAAGTTCGAAACCTGTAGGTAAAATCCTTGGTAACAATGCACGGAGGAAATACTCCATGGAACGTTCCTCTGTGAATATCTCTAGCCTGTAATTACTCATCAATTTAAAATGGGTTACTGCCGGTAAAATAATTTTCCTTCCATAGATATCCAAGTTTGTCACCTTCCTTTACCAGAGATACTATTTCAGGAGAATCAATAGTTCTATTGATTGATGCATAGCCATTCTTTTTAACAAACCAAAAAACTTCCTCGATTGCTGCAGCATTTAGCAAATCCGGAGAATGACTTGACACAAAAACCTGTCCTCCATTTTTTGTATATAATCGAAATTCTTCCACCAACTCGTATAAAAGTGATGGATAAAGTTGATTTTCGGGTTCTTCTATACACAAAAGTGGATGAGGATTTGGATCATAAAGCAACATCAAATAGGCAAACATCTTAATCGTCCCATCAGATACATAATTGGATATAAAGGGGTCTTGAAACGAACCATCCTTAAATCTCAGAACTATCCTACCATCCACTGTAGACTCTGCAGTAATCTTTTGAATCCCGGGGACTCGTTGCTTCATTTTATCTAAAACCGATTGAAAAATATCTGTATGGTTTTCAAACATAAATTGAGCAACCAAGGGAAGGTTGTCTCCCGTCTGGGATAAATGTTCTGCATATCCAGCTTCTCTACTACCCCTGGAATCTGAAATATGAAAATCAGAGACGTGCCAATTCTCTATAAACTCACGAAATGCATTTGCTGCTTTGAATCGCTCGAATTGCCCAAGACCTTTGATCGCAAGGATATCTGGAGCGCCTAATCTCTGAGACTCCCGATCCAGTTCCTCGTCTTTTTTGCTGAAATCTTCTTCATTCGTAATGGCATATCCCTCCCCTCGCAAAAAATCTAAAAAATGATAAGGCGATCCATACCTACCTCGTTTATACCTTAATATCTCCCTAATGATCAAAGGCTTGCCTTGTTCTTCAGCTATTTCTAGACGATAGGTTATCAGTCTATTTACCTTAGCAATGTCCAGTCTAAACTGAAGCTCTATCTCAATTGGCCCTTTCTTACCTCTTGTCAAAACCTCCTTAAACCCACCTCTCTTCGCTAGAGCTTGTCTTACATTATTTTTTAATGCATCACTTAAAAAGCCAAAAACATCGAATAGAGTAGTTTTACCAACACCATTTGCCCCTACGAAGATGACAAGATTTGGTAATTTGGTCAATTCTAGGTTTTCAAATGTCTTATAATTCTTCAGTCGGATACTTTCGATTTTCATTGCTTAGGGTTTTACTTGATGACACTAATTTAATTCATTCCCCCTCCACTATCCTAATCTCCACCTCCGTCAACCAATACACCTTATACACCATTCCATCGATCTCACCGTCGGCGCGGTTGATTTCGGATTGGAGGGCGAGGGTCTTTTGTTTTTGTTCAGTAAAGTAGACCATCCAGTCCGAACAGCGATTTGACTACACCTTGTCAGAGAATTTTAATGGATAAGTTGGTTCTGATTTGTTCTACACCCTTCGGGGTCGTGCGACGGAACATGGTGTTCATTTTTCCATGGGTTGCACCCATGACTCCGCCGCGGCGGACAAGTTATTTATGGTTTGATCCTTTCAGGATCATTGATTTTGTATGTTGGTTCAGTGGGAATATATGTATTTCCAAAAGACCACGAAGTGGTCAAACCATGAATATTTGTGCGCCGCGGCGTAGCCCCCGGTAGAACTGGGGGTTAAGAATGACGATGAGAACCCCACGACGGCGAAGCTGTCGAACATTAATTATAAGTAAAACAAAATACAGTAATACACAAATGTGAAAATATTGAGCACATCAAAATAATAGTTAGCATTTGATAAATAATAATTAAGTTTAGTAAACTAATTAAAAAAAATATGACAAAGAAACACCAAGAAACTCCGAAACCACAGCCTCAAAGGCCACAACCAGCTAATCAACCTAAACCATTAACCGAAGAAAAAGGGATTGGCTCATTTCCAAGACCTAAAAAATAGCAAAGGCTATTACGATAAAAATAATTATTGAGATAACTAGAAGAATTGAGGTTATTCCATTTAAAATAGAAGTTAACTTATTAAAAAGCTGAATTCTAGACTCTACTCTTTTTTCATATTCTTCATCTATCTTTCTCCTTTTTAATTTGTCCAATTCTAATCCAGAGCATATTTCTTCGTATTTATTGGCAAAATAACCAGTCCAATGCGATATTATATTTAAGACGATTGTAGAGGAGAAAAATAGAGAAGGTATTAAAACACAAGACATACAATCTATTACTTTCTTATATTCTTGACTAAACTTAAAAAACTCAAAATTAAAATATATACCTGCACTTGATAAAGTAATTAATACTATATCAATACGTTTTATTGCATATAATTTATTAATCCGCGTACTATTTATATGCTGTGTTAATTCTGCTGAATATTTTTTATTTTTCTCTTTCATCCCTCACCCCCCTCCACTATCCTAATCTCCTCTTCCGTCAATCCATACAACTCATACACCAAGGCGTCGATCTCGGCGTCGATGCGGTTGATTTCGGATTGGAGGGCGCCAGCTTTCTGTTTTTGTTCGGTGAAGTAGGTCATCCAGTCGGATTCTTCGGATAGACTGAGCTGCACCTTCGCTTTCTTTAATTCTACCAAGAATCCCTTGAAATCTAAACTAGGCCAGTTTTGAAGTTTGGTGGATGGTTTAGAGATGGAGAATTTGGATTGAATAAGTGCGAGCAAAGATTCTGAAAAACCAGAAAACATCTTTAACTTATCTAGCATTATAGAGACGTTAGAAGAAAGCTGCCCCTGATTGTTATGATCTGTTATTTTTATCGGTAATTCTTTAAATTCTCCTACACGGATTTTAGGAAATAAAGCATCAAATTCATTATTCTTATATCTGAAGTAGAACGCCAATAATTTAGAGTTTAAAATTCCTAATAAAAATTTCAAATCATACTTATCTTCAATTGAATCATCAATTCTAGCAATATATAGACTTCTGTCTATCTTAAAATCTTCTTCTATATATGTACTTACCAAGGTTTTCCCCAAAATCTCTCTGAAAACTATCCGAGGTCCCTCAAAATATTTAATTGGTCTCGGTGCTGCCAGCCAATCTCCATAACTGATATAATGCTTATTATCCCAATTGTAAAAATATCTTCCTATGTGTTGCCCTTTGAGTTCAGGAACAAATGTTTCGTCTTTTTGATAATTTTCATGATATGCTCTATTCTTAATAGTTTCAGAGTCTTGCCCTGTATATTTATCATAAGGATTTATACCTCTAATAACATCCAATAAAGAACCAACAGATTTCGAATTTTTTGCCACCTTTTCAAAAATAGGGAGAATTTTATCATTGATTTCAACATCAAAAATATAACCATCATTAGTCAAGAATCTGTTTTGATTCAAGGTATGTTTAAGAAATGGAGAATTATCAACAAATTCGCAAATCAAAACATTTTCTGCACTATTTGATTTGGCTCCAATAAAAATCATAGTATCAACAGTCGCTTCCTCAAATACATTTGTAAGGTTAGGGAATATACATTCTAACTTTAGGTTTTCTAATACAAAATGTCTGCAATTTGACATCATCATATTTTTTAACCACGAGTTTGGGACGATAAATCCAATTTTACCTTGATTATGAATTAAATTAATTCCTTTTTCCATAAATGCTACATACAGGTCAATTTGATATTGAGTAGTATAGTATGAATTGCTTAAGGCCTTTTTCATTTCATCTCCAATACCTCTGGTTACATAAGGTGGATTCCCTACCACCACATCAAAACCAGATTGCTTCCCCGACACATCGGGGCTGGCTGTGCCTCGCAATGACGAATCGAATACCTGTGGAAACTCCTTTTCCCAATTAAATGCCAAGTCTACTGCTACTGCGGGATCATCGATCAGGCTGTTTCCTACTTTGATATTAGAGTTTAGACTACTGAGTTTACGGCCTTTCTTTGCGGTGCGTAGCCATAAGGACAGTCTAGCGATCTCGACAGATTCTTCGTTGATATCGACTCCGAAGATGTTGTTTTCGAGGATTTGGTTTTCCACATTAGGCAGGACCATCGGCGTGCCGAAGAGTTGGGATTCGAGTTCATCTAGGTAGCGATGCTCGGCAATCAGGTATTCCAAGACTTGATTAAGAAAGGCTCCTGAACCACAGGCGGGGTCGCAGATGGTGAGTTGAAGCAGCCAAGCCCGATAGACATCGAGTTTGCTTTTGAGTTGTTGGATGGTTTTCTTCTGCC
>Ga0105055_10002587_pt1 | contig 27956 bp, 33 predicted proteins | sample BON03_FD_78090 | JGI IMG/M metagenome (GOLD analysis project Ga0105055, IMG submission 78090) | Freshwater microbial communities from Lake Bonney liftoff mats and glacier meltwater in Antarctica - BON-03 | ecosystem: Environmental > Aquatic > Freshwater > Ice > Glacier meltwater | place: Lake... | reverse complement strand
CAGGGGGGTAGGTGTAACTACAACAGGGGGGTAGGTGTAACTACAACAGGGGGGTAGGTGTAACTACAACAGGGGGGTAGGTGTAACTGAACCCCTTATATTAGATTAGTAATTAGATTAGAAATAAAATTAGTAATAATACTATAAATACAATAATATTTGTTGATAGAATTTCTTTTTAATTTATTGAATTGAATTATATCTTTCTTATAACTTAAAACAAACTAATTCAATTAACCGTAGTACCTTTTATTTAACTTCTAATGGATTATAATTATAAAGTAATACATTGATTCATTTAAATAGAAATAGTTTCTTAGATAATCTTATTTGATATATTATCTTATTAACTAATAATTAAACAATAACTCAACTACGTAGTATTTTTATTTATTTGTTAATCTATTTAATGACATAATAACTTCAACTTAATTTATTTTATTTGATTTAAGGTATAGAATAATCTATTTACATATAAACATACTTCAAGCAAGATAAAGTTCCTTAGGCATCATTAAAACGTAAAAGATATTCATTTAAATAATAATACTCAACAAGCGTTAGCAATCTTCAATACCTAAAGGAGTTAAACCTACCATTTGTTAATATTTTAACAATTATGTTAAGAAAATAAAATTAAAATAATTTGAATAAGTTAATGTTTTTTGATATTTATATTAGATAACAATTAAACTAAAACTAAAAACTATGAACAACTTAGCAGACAACGTGCCAGACAACGTACCACTTATAAACGGAAATTACATTCAAACTATTGCTCAATTACTGTATAATATGTCAAATGAGGAAAAACAAGAACTAACTGTTTATATTAATAATAATGTTACTAATCCACCAGCAAGAATTTTTGTAACTAATAATCCTTTAGAAATACTTCAATCAACAAAAATAAAAACAAATATAGTGTATACAACTACTATAACAACACCACCACCTATTATAGTTAATATATCAATGAATTTTTTATATGAAAGAATTTGTGGTAGTTTAGTTAATAACTTACAAGGTACATATCAAAAATGTATGAGATGTGTTCAAACTTATGTATCACAAAATACTGGTTTAACTTTAACTCAATTAAATACAACTGGCTGCGCAATTAAATATAATGCTACCGTACCCAACTTAAATGCAGTAAATGATGTTACACCAACCAACGCAGTACATAAGGGTGGTAGAAACGGTGCAGGAGGTACTTGGTACTGTACTAATCCAAATCTTAGAGTTTACGGGACTAGATGTGTACCTAGGTAATATTAATTTATTTACATTTATTTTTTGATAAACTAGTATTTTTCAGAATACCCAGATATTTATTAATATAACAATCAACTAAAACTAAAAATTATGAAACCAGAACAAAAAGAAATTGAAGAGATTAAACAACTATTAATTACATTAAAACTTATAAACGCTACGCAGAAATTAATGAATACTCAATCTAAGATAAAAAATTTATTAAATAATAACAATAATCAATAATTAAATACTTTAAGAAAATGGAAACAATGATGAAAGTAATAAATGAAATAATTAGCGATAAAGTGTATTTAGAAGCTATCAGTGATGAGGTAAGTACAACGATAATAGAGAATGCTCAAATAGTTATTATACTACTCTTAAAAGAGAAATACGAAGAAGCTGCTATTGTTAGAGATACAGTTACTTTATTTTTATTAGATAGTGCAAAAATACTATCAACTGCAACTGGTGTGAGAACTCAAACATTATACAGAAATTTTATTAAACAAAATAATGATGTTTTAAAAATAATGTATAAAAAGTACTTATAAATATTGCTTTTTAATAAATTATTAGTATATTTGTTTTAGTATATGGAAATAAAAAAATAACAATGATTAAAATTAAAGTTATTTATTTTCATTTTGGTTGATAAGTTTGACATAACTTATTTTTTTAGTAGAAAAGGAGTAGCTATAAGTTACTCCTTTTTTTATTACCTATTATATTGAAAAATCTGGGTAGTACTCGTCATCATCTTCCATTAGTTTTTAATTTCAAAATGCATCCAATCGTAATTTTTCTCTCTACCCAAACTAACAAAACCCCATTTGTAAAATATATCAATCATATCTTTATATTCTGGTCTAGCAAATATTGCTGTTCGATTTGTTTCTTTTAATAAGTTTCTTGTTGGGTCCAAATCAATTGCTACACCCCAAGAATGTCTAGAAAAATCAGAACCACCTCTCATCTTTCTAAAATTAAAAGTTCCTCCTAAAACGTCTATCTGTAACTCAACCAACCTATCATACCCGTAACACTCTAAAAGGTCCGTAAATACACCTAAAAAGTTATCTTGGATGTTTTTGTGAACAGCTATTCTATTAACCTTAACGTTTAAATCCCACGCTAATCTCATTGGATAGGGTAATTTTATTCTAACCAAGTAATCTTCACCGTTTAGGGTTGGTTTACCGTATTTTTGAATTAATTGTTTAGTTGTAATCATAATTTAAAACTTTATTTTTTTTTTGGAATATTTTCCTTTATTTCTTTTATAATATCAGAAACTTCTTTACTAGTATCAGAAGCTCTTCTAAACGATTGTTTCATCTTTTGCCATAAATTAACGCCATAAATTATTTTTGAATTTTCTGAAATTGACACTAACTCAACACCTACGAGCGACAGACCAACTAATTTTGTCAATAATAAAGGTACAGAAGGAAATAAAAGTGAAATTATATCACCCAATAGGTAAATCTCTAGCATATAAGCTGTGATAACACAAGTTTGATACAATAACATTTTTGATATAATTGCAGATAAAGCTCTTGAGCTTATTTTTAATTTAAGTTTTTTAGCTTTTTTAATACCTAAATAAGTATCAAAAATTATAAAAGCTCCAACTAGTAAAAGAATGAACTTAATGGGAGCTATAAATGCTAAAAAAGGTAGCATAAAAGTTTTCCAACTCAATTTTGAATATAGTGTTAATAGGTATGTTTTCATAATTAAAAATTAAAGAATCTTCTGTTATTATTAATGTTGTGAATATTATCACCCAAATAAATATCTGAATCAAATTGATTTGTATTTGTTAGTAATATACCAGTTACATCATCACTAGTTGAATATAATGGAAACAAATTACCATTCAAACATAAATAATCAACTATTCTTTGTTCAAAATATTCAGCTCTGTTACCTAATGAGGATTGTAACCACTGAACATCTTTCAAAGATGCTGGTTCACTAAACTCACCACGTAGCTTTGATGGACCCTTAGCGACCATTTTAACGTTAAGGAAAGGTATTGCTTCATATGTTGTGCGATAAGCTATGTGCTGCTTTAAAAAACCAACTAAAATGATTTCATCTGGTGATAATATTTGTGCTATAAATTTAGTTTTGATATCGTCATAAAGATTCTTTCCGATTAATTCTCTAGTGTAAATTAATTCAGTCGCTTCCAAATGACTATCTAATTCATTTACGTCAACATTACCGTTGATTGGTGTAAATGATTTTAAATATGCTTGCGTGCAAAATGATTGAAATGTCATTATATTATAGTATTATTTTGTGTGTTATTTAATGGTGAACCTAAAATTCTTCTCGCTTCTATTTCACTTATACCGTAAATTAAATCCAAAATAGCTAAAGCACTAAGGTAATCTGTTGTACCAGCAGCTACTGATTGTTGGATAGAAAGTATACCTTGTACACCACCAACTGAACCTTTTAATGATGCTTTAGCTTGTGCTTCAATATCAATTACTGTTTCAGATTGAACTGGACTAGCTATTGATGAGGTTTCATCAACTTTATTTGCTGTTAAAATATAAGGTTTAATTTCAATATTAATATCTAATCCATTGATAATAAATATTTTATTTAAAATAATTTCTATTTTCTTTTGTGTTGGTCTGATAACAAATTTTTGAAATGCTTCTACTTGTGATGCAAAATCAGCACCACCCAATGAACCTGGTATTGCGATACCTAAAAGCTCTGGTGTTGTAATTCTGCCACCCGTAAGTATTTTTGATTGAATTTGGTCAGATAATACTAAGAATTGTTTATCAACATTAGATACATCAATTGGTGTAATTTCGGGAGCACTATCTTTATCACTAGAAAAACTAACAATAACTTTTCCAGCATTTTTGGTACCACCGAATGATTCTTTTAATCCACTAACAATCATATCTTTTTCCTCATTATTCGCTGGTTTTCTGAAAAACTTAACAATCATTGAAGGAGAGAAATTATTATCCAAAAGGGATTTGTAATATTCACCACATTGCGATTCTAAACTTATCCAGTTTATCGAAGCTAAATAACTAACCTCACCATAGTATTCGTTTGTAATTAATGCAATAGGCACATAAAGTAACTGTCTAAGATTTTCTTTATCATTTGTATCGAATGCTGCAATTTGTGATATTTCTTCCTTGCGGTCTGACCAGTTTCTAGAATAAAAATATTCTTTTATTTTGCCATCTTCAAATTTACCAGAACGAATATGTTTAGGTGAAATTCTTTCAACACTAACAATTTTTGTTTTATCAATTGACCAAATTAATTGTAAAGCAAATGCTCCGTATAGTTCAGAATCTAATGCTATTAATTGAATAAGTTCTTCGAGTGTCATTTTACCATCAATAAAATAAATCATCTGATTTAATAAATTGTTTTGTTCTAACATTACTTTATTTTCATTGAAGGTTATTGAATCACCAGCTGTTATAAGTGCTTTAGAATTAACAATAGCTTGGTGTGTTGGTGATGAATTGAATAATGTTTCCAAAAAGTTTGGATAGTTATTATCGTTACCATATTCAACCCATTCTTTATTTTTATTTTCAATAATTCTTGGTAAGTTTGATGAAGCTGCTAATCTTATTACATTATCAATAATTGTTGCACCAGTTTCAATTTCTTTTTCTTGTATTTTTAATTCTTTTCTGAAATTAAATATTCCCATTTTATAAATATATTTGATTTATAGTGTTATTTTGTTCGAAACCATTTAGTATTAATCTTCCTCTTTCCAAAACAACACCAGTAGTTGATGAGATAGAAAGAGTATTGGCACTATAAGGTGTTAATGATTCAAATATTCGGTAGCTCCATTGAGAAGTATTACCACTTAAACTAATTATACCATTTAAAGCATCTTCAGTTAAAAAGTTTTCACTTATATTGAATAGATTAAATCTTGCTTTATAATTACTTATATCAGTTGCGGTGAATACATATTGTTGAGAATTAGATTCATTTTTAAGTACAAATAAATTATATGTTGTAAAAGGATATAAAGTACTTTTTTCAGTAAGTGTCAACGCTACCTTATTCAACATTCCTTTGTTTATTATTATCATTTTTGTATTTATTTAAAATATAAAATTTATAATATTTGTTTATTTAAATAAAAAAAGGTACCCATATTGAGTACCTTTTTAATAAATTTTTGTTATTCTTATTATTAAACAATCAATGCTGAAATAATTGAAGATGAAACCTCTGGTGCGAATGTTGGTTCTTCGCCTAAAAACGTAATAACGTAAGCGTTTGCATCTCCTTTTGCTACACCAGAACCACCTTCAACAGCAGTTACCGTAACACCATCAGTTAATCCAAAGTACCAAAATAATCCATTACTATCTCTTACAATAATAACTAATTTTTGAATACCATCCATTAATTTTTGGATTGCTCCTCTTTTCACTTTTTCTCTTCTTGCAAGGTTTAAACTAATACTTTGAGAAACAAACTGAGAACCATTTTCAATTGAAATGTTTGCAGTTTCAGTGTAAGAACAAGTATTTCTGTTAAACGAAAACTCGTGAAATACTGCAGCACCACCAGCCGTAGTTATCGTAGATAAACTTCCAGCAACTTCTGTTGTGCTAGTGATTAAACCGTATTGAGCGATATATATTTTTAATAGACCACCAGAATTGCTTTCACAATTTGCGTCTGTACCTATTAATGCTTCACATAATGCCATAATTATTTTTTATTTAATTTTGTTTTTGTTATTTATTTGTTATAATAAAGGGGTTTAAAAAAACCCCCTTTATATGTGTTTAATTAATTTTAGTTGTAGTAAACAATCTCATTACCGTAAACGAAATCTACACCCCATTTAGCAGAAAGTACCATATTAACAACTGGTGCTCCAGTTACTGAACGCATTGGCAATATCAATAAATCTTCAAAATCAGATAAGATATCTGTAATCAATACTAAGTTAGATTTCTCAGCAGCAATCATTTTACCAGCAGTCAAACCACCAGTTTCAATGATAGGAATACCTAAGAATGTTAATTTTTGAGATTCAGTATAGAAACCAGTGTAAGCAGCAGCTAACGCTTGTTTGTAGAAACCAGAATCTCTTGTGTTCATATAAATTACTAATTCTGGACTGTTTTTAATAGTCGCTGGAATAGCGTCAAATAATCTGTTTAATTGTGCGATAATGTTTGCAGAAGTTAATGTAACAGAAGCAACATCAATTACAGATGCATCAGCAAGTAATTTAGCTTCTAATCCAATCTCAGAAGTGAAGTTAGCTGATACAGTTGCACCAGAACCTTGGAATGCGATAATCTCTAAATCATTTGAGATTTTTTTAGCTACTGCATCTATTAAGAATTCTTCAACTGATGCTGGCATCAATTCAGAACTAGATGGACGCATTACTTGAGATAAGTAATTTTGTTCCCAAGTTTTTTGACAATACTGCAAGTTAACTTTAATATCATTTGCATTAACTGTTTTTTGGTTTAATGTACCTTCACCAGTTGCTTGGAATACACAGTCATCATCTTGAATAATTGCACCTAAATTCCATCTTGCAACTTTCGCTGAAGATTTAACATCTGGTAACAATCTGAAAGAACTTGTTGCAGCACCAGTAAGTAATGCGTTTGAATAAAATCCAGCTAAATCCTTTCCAGTGAAAACTGTTGAATCTGTGAACGCTAATTTAAAATTTTCCATAATAAAATTTGTTTGTTTATTTTTTTTTTGTTAGTTTTTTAACTTATAATTAAATTATAAATACTTATTATTTTGTGCTTTTTTTGAACGTGTTAATTTTATTTAATAACATAACATTTTTAGCCGCTACTTTATCATTTTTGATTGAGATAGAAGTTACTGCTGGTAAACTAGATAACTTTTCTACTTGAGATTTAAGTTCTTCAATTGCATTATCATTGTCATTAGATAATGAAGCTTCCAATTCAGCCAATTTTGCAAGAATTTCAACCATACCATTTCTGATTGCTTCCAATTCTGGTTGAACAATTGCCATTACTTCTTCAGCATTCAATTCTAATTTAGTGTCAACTGCATCTTCTTCTTTAGAAACATCTGCAAGCTCAACTGCATCTTTAATTTCATCTAATTTACCTTCTAAAATTAAGATGATTCTTCCATCTTCTAATGTGTGCTCACCTTCTGGTGCTGCTTCTGTCATTGCTTCATCCAAAAATAGTGAAGTACCTAATGCCAATTCACCATCATAGTAAATTGATACACCATCATTTCTTTTAATTTCCATAAGTTTTGTTTTTATATTTGTTTTATTTAATTCTACCAGTTCAATACCAGCTTTTATTTCTACAGAAAAACCTTTAACTTTTCCGCTTTTAACATCATTTAACCAAAATGATTTATCTTTAACCTTTACACCACCAAACCAAGTTCCTTTTGGTAAACTAAAACCATACTCTTGAGATTTATCTATATCACCAGTAATCCAGTTTTGTAATAAAATAGCTTCAACCGTTTTATCTGAATGTTGAAAGTTAAATACATCACCCAATTTATTTGAATTGAATTTATCTGCAATTATTTGAATTGTATCTTCATCAAACATTATATTATATTCATTACCTTTTTCATCACGTCTAAAAATTAATTTATTAGGGATAAGCAATGGACCAAATAACATTTGTTTATCTTTATTTGCAGCAAATTCCATTTCAACAATCTTAGATAAGTGAATCCAATTAACTTCTATCGCTGGTTCATCAACCAAACTAACTGCATATACGCCAGATTCATCTTCTTCATTAACTACTATTCGATAAGTTGGTATAATTTTCTTCATAATTTAATTATTATTTTAGCTGTTATTGTTCTTTTAGAATGTTATTCTATCTTTTAATCTATTATCACTATTTTGAGATGAGGTGATATCAGACGAAACTACGTAGGTTTTAATTGGTCTATCAATAACCATTTCAATTAAAGCTTCCAATCTACTTGTATCAATTACTTGAGCTACTTGAACCATATTATTATTACTACTTTGAGGTGTATTAACTATTTGAGATTTACCACCATTCTTATTTATTGCTTGTAAGATAGGTAAGTTAGCCGCAGTTGCTTTAGCATTAATTACAAATTCTCCATTCGATAAATTAGCTGGAATTGAATCAGATGTTCCAGTTCCTTCACCCAATACCAAACCACCAGTTGCAAAGTTTTTAACTGGTTTATTTGCTGTTATAGTAGCTAACTCCACAAAACCTAAAGCAATCGTTGTACCAACTAAAAAAGGATTAGGCGCAGCTTTTAAAACAGCATTACTCAAGTTAACAATAGCTTGTGCTTTACTAAATTCCCAAGATTGAATTTGCCCTTTATATTCAGCTTCATTTTTTTCTAAAGTTGCAGCTTTTTCAATTGCACGTTTCTTATTTTCAAATTTTTCAGCAATTATCTCTTGAGCTTTTTCTTTATTTGTTTTGTTTTCAATTGATTTATTATAAGCATTTTCTTCAGCTTCTACAGCTTCTAACGCTGATGTTCTTTCTCTTTCAATGTTGGATAATTTATTTTGAGTTATGCTATTTTGAATTGAGTTAATTAAATTTAAAGAATTAATTGTTATTTGAGATATAAAATTAATAGTTTCTTCTGTGGCAGTTTTAGCAATTTCTTTAAGTGCTTCAAAAGAATCATATGCATTATCTTTACTTTTATTATAGTAATCTTCTTCTATCGTTAATAAATTATTACGATTTTCAGTTTCTAATTTTACAAGTTCAGCACTTAATTCTTTGGTTATAGCTGTTTTCTTAGAAAAATTTAATTCAGCTCCCGTTATGGCCATTTTTTCACCAATTTCAGTAGCTTCGTTTAATCGATTTTGTGCTTCTTCTTCTTCTTTCTGAGCTTTAAGTAGTCTATCTTTAGTTATCTTTATATATACGTCTGAGTTACTTTTTAATGCTTTCGTCTGTTCTTCATATGATTCATCTAATATTGTTTGCTTAGATTTTGAAGCCACTTCTAATATTGCTATTTTTTTAACTTCACCAGCTTCGTAATCTACTGTACCATCCTTAATACCTTCATTTACTATATCAATACTTTTGCTAACTTCCAATTCAATTCTTCTTAATGATAATTTTGTGTTTTTATCCATATCACTTGAAAATTGGTCATTACTTTCTGTTAATGATAATAATATAGTTGTTTTATATTTATCTTTAAATAGCGCAGTTTCCATTAATAAAATATCACTATATTTTTTGTTAATATCTAATAAACCCTTACCAGCTTTTTCAGCTTCAGCAATATCATTTTTTTGTTGTTCTTCTATTAAATCAAGTTTTTCGCCATAAGCAACTTCTATTAACGCTAACTCTTTAGCAACACCTTCTTCAAGATTTAAATATAATTCGTTAGTTAAATCTTTTTCTCTATCATTAATATTTTCAATAATATCTAAATATTTTTTTTGATATTCTTCTTGAAGTTTAATTCTATCTTCTGTTTGAGTTTTAATCTTTTTAGTATAATTTACTTCAAGAATTGATTTTTCATTTATAACGTTTTTATATTCTTGACTATCTTTATTGTATAATGTTAATTTTAAATCTAAGATTCTTCTATCAAGTGCTATTGTTTCTTTTCCACGAGTTTCTTGTAAAGCTCTTTCTCTTTCAAGTTGATTAATTAATATTTGTATTTTTTCATCAGCTGCAGTTTTCTCATCAACTAATACAGAATTAGAAGAATCTTTATAAGCATCAGATGTTTCTTTTAATTTATCTTTTAAATCAGTTAAATCTTTTTTAGAAGTACCAAATAGTCTAAACCATATTGCTTCTGGGATTGATGAATTTAAATTATCTTGTGTTGTTTGATATGCTATTTCAGCTATTTTTAAATCGTTAATTAATTTAGCTAATTGTTTTTCTTGAATTTTAATTTGAACTTTTTCAGCAGCAATTCTTTTATCTCTAACCTCATCAATACTTAAACCAAGCTTTTTATTTTGTTCTTCTTCTCTTTTTAAATCACTAATAACTTTAATATTAGTTTCTGATTGTTTTTTAAGTGCTTTTTCATTGTTATCAATACCTCTAGTTAATAAAGCCCAAGCAGCTGTTACAGCAGTTAAAACAGCAAGTATAATAAAAATAGGATTCTTCAACATTGTTGAGTTAAGTATCTTTTGTACAATAATATTCTTCTCTGTAATTAACCTATTTATTTCTTGTAAACCATTCAATATAGCTAGTACCGCTTGAACCTTTAATAAACTTTTTTGAACTTCTTCATTCTCACTACCAAATAATGCAGCCGCACCTTGAGCAACAGCAAAAGCACCAGCAATACCAGAAACAATACCAATAAATGAATTTAACCTAGCACCCTTATCAGCAAATGCATCAACTGAAGCATCAACATCAATAATGGTTTTACGCATTCTAATCGCTTCTTGTTGAATTTCTTTGAAACTATCTGATGTTGTATCACCAGCTAATGCCATTTGATACATTCTATCTTCTAGTTCACCTAATTGAGAACTAAGTGGTTTAACACCTTGTCCATAAACATCTTCAAACGATAAAGTAAGATTATCCATTGAAGATGTTAATCTAGTCGCTTCTTCATTTAATAACTCAAATGCACCAGAACCTTCTTTAACGTTATCTAATCCATCTCGAATTGATTTTAATGCTTCCCTCTGTTCCTTTAATGTTTTTGCAGATTGTGAAGCATTAATTATTAAATCTATATTTACCGTTTCTTTAGCCATATCTCTTTATTTGAATATTTTTTTGTTACTTATTGTTTTTAAGATGAAGGATTAGCTAAAATACTAATACTACCTAAATCTTCAACCTTTATTCTCAATGGCTGAGGTAAATCACTTACAGCAAATACACCAGTTTGTGCTCGAGATGCTCTAATTAAAGTTGCACTAAAATCAGATGCTGCTACAAAATATCTGGTATAAGATGTTCCAGCTGTTAAACCAGTTAAAATAAATTCAGCAGTATAACCATTACTTGATGCATCATCGTCACCGTTTACTCTAAACCACCCGTTAGTTGGTGTTGTAGTTGATGTAGATGCATTATGTAACCCAATTCGAAGATTAGTTGCACTATTGGTAAGTATAGCGTCGAAATACATTTTTACACTTACTTTACAACTTGAAGGAGCAATAAATACTACCTTAGCAAATCTATTTGTTCCATCGCTATTTAAGTTGATTGTGGTTGCTGTTAAAGATGTTACAACTGTATGTGTTACCAAAGCTGCGGCACTTAATTCAGTCATTGCAATTAGAGTAGAACCACCAGCACCTGGGGTTATTCCAGTGATATTAGCACCGTTACCAAAAAAGCTACCTGCTGTTATTGTTGTAGCTGATAAGCTACTTCCATTTAAAATATTCATAATTTAAGTTTAAGTGTTAATGTAATGTGAGCAGACCAATCCATTTGTGCAGAAGATAATTCAGCATTGTCTACGTTAAGTATTAAATGTGTAGCATCTGTTGTTAATGAAAATTTAGTTCCAGCTTCAGTTGTTGAAAAAACACTAGAAATAGCGGTACCGATTAATGTTGGAGTATTACCTAGCCAACGTAACCCTTGTTTTATATCACCCATATAAACTTTATTCCCATCTGATAAGTTACTACCCATAAGTTTAATTTCAACAAAAACTAAATTATCGCTAGGTATTCCAGCCCCTAATCTTGTTGAAAATAAAAGAATGTTTGTTGTACTAGCATTTTGTAATATACTTCTGGAAAATTTATATACAGATGTAGCACCAATACTTTCTTGTATTGAAACACCAACAGTTTGAGTAGCTGAACTTAATTCTTTTATTATTTGATAATAACCAGATTTAGTAGTTTCAGCATTCCAGAGAAAGGTTTCAATTTTATTAGTATTTATATAAACAGCAGATTCATCTAATGTTGTAGTATTCTTACATTCTATATTAATACCACCAGCAGCAACACCAAAAATTGTAGTGAAATCTACATCCGTTGTTTTTAATTGATAAAAATCATCAGAAAATATAGATTCAGAATAAGTTGTAGGTGTGGCATTATTGGCAACTTTTGTTCCCGTAGCATTTCCATTACTATCTACTTTTATAATTGAATTTCTTGTTGTTCCACTATCTTGTAAAAATGTAATTGCAGATATATTACTATCAACATATCCTTTATCAACTAAACTTCTGTTTGTATAATCTGCACTATAATCTGCAAAGTATTCAGCTCCTTTAAAACCAGTATAACCTCTAATAACGAAATCAGCATTACTACCACCACCATCTTCTAACGTATGATAGAATCCACTACTTGAATACAATGTAATAACACCACTATTATTAATTTCAATTTCACCATTTCCAATATCGTCTGTTGCTGAAATATTTATTGCATCTGGATTAAACGTAAATCTTCTATCATCTAGACCATTTACACTTCTCATACCATATAGATTAGAACTTTCAATCCAATTGTTACCAGTTGTATTGCCAGCGACTAATGTTTGTTGCAGTGTTTCAGCAGTTGGTAAATTTAAGTATGTTGTTGCGGATATAGTTGTTGCTGTTATTCCATTAGTAAAATTAGTTGAACCAGTAACAGTACCTCCAGTAAAATCAGCAGTTACAGTTAACCCAGACAAACCAGAACCATCACCATAAAAAATACCATTATCTAATACAATACTCCCATTAGTTAATAGGATAGATGAGTTTGTTGAAACATTACCAATTAACAATACATCTTCTAATGTTGGTGTTGGACCAAATGGAATATTAGTTAAACCAGCACCATCACCAAAGAAAGTACCAGAATCTAATATTATATTTCCATTTTGCAATACTATACTTCCATTGGTAGATGTGTCACCTAAATCTAATACTTCTTGTAAAGTAACACCAGACATATAAGGTAAATTAGTTAAACCAGAACCATCACCAAAGAAAGTAGTTGCTGAAATAGAATGACCAACAGCATCAATGCTAGAGAAAAATTGAATAGATGTACCACCACATCCAGAAAGTGATTCTATGGTCACTACAGCACCACATAAATCAACATTGTTAGTAAAGATAGTTGGACCAGATATAGTTCCTCCAGTAAATACTGTTGCAGTTATTCCAGTTAAATTAGAACCATCACCAAAGAAAGTTCCATTAAATGATGGGGAATAAAAAGTAGTTGCTGAAATAGTAGTTGCTGAAATTGATGGACCAAAAAGTGGACCAGTTAAAGTACCACCACTAGTATTTAAAAATGCTGTGCTATCTATTGTAGTTGTTCCAGATGTAATCGGAATTATACCATTTAAAGAACGAAACCACATTGCATCTGTAGCAACGTTAATCATTACCTCACCAATATAAATATCATTTGCATTCCAAGTACCATCTGTGTGGTCAAGTGATGGTGCTATCGTTGGTGTATCACCAGTTAATGTTGAATATTTTAGGGTGATTCTAGAATTCTGAATATTTAATCCACTCATTTATTTTTAGTTTTATTTAAAGTATATTATTTTTAAATTCTGTTTGTGTCAAATAATACTGGTGAAATTATCTTATTTTTTTTTGTAACTCCACCAATATTTTGAACAGCATTTTTACCACATTGAATGAAGTTTCCATTAACACTACTTTCAAATGGGTTTTGAACTTCATTAACACTTGCATTTATAAAGTTAAAATCTTGTGTTATAAAACCATTACTAATAACTGTACCATTAATATATGAAGTATTACTTTTTGTAATGTATTGATTATCACCAATAACAGTAACATTAGTTAATCCAGCATCAATAAAGTTATTATTTCCAACGATTGAAATGTTTTTACATCTTTGTTGTATTTGGTTGTTATTACCTAATGCTTTGATACTTGATGATTGTGGACCAACATTATTATTAACACCATTCAATTCAATAAAAGCTCCTTTCTCGTATATGTTTGCGTTTACATTACGTTGAATGTTTGGACCAATTCCAAATGATTTTTGTTGTATATTACCAGCTTTTGTCATTGATTCATTATTTTTAAATGCTAGAACACCACCAGTTGTATCTCTTTGCCATCTAATTACATCACGATAGATACCAGTAGGTCGAAGAACATCTTCGTTTAGATTAACAAATTTATTTTTAAATGTTGTTGATTGCCATCCAGTTATTTTACGTAGTTCTGTTTCTTGTCTAAAATCTGTATATACTTCACTAACTGTTGTTACTGGAATACCTAATTTACTAGGAGTTCCACCAAATGAATTAGCTTTAAACAATTCAACTTCTGCTATTTCAGTTATTGCATTGTAACTAACACTATTAATTTTATAATAAACTTGATTAACTTGAATTGTATCAAATAAATTAAAATCAATAATATCAAAATACTTTAAACGCATTTTACCTTTCCAGATATGTGAATCAATTGCTGTTAAATCATTAATAGTATTTTTCCAAAAATCATTATATAGATTACTTGTTGTTGTATTTTTCCAACTATATAAATAATGTTTAGCTTGACCATAGTTTATATCCTTTGTTGGTACCATAGGGTCATCGTAATGGCCAGAATATGGGTATTTACTATATTGTGCACCATCAGAATTTCCTTTGTGTTTAAATAGCCAAGGTTGAGATGTTGATTTAACACCACCATATTGTGATATTCTAATATTACCATCATATGTTTCAAAAAATCCATCAGCATAATCAGCAATTGTATTCACTATTCTATCTGTACCTTTATAAGATAATAATATTGTTGGTGAAAAGATAGGTACAATTTCTTTGGTTGAAGTAACGTAATCATTTTCAACTTCAATCTTACGTTCACCATATATTTCTTTATTTGATATAGTATAAAGCTTATTGTAATAATCATTATCTGGTGTTTTATGAAAGAAGTAAGTTTTAGCATCAATTTCTTGTAAAGGTGATATAGTGATTTCTTGCGTTTCATCAATCTTTTGGGTCCAATCTAATATTCTAACATCACTTTTGTTATAGAATGTATCACGTGGTTCTATATCAAAACCTCCATCTTTATTTGCAACCCAATAAAGGTTAAACATTTTATTCAATGACGTTAAAAAATCTTTAATTAAAATATTATCTGGAAGTGTACTTGAAATAACAATTTTATCACCTTCAAATAACCAAGAATCAGTCGTTGCTAAAACAACTTCACTTTCTGGCATTACAAAACAGTTAATCTCACCATTAACATCACCACCATTTATTGATATAAATTTTGAATTTTCGGGACCATCTGGCATAGTAAAGGTTACGTTAATTATATGATTGTTTAATTCAGCAAAGTAACCATTATAATCTAATATTAAATCAATTGTTGCGTCCGCCATACCAGCTGGTCCAATGGCAGTTGCTTTTGGATAAGGAATACTAATATTATTGGATGCAATTATTACACCAGTTGTTGAGTTTTTTAAATATACATTAGCTATGAATTCTGGACCAATAATTTTCCATAGTGCAGATGGACTAACAGCTGCTCTAAAATTTAATTTAAGCTTAAGTTTTATAGCATATAATGAGGATTGTTTATTTTTTGGACGAAGCGATATTTGATTTAGAAATATATTACCTGGGTCAACTTTATTTTGAAATGTAATAAAATTGGTGGGTGATGTTGTTGGAACAGTAGCTCTAAATTTAAATACGAATTGTTCACTAGTTTTTACAGCAGAAAACTCTTTTAATTTTTTTGCTTCTTCATCAATATACATATGCCCCTTTGTATAAGGTAATACTAAACCTCTGAAAAAAGAACTATTAAAAAATTTTGAATTATATTTATTATTTGTTTTAGTGAAAATACTATCAATAATGGTTTTAACATAAATTGATGGGAAAAAGTTTTCAACATTCATTACATCCAAACTAGCAGTATCCTCTGAACCAGATTGACCACGATGCTCAAAAGGATAAACGTAACCATTACCCTTTATAAAAGGAACTGGTATATTGTTTTTTATTACTGAAATATCCCAACTATGTACAACATTTTCATATGACCATATGTGATTATATTCAGATAAATCTAAATCGTTTAAATATAAACCTTCAGTTTGTTTAAATACATTTGATAGTTCACCGTATATAATGATTGAGTAACTATCTAGTTTATTATCATTTTTATTAACTTTAACTATTTGTAAAAATCCATCAATAAGTGTCGTGTTATCATAATTTAATTGACAAGATACTTTTAAATTTGGATTGAATTTATTAGTTGTATATCCTTCATATAAAATACCTTCAAAGAATTTATTATTTTCCTTTGTTGCTGGTATAATAAATTCTTTTGTATAATTACTTTTTAATGATTCTGGTGCTCTTACATCAACTACGTTAAATATAACTGATATTTGTTCATTACCAAATAAATCTAATTTAAAAGTTTGATTTTTATCCTGCGATTGTACTATTATATTATATTCCATTTTATTAACCTCTTTGAATAACTTTGTTATTAGAATACTTAAATCCTATTTTATATTGTAATAAACCTATATTTTCTTTTTCACCTATTGTATAATCAGTATCAGTTAATATAATTGGTAAAGTGTCTGTCGTATCACCAATTAACATATAAACCTCTGGACTAGTAAATAATTCTTCTAACCAAGATGATTCAGCATTTGTTAACCAATTACTAAATACTACTTCAGAATCATTTGCTTTCACATTATATACTCTATTAGTACTATCACCCATTTTATAATTGAATGTACTATTATTTGGTTGATAAGTTTTTAATTGACCACTATATAAACTTCTTTGTACACTTACTGATTTATCACTTCTTAAATTGAATGTAAAGTAATCCCATCCACCTAATCTATTTAACCATTTAAAACGATACTGTGAATATCTGTAACAAACTCTATCTAAATTATATCTACGTATTTCACTTAACCTATTCGATGCAGAATCTTGTAACTCAACTGTGTAGTAACTAACACCATTTAATGGTACCGATACAAATATGTTTTTTGTTCCAGTCATTAAATCAATTCTAATTAAACTAGTTATTGGCATAAAGTAAGATGCGCTAGTTATCAAAGAATTAGCTGCATTGTATGTTTTAAATACACCCTTAGACACCGAAGGTCCACCAGTGATAGATGTATTGAAAAAAGAAAGTGAATCTATCTCATTAAGTCTAATATTTTTAGCTATTGGTGCTCTAGTTAAGAATGCTCCTTTATTTGTTACATTCATTGAGTGTACTGAGGGGTTCCAAACTAATGCTTCTTTATATTGTAAAGCAGCATCCCAAGCATATTCAACTGATGAGGTAACTGTATTTCTATATTTGTATTTTGATTTAGAATAAATACTCCCACCATTAATTGGTGTACTTCCAAAAAACGGACAATTTGTTACTATAACAGTATAAAAAGCACCACCAATATTTACGTTAGATAATTTATCAACAACTAACCACTCACCATTATACCCTTTAATTGTTGCATTACTATTTTGTTGAACAACAACTAAATCACCAATATTTATTTTACTTGGTCTAGAGTTAGAAATTGCAAATCCAACTACACCACCTAACCCAATATTATTAACATAATAGTTATCAAAGAATCCTTCTCCTTCAATTAATAAACCACTTGCTGTATTCGTAAATGGTTTTGATATAGTAATAGTTAAAGTGGTTACTGATATAACTAAGAAGGTTCCGTTGTAATAATTGTTAGAAGCGTTTTGAATTGTAATGTAATCACCAGCAACAACATCGTGTTGACCATTTAATGAGTTATTAATTGATAATCTAGAATTACCAGCATTATTTGATATAGAAGTAAACTCAATATATCTTTCATACTCAGCTCCAAACTTTATTTGATATAAAGCAGTAGCTGATTGGTTACTTGTTGTAAATCCATTTGAGCCAATTATTGTTGGTGGTGTTTTAATAAAGTTTTCAACAACTCTACCAATATCAAAAATACCATAGTTTAATGCGGTGATATCTTTATTATGTTTTAAAGTTGTCACTAATTTATTATTAACATAAATATCAGCTACATATTTAAAATTTTGTCTATTAAAGTTATTTGATGTAACGATAAAAGGTAAACCATTATATACTGGTAATATCTTATGAGTTAGCGATGCTGCTGGTTGTTTTACTATTGAAAGTGAAAGTGGCATATTTTTATTTAATTAATTAATTCTTTTGTTATTACTTTTATTATGTGTTTTGAATATTTATCACCTAAAATATCCGCAATTACTTTAATGTCATTATAGAAAGGTTTTGTAAAGTTAATACCCTTTGTTCCGTTCTTAGCGATTGATTTAGCTATAGGGAACGCTGCACTTGCTGGAATACCTTTTAACTTCGTCCAAGCGATTATATCATCAAGTGGTGGCATCTTACCAGCTTTCCTTCCTTCATCAACAAACTTACCATAGAAAGGATATGAAATAATTAAATTATATTTATCATTCTTTTCAACTGCTTTTGTTTTTATATTATTTAATAAGCGACCAGTTCCGATTGAACCATTCATCTGAATAATTTTTTGCATATCAGCAACTATATCGTCACCAAGTTCTTGCAGTATAGAAATGATATCAAATTTATCTTCCATTATACTCTAGGAATTACGCAAAGTGTATTTAATATATCTGTTTCAATATTAACATCAGCAAACCATCCAGTACAATAATCAACAAACTTTTGATTGAAAGGAATTGCTTGCGGATTATTACTTACAGTATAATTATCAGTATCGTTTTTTAATATTTGAATCACATCATTTAATATCAATAAACAATCTGAAAGAATTTCATTCCTTAAACTATCATTGCTTTTATCAATATCAAATACTAAAACTCTCATAGTATATATCATACTGTTATCTCCCAATTCAACACCCTGTGGAGCTACCCATAAAATTGGGAACCCATTTGAATCTGGACTAAAAGTATTAACATCTTCAACAACCCCATTACCAAATCTATTAATCTGAAAATGATTATATCCAATTGTTTCAAAAGCTTTAATTAGTTGATTATAAGTTACTTGTGCCATATTATTTATTATTAGTTTCTATTTTATATTTTAGGTAAGTTAAGCATTGCAATGCTGGTAGTTTAACTACCTCATCCATTTTAAGGATATCATCATTTGCTAGTTGATTAATTATTCCATACCAATTCCATTTTTGGTTAAGTTTTGTAGATTCTTCAGTTTTTGAATCATTACTTGTTTTTGTTCCATCGTCATATTGTTCATCTCCATATTCGTCGTCAGTTTGTTCATCTTCATTTCGAAAGATGATTCTATATCTTTCAAATAAATTTTTACGATATTCCAAAAAAAAAGCATCTGAGGGTATAAAACATCCATAGTTACTAATTTGAATAGATTTTGTCTATCTTCATCTGACGAATATTCTTCTAGTGTATATTTTTTAGTGATGAGGTTATATTTTTTTACTGGTAAATAAAGAATACTCATTATTTTATGTGCATTTTTCATTAATCCATCACCAACATAAAATTCAATATCAACAAGTTGGGCTAAAGTAAGTTCATTTAATGTAATAAAACCAAATCTTTTACCTTCCATTTTAAATAAATTAATTCTTTTAGCTTCAATAGGTTTTTCTTTAATGAATTTCCATTTATCTATTTCAATCATTAAATCAGTAACCGCCATATTTTGAACTTCTGATGGGTCCATTTCCATTAAAATAGAAAGTTGTTCAACTACTAAATCTATTTGATTCTCATATTCACTCAAACCTTCTAATTCTTGCAGTTGGTATAGTTTAACATCAGCCCAAGTTTTAATTATATTTTTTTTAATACTCATATTTATAATATTTATTATTCTATATTTGTTTTTAAATGGTTTACTAATCGATTATAAACCCTTCCACGACACGTTCCACAGCTTTTACCGTGTTCTTGTGCTTGAGGGAATAATAAGTTGTTATACGCAAACATTAACTCAGTTTGTAAACTATTGGTATAATTTGTAATTCCTATTTCATCAATAAGTATTTGTGTTTTTTCCGTCACATTATCTAATGTAAGTTCTGATAATAATTGTGCTAATTGTGGTGTCATAATCTGTTATTTATTTTTGATATTATTTCGGCTAAAACTGATATTAATGCTGCTTTTAAAATTGAACCAGTAAATATTAATCCAATCCAAAACGCAGAACATAAACAACAGTAAATTAATTTATGTATAAATTGTTTTATTTTGCTATATGTATGCATTTGCTCCTCTCTGTAACCACAAAACCTCTTGAATAGTATCAGAGGTTCAGCGTTAACAAATAAGAAGCTTAGACAAGCTAATTCAATTATTATCATTTATATAGTATTTTATTTTTTCTTTCATTATTTTCATCATTTGATAAATGGAGTTCTTACTTTTGTAATTAATTCTTTTACCATCAATAACTCTGTAAAATGTATATTTAATTTTTATTTTATCATAAGATAAATTTTCTATAAAATAAGCATTATATAATATTTGTTCTGATTTACTTAATAAGTTTTTAACATTTTTTATCTTAAGAATTTTAACTATTTGTTCATCATTAAAACTTAAAGCTAATTCATTTTCATAATCACTTTTATCAATTGTATCTGAAAAGTTTGTGGTATCTAATCCGTATTCTGTGAAATCATTTATGTCATCAAAATTGTTAGCGTATTTTTTATTGATTGGTGATGTTTTATATCTTCCTTGAATATTCATCCAACTTACTGCAAACGCTTCCAACTTATTCATATTAATAAATGTTGTTACCTTTTCTTTATTGGTATATAAATATATACATAATTCACTAACTAAATCTTCGGGTGATAAACTTTTATTTTGTTTTAATATATTAGTACTGCATTCAATTAAGTAAGCGTATCTTTGTTTTATAAATTCATCAATTATTTTTTTATAGTTTAATTTCATTTTTACTTTTTATTTAATGTAATTGTTATTATTTAAATATAAATAGTATGAAACTTTTGAAACGACCAATAAATTGAAAAATAAATATTAAAAAGTAAATGAAACAAATTCAAAATTAGCTTGGGTATTATTTCTTTTATAATATAACACACCGTATCTAACAGCATCACAATTATGTACTAATACATTATTAGCAAAATATTCACTACAATCTTCGATAGTTAAATCATACACTTCCTCCATCCAGCTTTCTCCTTGCTCTAAGTGCTTTAGCTTTACAGTTGTTATGGCAGTATTTACTTCTGGTTGGAATGTGAGTTTCATATTCTTTTCCACATTGTTCACATTGTTTAATGGTTTTAACCCTATTAATCCAAGATTTTTTACCGTGTTCACTGTGCCATTGTTTACCCTCTTCACTTTTATGCCATATCTTTGCTGCTTCAATACCTTTTGAATGAAATTCCTTTTTAGATTCCTCACTTTTATTATCCCATCTTTCTTTTGAATGTTCAGATAAATGTTTAGACGCTTCTTTTTCTTCCAAGTTTTCAATTCTATTATCCCATCTGTTTTCGTTGATGTGATGGATGTGATAACCTTTTTTTCTTGGTCCATTATGAAATTCCCAAACTTGTTGGTGCATATGATGTTTGTGTTGTGTGAAATATTTTCGGTTGGGATATAATTTATATGTTCTTCCGTTAAATGTTTGTGTTGGTAAATTGTCTGTTCCGATTGTAATTTTGAAATCTCCGTCCATCCTTCTATTGTTTTTATTCTATGATTATTAGTACAAGTTAAATATACTAAATTAGTATCGGAAAGTAAAGAGTATTTTGATACTAGATGCGTTCCGTTATTATGTTTTAATAATACTTTTTTATAACCTTGTGATGTTAATACCATATCACCAACTATTATATCTTTCATTGGTACTTGACCATTTATAGTTGTAATCATAGTATCTCCAACAAAACAAGCATCATCCCATTGTTTAATAACTTCTTCAAGAATTCTTTCACCTTGAGATTTCCATTTATAGTTGGCCAGTTCTTTTTTGATATTTGATGAGGTTTCATCTACAAAAAATACTTTTGATTTAACAGCATCAATTCCTTCCTTTACATTCTTGATAGCATTAACACAATTCAGTCCAGCAGAATTCATCTCACTGATGATTTCGGGTCTAGCATAGTCACAAACAATAAGCTGTGAAGTTAATAAACCTTCTTCAATTAGTTTTTCTTTTACTTTTTCAATTAGTTCTGGTGTTGTTAAATAACTTTCATAAATCAATTCTTTTACATATACTTCATTTTCTCTAAAATCACATCTGACTAAAGCTGAAGGATGCGTAAAGCCAAAATCCAAACCAAGAATTGTTTCTTTACATTCTGGTCTAACTGAATAAAATTGTTGATGGTTATATACTGTGTGAGTTGATTTAGATGGTAACCCTAAAGCATAGATATTATAATAATCTTGGTCAACAAGTATTAACTCTTCTATTTGCTTTATAAGCGATTTTGGAAGGAAACTGTTATCTTTGTAGGTTGAATGTATTTTAATTGCATCTTCCCTATCTATTATACCATATAGCCAATGCTCAGTGTCTGATGGATTGAAATCGAAATACATCTTCTCTTCACACCTAAAATTTAATTGATTAAAATCTTCAAAGGTTAACTCGTTTGCTTCATTGCACCACACTATACTGTGTTTTCTACCTCTCACTTTTTGTGCATCATCTAATGAGAAAAATGATATAGTACTGCCATTTGGAAATTTATAAATGTGTTCAGTTTTATTGTGGTATTTTTCATCATAAATATTTAAATCTCTTAACACTTCAAAAAAATCTTTCATAACCGAACTTCTTAAAGCTGGAAATGTTTTACGTACGATTGAGATTGTTTTATTTTTATTTTTATTTTGTAGAGCATATACAATTAACATTTGGCATAGACTGTAAGTTTTGCTGCTACGAGTTCCGCCTTGATTAACAATAAATCTGATTTGACTATTATATAATGCATCATAATTTTTACTGAATACCTTGGTGGTTTTTAATTGTAATTCCATTTAGTTTAACCTTCTTCCTATATTAGGTAACTTATTAACTATTGATTGGTTAGCATCAAAAAATATGTTTATACCCAATTGTTTTATTTTTCTTATCTTTTCTTCATCACTACCCATTGCAAATACTCTTGTCATTGGTATACCAAATTTAAGTGATAATGAATATAAAGAAGCTGCATTATCTAATGAGGATATAATATAAACTTCAGTACCTCCAGCAATTATTAATTGATTGGTAATTGTTTGTATTGCATTTGCTGATAAAGTACCTTCAAAATCAAATCCAACTCTCACTCTTAATGCTAAAAAATATTCAAGATTATTTTCCATTGTTTTTTCGTTTTATTTTATTTTCAATTAATAATTTTTTTACTGGTGTTTCTTCTTCCAACACTTCAAATATTTCACTAAAACCTAAATTATAAAAATTGATATAATTTGCTTCATCTACTTTATTACTATCAAATGTTATTTGACCAATACTCATATTAGTTATTGTGATTGTTAATCCTTTTAATTCTTCTTTAATTTTCAGTTTCATCTTCTTCTCTTTTTATTTCAATTATTTTTATTACGCTAATATTATTTATGCTATCACCATTTGTTGTTATATCTGTTTTAACTATATGCAAACCACTTATTTTATTAATCTCTTTTCTTATTTCATTAGCAAGCTTCCTATCACCTTCATCTAATGCTAAAGTATATTGTTCTTCCATTTCGATTATCGTTGGTGCTAATCTATCTTCAGCAACACCAATAAGTGCTTCTTTAATTAATGCTTTTGCTTCTTTTTTTAGTAAATAAAAATAAGATACCTCATATCCAAAACTTTTGATGTTGTTTTTTATTGTTGCGTGAGGTACTCCATCGATTGTCCAATCTACAATCATCTTAACTAATTCCTCTTTTTTATACTTCGGGTTTGTTTTTCGGGCCATAATACTATGTTATATAATTAAAATATAAAATAGTACATTATTGTTTAAAAAAAAACTCACACTATTTAATAGGTGAGTTTAATTTATTTATTCTTCTTCATCTTCGTCATCAGCAATACTAAATAATATATTTAGCATTTCAATTATTTTTTCTTTTTCTGTCATATTTGTTTTTATTTTTATTGAAGATACTATTTTTTTTTATTAAAATGGTAAATCATCTTCATCTTCTTCTATTATTTTTTTAAATACTGATAACTCTTCATCACTTTCTATTTTATATTTTGCTGCATACCTTTCCAAATAAATTACATCTTTCATTACTTGTTGTTCATCAAAATCATTCTTTTGAAGTAATACTTTTTTTATTTGGTAATCATTTAGGTTAATCGAATCTAAATCCCAAATTAATGAATAATTGTTTCTAAAGTGATTAATGTAGTATATCTTTACATCTATATTCTTTGCTACATAAGATGCTTGTAATGCTTTTAAACTATTGTATTTATCCATTTCAATTAACCAATTTGAAAAGTTATTTGAATCGTATTGATGTCTATATTTTATTTCACCAATTACCATATGTTTTTCATCATTGAATGCAACATCCCATTGGCTATATTTATCTATTGCTGCTTTTTTATATTTGCACCATTTTTGTTGTTCACACATTTTTTTAAAGATTACTCTTCCTTCTTCATCTTTTCTTTCGTAGTCATTCATATTTAGTTCTTTTATAATAAATATTTGAATTATTATAAAAGTTCTAGTTTTTTTGAAAATAAATGAAAATATATTTGTTAATGTAGTTTTTTATGTGTTAAACCTCCATTAATTGTTTTAATTTTTTTATGGCTAAGTTGTACCGTTGATTTAATCCTTGTTTGCTAATGCCAAGTTCATTACTTAATTCATTGAATGTTTTTTTATCGATTACAATACCTTTTATTATTATTTGGTAGGATTCTTTCAAAGAGTTAAAATGTTTCATTACAACCGCTTTAAGTGTAATTAAATGGTCATCATCACTATCATCATCTTCCTCATCATTTTTAATTTGATGGTGTGTATTATCTAATGATTGTTCAATATGTAAATATTCTTCTTGTATTTTGTTTTTTGGTAATCTGACTGTGCGAGCATTATTATTCAAATAATGATTACAGTACTTACGCATCCAAATTGCTGCATAGGTGATGAATGCGATATCTTCGATTGGATTGAATCGATTCATTGCTTCAAGCAATCCTAACGCAGCTTCTTGTCTAAGGTCATCGTGATTTTTTGGTCCATATTTATTTAATAGTTTGGTGATATACCGCTTATTATTTTTTAGTAATTTATCAAAGTTTTTGTTAGCTACAAGCGTGCGGTTTTCTTCATCTTTTGTTATTATCATCATTTTCTTTTAATATAAATATAATGTAAAACAAAAAAAGTATATATTCTATACACTTTATTTATTATTTTTATTTATTTTTATTATAAATATGTTAAAGTTTTTGTAAACCTAAATTATTATCAACTTTCTTGATTCATCCAAAACCACATTTCCATCTCTAATAGGTGCTCCGCTTCCATAATTGCTATTTCTTCTTTCGTGTATTGGTCTACTTCATTCATAATTTTTATTTTTTTTAGTTGTTTTTATTTGTTGTAACAAAGATATGTATTGTTTTTTGATTAACCTAATTTAATTGCACTTTTTTTTAAAATAAATACAAAATTAATATTGGTATTATTTTCTAATTATATTTTTAAATTAGTCTAATAAGTATTTAATACTTTTTTGTAATTCTTCCAATAATTCGATTGCATTTTCTTTAGTTAAAGCTATACACATATAATTTAGTATATCAACATCTATATCACCTATTGCAATAAATATCTCATTGCGTGTGTTGTTATAACAGCTGATAGATAAATCTGTAGTATTAGATTTAACACTACCAAAAATTTTATTTATTTCTTCTTGTTCTTCTTTTTCAATTTTCATAATTTCTTTTTTTTTGTAAAGTTACATATTATATTTTGTTATTCCTAATTTTGTTTAAAATATTCTTCAACAACAATTTCTTTATTATCTTTAAAATCTTTAGGTTTGAGTTGATTAAGTAGAACTTTCATATCTTTTATATCTGACGAGCAAAACCCTTCGCAACCTTTTCCTTTAAACTCTGATGTTGATATAAGTTTATCTGCTGCATCTAACTCATCTATTTGAATGATTCTACCTTTCTTGTAGCTTGCGTAGGTTAAACGCAAAGTATTTGGTTGTGACGGTATTTTGATGACGATGAGGTATTGTTCATTTAATAGTTCTTCTTGCTTTTGTTTTGAAGCAGCATTCAGCTGTTCCATTAGCTCTTTGTATTTACTCATAATTAATATTTATAGTTTAACATAATTTCTTTAACTTCTTCTTGTTCTTGGTATTTATCATCCAAATACTTAACCAAATCTGAGGTATAATTAAAATCTTGGGTTGTGATTATTTTTGTTTTAATATCAACCATAACCCCCAAATCTATCTTATCTGTGTAGGTATCAAATATAAGCATTAATTTTTCTTTGGTCGCAATTACCTTACTTTTATTTGAAGTGGTTGGTTTAGTTGTTTTAACTGCTTCTACCAATACTTCTTGTTTGATAGGTGTAGTTTGTTCAACTTTAACTTCAACTACTTTAGATACCTTCTTAACAACTTTATTCTCTGTTGAAGTGTTATCTTTAAGTGAATCAATAAATTTATCTAATTTAACTTCATCAATATTTATAGTGTGAGATGAACTGTATTTATTATTATTATCGCTAGTTATTTCATTCTGTATTGAAGTGAAGAAATTAAATTTCTCATTACATTTTTTAATCATAGTTCTAACACCATCAACAGAATAACCTAATTCATCTGCGATATATTTGTTTGATGCAGTAACTGTTTTATTATTTTCTTGCCATCCGATAATCCAAGCAAAGAATATCTTCTCTGCTGGTGTTATTACTTTAACTGGTACTGTTCTTATTTTATCATAAACCTTCGTGAAGTTTTCGTTAGTATTTGTTTTACTTTCCATTTTAAATTAATATTACGCCAATCTATCGATAATTTGATAGTTATTTTTTTTATAAACAAAACTACTTTTCTCTTTAGTTTGCTTATAAATATAGTATCTACTACACCCTACTTCATTCGCTATTAATTCGATTGAAGGTGCTCTATAGATTTCAACACCATTTAACATTAAAATCCATCTGTTATTTTTATTACTTACCATTTTGTTTTTTATTTTAGTTTACGTTATTTGTAATTGCTTACTCTTATATATATCACAAAGATACATTAAAAGTTGTGTTTTGTCAACATTTATATATTATTTATATTCATTCTAAATAAGGTATTAGTGTAACTAGTTGATAGTGTTATCTTTATCACTTATTTAAATAATTTAAATAATTTAAATAAAAATAATAGTTTACATAACTTATAGTTAATTAATTGATTATTGGTGTTGATAGATGATTTAATAGTTAACAGGGGGGTAGGCGTAACTTCAACAGGGGGGTCGGTGTAACTACAACCAGAAGATTGGTGTAACTATGAAAGCGGGATCGGAGTAATTAATACTGGAATACACAAATT
>Ga0105055_10002586_pt1 | contig 27958 bp, 15 predicted proteins | sample BON03_FD_78090 | JGI IMG/M metagenome (GOLD analysis project Ga0105055, IMG submission 78090) | Freshwater microbial communities from Lake Bonney liftoff mats and glacier meltwater in Antarctica - BON-03 | ecosystem: Environmental > Aquatic > Freshwater > Ice > Glacier meltwater | place: Lake... | reverse complement strand
AGCCCTGGGAAGACCGCAGTGGTGGTCAAGGAGGCGAACGCCGACCATATCAGGATCGCAGCCAAGGTGGCGAGCGCAAGCCCTGGGAAGACCGCAGTGGTGGCCAAGGTGGCGAGCGCCGACCATATCAGGATCGCAGCCAAGGTGGCGAGCGCAAGCCCTGGCAAAAAAGTGGCGGCTTTGGCAATAAGTCTTTCGGCAAAAAACCTTTCCGCAAAAAAGATGATTTCCACGTAGAGCGCAAACCAAAGCCCGGGCTACCCAGCGGTGAAGGAATGCCCCTCAACAAATATTTGGCGCACTGTGGCATTGCCTCCCGCCGCAAATCCGTCGATTACATCAATGACGAGAAAGTGCTCGTAAATGGCGTGGTTCAAACAGAACCATTTTACAGGATTCAGCCAGGAGATATTGTTATCTGTGACGGACAAACAATGTCTATTCAGGAGCGGCAAGTATATGTGTTGCTGAACAAGCCAAAAAACGTGATTACAACCACGGAAGATGATCATGGACGTGCCACGGTGTTGGACATGGTTGACGGCAGCTTTCCAGAACGACTTTTTCCTGTAGGTAGGCTCGACCGCGACACCACGGGCCTCATCGTCATCACCAATGATGGCGACCTGGCACAAAGACTCACGCATCCCAGCTATGCGGTACACAAACAGTATCGCGTAGGACTGCGCAGCTCGCTCAAACAGTCAGACCTGGAGCATATTGAGCGCGGGGTTGAACTTGAAGACGGGCTCATGGAGATCAACTGGATTCGATTCTCTGAAGATCACCCCAACCGCGACATCGTAGAGCTGGAAATTACTTCCGGCCGCAACCGCATCGTGCGCCGACTTTTTGAACACCTTGGCTATGAAGTATTCAAACTTGACCGCTTTTATTTCGCCGGGCTAACCAAAAAAGACCTGCCACGGGGCAGTTTCCGCGAGCTCACGCAACGGGAGGTAATCATGTTGAAACATTTCACAGGACATCCTTCAACTGGGAAAAAACGGAAAAAGGATGAAGAAGGAGATGTAGACGATATGGAGGATGATATTGACCTTCCAATGGATGATGATATTAATTTTCCAGAAGATACAGCAGACGACAGCGCTGAAAAGGAATAAATTCAACCTTTGAACTTGAAAGTATAGCCATGAGTCATCCCTTATTTTTTTTCTAAAGAATAAGGGATGACAAAATGGAGTGTATTTGCTTTGACACCTAGTTTTGAATTAAACGAAAAGCCAACAAACGAATTCGGCAATCAGTCTTTTCCTTTAAAAACAAACACCAAGCAGGAAATAATTTCAACCTTCACCAATCGAAGAAATTAGCCGCAATACCGCACAAATCGCGCATAAACTTCGTAAATCGGCAATCATTACCCGTAAATCAAAAAAAGCCAGCGAGATACCAAAAAAGCCAGCGCTGTTACGATGCCTTCTGCTCTTTACCCTTTCCCTTCGCCTCATTCCACAACTTATCCATTTCTTGCAGCGTCATGTCTTGCAGCGGCTTGGGCGCTTTTTCCTCAATATATTCAAATCGCTTTTTGAATTTCCGGTTCACCTTTTCCAGCGCTGTCTCCGGATCGACGCCAATAAACCGGGCATAGTTTATGAGCGAAAACAGCACATCGCCAAACTCTTCTTCTATTTCATGTTGGGGCGCATTGGACTGAATGTTCTCGTGTAATTCCCCAATTTCCTCTTCCACCTTAGCCCATACCTGCGCGGTGTTTTCCCATTCAAAACCAACTTGTTTTGTTTTTTCCTGCATCCGATAGGCTTTGACCATGGCGGGCAAGCCACTGGGAACCCCTTCCAGCAAGGATTTTTTCCCTTCTTTAAGCTTTAACTGCTCCCAATTTCGTTTCACATCCGCTTCGTCCTTCACGGTCACGTCGCCGTATATATGGGGATGCCGGTGAACCAGTTTGTCGCAAATAGCATGAAGCGCGTCGGCAATATCAAAGTGGCCTGTTTCGGAACCGATTTTGGCATAAAAAACCATGTGCAACATTAAGTCGCCAATTTCCTCTTTTACGCCCTTCAGATCATTTGAAATAATGGCATCAGCCAATTCGTAGGTTTCCTCAATGGTCAGGTTGCGCAGCGATTCTATGGTTTGTTTCTTATCCCAAGGGCATTCGGCCCGCAATTCATCCATTATCGTGAGGAGTCGGCCAAAGGCTTCAAGTTTTTGCTGGTAGGTATTCATGATGTAACATGGTTAAAAATGTGGGGCGAAGGTATCGCAAAAGAACGAACCCGGCTGGCGCGCAAACGCCAATCGGGTTCGAAAAAATGGAACAGGTATGCTAGACAAGAGAAATGTGAACAATTAAAAGGAGGATTCTTAAGTGAAAACCTTCCAAGGCGCTGACTGGTAAATTATGCACATAACCCAAGCAAACAACCTGTTCTGGGGGGAGGGTACACCTTAGCATGTGTACACGTCATAGTGTTAGTCTGGTTTTGGGCGTAAACTACAGGCGGTTGCCCGCAATTCCTTTTTTTAGCGCCAAACTAATGGCCTCTCCTTTTGAGTTTACATGCAGCTTGCGGTAGATGCCCTGGATATGGTTTTTTACCGTGTCGGTGCTGATAAAGTGCTTTGCAGCGATCATTTTGTAGGACAGGCCATCTACCAAAGCCTCTAGTATTTCTTGTTCACGTGGTGTCAGCCCAGCCGCAAGACTTTCCTCGCTGTCCATTGCTCTTGACAGCCCTACATGCGTAACAGCATTTTGGCCAATATTGGAAGAATGAAAGAACTGGAGCACCTTTCTGGCTATTGCCGGGCTCATGGGAGAACCTCCCTGGTTAACCAATCGAACGCCATCTACCAGTTCGTCCGGGCCTGATTTTTTGAGCATATATCCCGTTGCGCCGTTGCGCAATGCTTGAAATATCCGATCTTCTTCTTCACTCACCGTCAACATCACCACCTGGATACGGGGCGATATTGCCTTTACCACGGCGGTTGCCTCAATGCCATTCATTCCAGGCATATCGATGTCCATCAAAACAACTTCTGGCTCCAAGCTCGTGATGACATTGTGAATGTCAGAACAATCTGCAAAAGCTCCGGCTACTTCCAAATCAGGCGTGAATCGAAAAAGATGCAATAAGCTCTCCCGAAAATCGTGGTTATCATCAAAAATTACCAAACGCAAAGGGATCATCAAGTCACGCACGCTAAATTATTAAATGAATCATTATGTAATGCTCAAAGGTAGGAAATACCTGTCAATCGTTTTTATAGGAACTTATTACTAATAAGTGCTACAAAAGGGCTGATTAATGACAGATAAACGCCAATTGAAAAAAATAAGGAATGACTCATGTTAGCCAAACAAGGCTAAATTCGAAAATTCATTACTTTTGCAACGAAATTCTCAGAACCAAACCGAATGATGTTTTGTTTGTCATACACAAACTGCCCATCATCCAAATATTAGCCCAGAAAGACCAACTGATTTTACACTTTCTCACCTTCACATTTTTTATAGCATGTCCGTCGCAACAGAAATTCGTCCCAAATACAAAGTTCACGATATTAGCCTTGCCGAATGGGGCCGCAAGGAAATCCAACTCGCCGAAGCTGAAATGCCGGGACTTATGTCCTTGCGCGAAGAATTTGGCGCCAGCAAGCCACTGAAAGGCGCCCGCATTGCCGGCTGCCTGCACATGACCATTCAAACCGCCGTTTTGATCGAAACACTGATTGAATTGGGGGCTGAAGTGTCCTGGTCGTCCTGCAATATTTTCTCTACTCAAGACCACGCGGCGGCTGCCATTGCGGCTGTAGGTATTCCTGTTTATGCCTGGAAGGGCATGAACGCCGAGGAATTCGACTGGTGCATCGAGCAAACCATTTTTGCATTTAAAGATGAGCAGCCCCTCAACATGATCCTCGACGATGGCGGTGACCTCACCAACATGGTGCTGGATCATTTCCCAGAGCTTGTATCTGGTATCCGTGGCATCTCTGAAGAAACCACTACGGGTGTGCACCGCCTGTACGAGCGCGTCACCAAAGGCACCCTGCCGATGCCGGCGATCAACATCAACGACTCGGTGACCAAATCGAAATTTGACAACAAGTACGGCTGCAAAGAAAGCCTGGTGGATGCCATCCGCCGCGCTACCGACATTATGATGGCGGGTAAAGTAGCCGTTGTTGCTGGCTACGGCGACGTAGGTAAAGGCTCCGCTGCTTCCCTCAGTGGTGCAGGAGCTCGTGTAATTGTTACCGAAATTGACCCGATCTGTGCCCTGCAAGCTGCCATGGACGGCTACGAAGTGAAACGCCTTGAAAACGCCATCCCACGCGCCAACATCGTGGTAACCGCTACCGGCAACTGCGACATCATTATGGAAAAACATTTCCGCATGATGACCGACAAAACCATCGTTTGCAACATCGGCCACTTCGACAATGAGATCGACATGGCTTGGCTGAATGGTGAATACGGCCATACCAAATCTACCGTAAAGCCTCAGGTAGACATGTACACCATTGATGGCAAAGACGTTATCATACTCGCGGAAGGCCGTTTGGTCAACCTCGGCTGCGGCACTGGTCACCCATCCTTCGTGATGTCCAACTCCTTCACCAACCAGGTGTTGGCCCAGCTCGAACTGTGGCAGAACAGCAAAAACTACAACAACGAAGTGTACATGCTGCCCAAGCACCTTGATGAGAAGGTTGCACGCCTCCACCTCGCTAAAATTGGCGTTGAACTGGAAGTATTGGAGCAATACCAGGCCGACTACATCGGCGTGAAAGTGGAAGGGCCGTACAAGCCAGAGTACTACCGGTATTGATTTAGAGATGAGTGATGAGTTATGAGTTATGAGTGATGAGTTATGCACAGCATTTGTTTTTAAATGGGAATTCGTTTTTCAGCACTAAAATAAGCTGAAAAATCGACCCTGGGTGCTGAAACACAATGCTGAGTAGAAGCACAATTGATGTGCAACCAATCACGAATCACCATTCTCGGCCCACTAAAAAAAGCGTCATATCGGAATTCCGGTGTGACGCTTTTTTTGCATTTTTCGCTGCCGCTTTTTTGCTGGAAATAAATATGGCTGCCAGTGTCTAAAAAAAGCCGCTGACGGTTGTGCGCATTCAGTCGCGCTTGGTTTTCCGGCACCGATCACTGCAATACTTCACTTCTGCCCAGACTTTCTCCCACTTCTTTCGCCAAGTAAACGGCAAGCCGCACCCCAAACATATTTTCTGGGGCAAATCTGATTTTTTTACCGCTTTCATACTCACATCATCCTGACCGACGACATGCCGCCGTCTACGTGCAGTATCTGTCCGGTCATCCACGCAGCATCATCGCTGAGCAAAAAACGAATGGCCGAAGCAATGTCGTCCGGTTGCCCAACCCGGCGCAAAGGGTGGCGTTTGCCACTGGCTTCCAGCTTTTCAGGGGTGTTGATGAGCCGATCAGAAAGGGGAGAAGCCGTTAGGGAGGGGGCTACGGCGTTTACCCGAATGCTCGGCGCTAATTCAGCTGCCAGTGCCAGTGTTAAGCCTTCCACGGCCCCTTTGGCCATGCTGATGGAGCTGTGAAAGTTCATGCCTTGGGCAACTGCTACAGTGCTCATAAATACGATTGACGCCGTTTCCGCAGCGTTTTTCAGGTTGGGCAAATACCGCTGCACCACGCTGACAGCACCCAGCGCATTGATTTTGTACTCGTTCAAAAAAGCTTCTTCCGACAAGCGGTGAAAGGGCTTCAAGTCGATGGTGCCGGGGAAATACACCAATCCATCGAGGGGCTGCTCTATTTCGGGTAAATGGTCTTTGCTGTATTCGGAAACCGGATAGGCTTCGGCATAGCCGAGCGCGGCGATGTCTTTGGTACTCAGCCCAATCACGCGATGGCCTGCTGTTTTCAATTGCGCGTGTACAGCCTGTGCAATGGCGCTCGAAGCGCCCGCGAAGAGATATGTTTTTTGCATTTATCGTTTTGAAATTTTATTGCGGGAAATAGTGCGTTGCCGCGTACACCTGAACCTGGAAACGGATGCTTCACGCATGGCAGCATGCTTGGTCGAACGGCCATGCATGCGCTGCCGCCACATTTCGAAGCTGCTGCGCTTCATCTGGCTGCGCATGAGTGCAATGACGGCTTTTTCGTTCAGTCCGAATTGCAGTTCAATGGCCTCAAAGGGCGTGCGGTCTTCCCAAGCCATTTGGATGATGCGGTCGATGTTGTCGGGTGAAAGTTGGGTTGGCATACTAACATACAATGGTGTACTTGCCAAACAAAGAATTGTACCAGTAGTTTATTCAACAGGCTCTTTTTTGGCTCCGCATTCGGTAGAACGATGGGGAAACAGCAACTTTTCGAGCAACAATTACATTGGAGGCTTATTTAGATTTGAAGCTTAATATTATTTGTTATCTGGTTCTAAAAACATCCATAAATTATGAAAATAGCCGTCATAGGCACCGGGAATGTCGGCGGTGCATTGGCCGCAAAATGGGCCAATAAAGGCCATGCGATAAACCTGGGCGTTCGGGATACCCAAAATTTCAAAGGCATTGAACTGCTAAACAACCCGAATACCAAGGTGCATGACATACAAGATGCGGGCTTTGCCAACTGCTATTCCGTTGGCGGCAACGACCGTTTTGAACTCATGGAACAGTTTGCCTGGTTCTGGATCAACCTTGCCATGGTGCAGGGGCAGGGCCGAGACATTGGGTTTAAATTGTTGAAACGGTAATCACCGGAACACCAACACCCCACTCCCGACCAGCATACCGCGCGCGTCCGCAACCCGCCAGCCGTACGCGCCTGCCGGAAGTTTATTCCGCGGCACCACCATTTGGTTCCCACTAACAGCGGTTTCAAAAACGAGCTTCCCCATCGGGCTGAACAACTGCAATTGATGGCCCTTGAAATCCCCTTTTGCCAATTGAAAGGTCGCGTGTGTGCTGGCCGGATTGGGCGATACCTGCACTGCGTTTTGGCCTTTTGATTTCGGCAATTCCAGCGTGCTGCTTATTAAATTCAAGCCCACCGTATGTCGAGTTTCATTGGTGATAACGGGTGCGTTAAAGTCGAAGAAAATGGCGGCGGTATTCAAAATCTGGGCTTCCAGCGGCACATTGGGCTGCTGCGCAACGGAGAAGGTGACAAAGCCCTGAGAGCCTGCAAGGTTGGTGGTGCTATCGGGAAGCAGGATATTGGAAAAGGTAAAGCTGATTTCCCCGCTGCCCTGCAATTGCCAGGTGTATGGATGCGATGCCGCGCCCGGCACCACGCTTGCCGGATCGAGCCAGGCCGACAGCGAATCGCGAATGACGACCGTAAACGCCGTGTCCGTTCCCGTGTTTTGGAAGCGTATCATGTACTCCAAGGCTTGTCCGGGGCGGATACGATTGTCCGCCCCGAAGCCAAGCGGGTAGCCGTGTTTATCATTGGGATCGAAGGAGCCGGTATTTTCGCGGCACACCCTATGCCAGGAAGGTGTGATGCCATTTACACTGAATTGATTGATAAAACCCAGGGATTCGAAGCCGCCGCAGCCTTCTTCAAAAGCGATGGCGCGGGTGGAAAAGGGGTGCCCTGGTTCCTGCTCCGATTCGATGCGATAGGTATGGCCATTGGCAGTCACGGGAATCGAAATCGACTGGTCGGGCGCATATTGCTGCTGCCCCTGGAACATGACCACATCGTCTTCAATGATGATATAATCAAGCACTTGCGAGGACCCTGTGCCGGCATTGTGCAGTTCAAATTGCACTATGGAATCCTGGCAGTTGACGCTGGCATTGATATTGGCACCCGACCAGCTTGGCAACGGGATACAGAGGGTGTCAGGGTAGCCGTGGGCGGTGATGCAGTGGGTTTGGCCGAGTATGGTGGAGTCGCAATTGACATAAGTGGTGAAGGAAAACTGGCCGCAATCTCCGCTGGGGAGGTTGCCGATGAAAAAGCGTATTTGGTTATTTCCCAGGTCGTTGTGGGGTTGGTTAGAGCTTATGAAGTTGAGAAATGGGTCGAGGAAAATATCTATGTATGCGCTATCGGCGGTAATGGAACCTTGGTTGCAGTACTGCACGGATACTGGATTGTTGAAGCAGCGGCGCAGGGTTGGTATTGCAACGTTGACGGTTATGAGCGGGCAATAAGAAAGGGCAATTGCAGAAAAATTAAGGGTATCGGTGGAATAATAAGCCGGAATATCAACAACTTGGGTGCTGTCGCAATATCCCCACCAGATATCGTGCAAGTTGCGTATGGCTAAATTATAAGAACCTGTATCGACAAAAAAACGATACCAGCCCAATTGATCGGTTTTTGTAAAATAAGTGAATCCATCACCCTGCGCCGAAATGGTGCGGTTTTGAAGCGGTACCTGACCATCATCAGTTAAACAATCATCATCTGCATCAACTTGAACAACCCCTTCAATGGTTGAGCCGAAAGAGACAGGATTTATTGACCTGTATAAGTCAAAATTCAGCGTACCAGCATAAAGGTGCTGACTGGGGGATATGGCCAAGCTGCTGAGACGGGCATAATTTTGTGCAACATAAGCACTATCTGCCGGGTTAGGCAGGTTTTGCCATGTTAGGCCAGCATTAGTGGAAAGTGTAATGTCCAATCCTGCTCCTATGAATAAATGCCCATTGCTTGCAATTTCAAATATTGGGTACCACCATAATAGGTTAAGGTCTAATTCTTGGGGTAATTCTACCCAACTGTCGCCTGCATCTTTTGATCGCCAAAGGAACAACTCAGAATTACTCGTTGCTACCACGAGATAAACAGTGCCATTGGGTGCTACCTTGGTTGCCAACACACCTGGAACGCTAAGAATAGGTGAAGCAGCCCAGGTGTTGCCGTTGTCGTTGGACACCAAAATTTCTTTATAGTCATTACAAGCAATGAGCCTGCCAGAGGGGTGGAAGCCGATCCCTGCAACGAAATTAAGGCTGTCGGACAATAATTCCCAAGTGTGTCCAAAGTTGGTAGAGCGTTCAAGCCCTTGTAGTGTGTTGATAAAAATATGGCCGTTTTGCGGGTTCACAGCCAAGTTTGCCCCATAGTTAGGAACCAGGCCGCTGGGTGGCGTTATTTCCATGAAATCATTCCCGTCTGCCGACCAATACAGCTGTTGGAGCTGCTTTAGGGCTACCACTCCGCCATTTGCAGTCACCTCGAACATTGCATAACTGTTTGCTAAAATGTTATTAATGTCGAACAAATTCCAATTTTCCCCCGCATCCGTTGTTTTCCACAGCCCAACCTCAGTATATGCATAATAAACACTATCAGAGACAAAAACAAGCCTGTTCACCGGGTTGGCGCGCATGCCCATGCCTGCAAATTGCCAATTAGTACCCCCATCGGTGGATCTCAGGATGCATTTTTGGTGCTTCGTGAATATTGTGCCATCTGCCAAAGGCGCAATGGGGATGTAATTTCCAGCTCTACCATCAAACGGTTCCCAGCTGATCCCCCCGTCATCTGAAGCGTAACTACCCTCAACTAGAATCCTGCCAGAAGGCAATTTCATATAAGATGCAGAATAAAGCCCTGTCAACCCGGTAGGTTGGAAAGAAGCTCCAGCGTCATCAGAACGGTATAAGGTATCCGTTTTAATACAGAGAATCAAGCTGGGGGAGGCAAAAAAGTAATAGCTAAAATCGGGCGAAACATCCTGAGGTGCCCAAGTTATGCCTTCATCAAATGAGCGATAAAAAGTAACTGTGGTGTCGCCGTTTGGAAGGGTTCTATAGCAGGAAGATAACAACCCTCCAAATGGCGTATTTTCTACTGTCGGGCTACTTATGATACCAGAAGGGAAATTCAGCACAGTCGTCCAACTTTGCCCGCCATTTATGGAGCGTGTAATGGAGGAGGTTTCCTTTCTTAGCATGACACCACTCGCCAACTCAACAGAAAAGCTGTATGAGCCTGTCCATGTTTGACCATCATTGGTGGTTTTGTAGGTAGAGTATCCTGGCACCCTGACATAAATGGTGCCTGCTTCGCTTACAGAAACGTATTTTAAAGGCTTGGTTGGAAAAAACTGCTGTAGAAAAGTCAATTGTTGCCAGGTCTGCCCATTGTCCGTGGAACGGTAGGTTTTCTTCCAGTTTATATGATGAACGGCATACAGCGTGTCACCAGGAGCCTTTACCAGGGAAAATTCGCCACCGTAAGGTCCTTTTGTTTCCTCCCAGTACGAGCTCTGTGCAAAAACAGTCATCAACGTATTGATGCAAATGAAAATCAGCAATAATGTCCTTTTCATAATATGCGGGTTTTAGCTCCAATTTTTAAGCTGCATCAAAAGTCATCAAGTAATACCCGGTATTCAAATACAAATTTTGGCCAAAATCAAAAAAATAATTTACTAAATAGCTGTTATTCAGTTATTAATACTAATATTTGTCCGTGTAATTCTTGTAAAATATTCAACGAATTGTCTGTTAGCTTTCAATTATTTGCCTGTGGCATAAAAACAACACCACAGAATTATTTTGAAAATTGCACCTGAATTGAAAATTCCAAGCCATGACCACCACCCTCCTCATCCGCACCTTCCGCCAACTCTCCCCCAAAGACCTCCGCGCCCTGCGCCAATGGGTGCGCTGCGGCGTATTCAACCGCCGCGACGACGTAGCCCTGCTCTGTGAATACCTCGTCGACAACATTACAAAAGTAAGCGCCAAAAGCCTTTCCGCCGAAGCGCTCTGGGCTGCCGCCTGCCCCGACAAAGCCATGGATGTCAAACAATTGCGGCACATCATGTCCTTCCTCCTGGCCACCGTGCGGCAATACCTCGCCTGGTCGGAATGGCAATCCGACGATGCCGATGTGCAGCGCTACCTCCTGCGGGTACTTCGGGAGCGCGGCCTCGATCAGCTATTCGAAAAAGCCTGGGAGCAAGGCAGCGAACGCATCGAACAACAGCCCGTCCGCGATGCGCAATACCATTTCAGCCGCTACCTCCTGCAACAGGAACAGGTGGAACACGTATCCCGCAACGACCGCAGTGCCCGCCTCAACCTGCAGCCCCTGCCCGATGAACTGACCACTTTCTATGTTTCCGAAATGCTGCGCTACGCCTGCCTTGCCCACACGCACCAGGCCATGACGGGACAAGAATACCGCCTGGAATTGCTGGAATTGATCCTAAAAGTGGCTGGAAGGAAGGAAATGCTGCAGATTCCAGCCGTGGCGGTGTACTACCACGCCTATCAAATGTTGAAAAGCCCCGCCGATGAGGAGCCGTTCGAGCAGTTGAAACGGGCACTGGAAAAACACGAGCAACGCTTTTCACCCAGCGAAATGCGCGGCCTCTACCTCATGGCCATCAACTATTGCATCCGCCACATGAATTCTGGTCGGAAATCCTACGTCCGCCAGGCATTCGACCTCTACAAAACGGCCCTTAATCGCGGTTTTTTGATAGAAAACGGCCTGCTTTCAGGATTCACCTACAAAAACATACTGCGTGTGGCCGTCGGTGCGGGGGATCATGCCTGGGCCGAGCAATTCCTGGAAGCACATCGCAATGCCTTGCACGCCCGCGAGCGCGACAACCTCTACCGTTACAACCTTGCCTACCTGCGTTTCCGCCAGGGCGATTTCGCCGCCGCCATGCCCCTCCTGCAGCAAGTCGATTTGGACGATTCCCTCAACAACCTCGATGCCCGCCGTATGCTCCTCCAAACCTATTTCGAACTCGGCGAATGGGATGCCCTCGAATCCCTGCTCCAAAGTTTCGGCGCCTACCTCCGCCGTCAAAAAAGCCTTGGCTACCACCAAAACACCAACGAAAACTTGATCTTGTACACCAAAAAACTGCTCGAAACCGACCGAACCGACCGCATGGCCATGATGGCGCTGCACAACGAAGTGGAGCGGCGCACGGATGTTGCGGAAAAGGATTGGCTACTTCAACGGTTGACGATTTGAGTGATGAGTTATAAGTGATGAGTGATGAGTTATAAGTGATGAGTGATGAGTGATGAGTAGCACAGCTTTTGTGCGATTAACTTGGCATGGAGTTTCAGCTGCTTAGTCAATAGACGGTTTTACCCGCCGTAGCCTTGGCGTAGGAGGGTTGCACAGCATCCGATCTATGGCTTGGGATTGAGTTCCAGCACTTTAAATTAGAGGAAATAAATGCACGCTTTTGACGTATTAATGTAGATTTGCCCAATAAAACATCACGCAACACCTGACAAAACCGCTGAAACTTCATGCCAAGTTAATCGCACAAAAGTTGTGCTGCTCATCACTCATCACTCATCACTCATCACTCATCAATCATCACCGTCTACCGTACCATGAATCTTTTAGAACTCAAACGCCAATTAGAAGAAATGCTGCTCGACCAAGGGCTGCTTGTGAAGGCATTGCAGCAATTGCGCGAATTGCTGCCTGAGCATTCTGAAAAACGTGTTACCGTGCTTACCCTGCTCGGTCGCCTGAACGATGCAAATAAAAAATCCTTGCGTGGCACCATTGACGACAAAGCCTTGCAAACGGAATACAACGCGATTCGATCCGATTTATCCGACCTTGTTCAGGGATTGGAGGAGACCGATTTTGATGCGAATGCTGGGAAAGTGAGCGCCGACGATGCCAAAGCTATGGCGGCCAGACAAGGTAGCGTCCTTTACCGCATCCCCGATACCATGCCTTTGCGCGAAGAGACAGAGTGCATCGTCCGCATCGCCATTGACGAAGATGCTATTGTAGAGGAAATTACGCTCGACGATCAGGTGGTGCTGAAGGATCTATCCCGTATTTCTGACTTGATGCAAGTGGAACTCGGCGACCCGGCAAAACAGCCTGTTTTTGCTATCAGGAGCACCAGCCCTGCCCAGCAGCTCATCACAGAAGAAGGCTATACCCAGTGGTTTTTTTACGTAGAACCCCTGCGTGATGGTGTCCACCCATTGGAAGTAAAGGTATCTGTATTGGAATTGGCGTTCAATCAGGTGCACCGAAAAGAACTCGTTTTTAGGGAAACCATACAGATACTCACTGAGACTGGCGCTGCTGATGACAGCGAAAAATGGGCAAAACCCTCCAAGTCCACTTCGAAGTTTAAAAGTGCAGGCCAGGCACTTTCTTTTGCAGGTGCAGACCCGGGCATTTCAGCGGCGGAACTGCCTAGAAGCAAGGGGGCTGAAGCTGCTGTTAATGAGCCCAGCACTGAATATAAACAGAAAGCTCCAGCTCCAGCACCCTCTCAACCTACCACCGCAACCGCGCCGCCAGCACCTGCTTCCCGAAACAACACCCAACGCACTGTCGCGCTGTCCCTCGCCCTGCTTTTGCTCGGCAGTTCCGCGACTTGGGCACTTACCCCCGCCGAAACCCGCGACTGGTGGGTGGCCAGTATCGTGGAAGATGATGCCAAAGCTTATGCCACGTATATCGAAAAATACCCTGAGAGCCCGCACTTGGAGAAGGCACTTTTCTTCAAGGCAGAACGTAGCACGCAATTAGCCGACCTCCGGGTTTATCAGGAAAAATTTCCAAAAGGGCAGTATCAGGAAAAGGTAGCTGCTCGGGTTGTAGCTTTGGAAACAAAGGCATTGGAAAGGGTTGTCGAGCAGCCTACGCTAAATAACATCCGCCAATTTGCCGCTCAATTCCCGGAAACCGAGCGGCTTTCTTTGGTGAAACAAGCCGCAGAAGCCCGCACTGAAAACCACGATGAATTGGTATCAGCGGTCGAAGATGCATACGTCGTTTCCGCAAAAGCAAAACCTACCGCTAAAATTGTACGCGCCTACCTGCGCGACTTCCCCCAGCAGGATAGCCTCGATGCCGTGTCCGCTGCAGCGGCGAGCAAACCTGAGGTTATGGCTAAAGTGCAGCCGGAACTGGAAGAGGCTTATTTGAAAAAAATGGAGCAAAATCTTACCTCCGCAAAAGCAGAGAAGTTTTTGGATCAATTTCCAGAGCCTATCAGGAAAGAGAGATTTGATCAGGTGGTGGCCCGGAAGCCAGCAGTCAGGCAGAGGGCTGCAACGAAAATGAAGCAGATTCAGGATTTGAAGGATTTGAAAGCAAACCAATAGTTTTGTAGCTACCTAAGCACCCAACCCAAGCGCGACTTCCCGAAAGGTTCAAACTTTCGGGAAGTTCGAGCAGCGAACGAAAGCCAAGCTGCAAAACGACCCACCGCTTAATTTTTAAAGAAGCATTAAATCAACCTACTAGCACTTGGTGTACCTGGAAAAGAATACCCATTCCCTCCAATTTCCCCGTATCTTTGCGAACTTTTCCCCTAAAAAAAGGGTTTATCGCAAAGAATAAGGGCTGAAATCAGTTTTTCTCGCATACACAAAATCAATGTTTCCAAAATACAATGTCATCGTCGTTGGTGCAGGCCATGCAGGTTGTGAAGCCGCCGTGGGCGCGGCCAACCTCGGCGCGAAAGTGCTGCTGGCCACCATGAACATGCAAACCATCGCCCAGATGAGCTGCAACCCTGCCATGGGCGGCGTGGCAAAAGGCCAGATTGTGCGTGAAATCGACGCGCTCGGCGGCTACTCCGGCATTGTGACCGACCACAGTGCCGTGCAATTCCGCATGCTCAACCGCTCCAAAGGCCCCGCTATGTGGAGCCCACGTGCCCAAAGCGACCGCATGGCTTTTGCAGCAAAATGGCGCTCCATGCTCGAAGCACATGCCAACATCGACTTCTGGCAGGAAATGGTGCGCGGACTCATCGTAAAAGACGGCCGCGTGCGCGGCGTAGTCACAGGTATGGGCATCGAAATAGAAGCCGATACGGTGGTGCTCACCAACGGCACCTTCCTCAACGGGCTTATCCACATCGGAGAAAAGCAATTCGGCGGTGGTCGCGCGGGCGAAAGCGCCTCGAAAGGCATCACGGAACAACTCGTAGAGCTGGGCTTTGAAGCAGGCCGCATGAAAACCGGGACACCGCCCCGCCTCGACGGCCGGAGCCTCGATTATTCTAAAATGGAAGAGCAGCCGGGCGACGAACCGCCGGGCAGGTTCTCTTACACCGATACACCACCACTGACCAACCAACTCTGCTGCTGGAGTACCTATACCAACCAAAAAGTACACGATACCCTGCGCACGGGTTTCGATAAATCCCCCATGTTCAATGGCCGCATCCAGGGCATCGGGCCGCGCTATTGCCCCAGCATTGAAGACAAGATCGACCGATTCGCCGACAAAGACCGCCACCAGCTTTTTGTGGAGCCGGAAGGTCGCGATACGGTGGAAATTTACATCAATGGCTTTTCCTCCTCTCTTCCGGAAGACGTTCAGTATAAAGCACTTAGGCTGATTCCTGGATTGGAAAACGCCAAAATGTTCCGCCCAGGCTACGCCATTGAATACGATTATTTTCCGCCGACCCAGTTGCAAACGACGCTGGAAACCAACCTCATAAAGGGCCTCTATTTCGCCGGACAAATCAACGGCACTACAGGCTACGAGGAAGCTGCTTGCCAAGGCTTGATGGCGGGCATGAACGCTGCGTTGGCCGCCAAAGGCGAAGCGCCGCTGGTGCTCAAACGCTCCGAAGCCTACATCGGTGTTTTGATCGACGACCTCATCAACAAAGGCACCGAGGAACCGTACCGCATGTTTACCAGCCGCGCCGAATACCGCATTTTGCTGCGTCAGGACAACGCCGACTTGCGCCTCACGCCCATTGCAAACCACTTGGGCGTACAGGGCACCGATTTGCGCATGGATCGCGTTCGGGCAAAAAACCAGGCACTCGCCGAAATCGAAGCGTTTTTCCGGAATACCAGCGTGCTGCCCGAAGAAATTAACCAATACCTGCAGCAGGTAGAATCCGCGCCGATCAGTCAAAAACTGAAACTGCACAACATCCTGCTCCGCCCGCAAGCCGACATTGCAGGCATGGCAGCCGGGATACCTGGGCTAAGCGAGTTCTTGGCCAATTACGATCAGGAAGTCCTTGAAATCGTCGAAATCGGGATCAAATATGAGGGTTACATCAAAAAAGAGGAGGAAATGGTGTCGAAACACAGCCGCCTGGAAGAAATGGCACTTCATGAAAATTTCGATTACCGCAGCATCAAGGGCTTGAGTATTGAAGCCCGTGACAAGTTGTCGAATATGAAACCGCGCACCATTGGCCAGGCCAGCCGTATATCGGGGGTTAACCCGGCGGATGTGAGTGTGTTGTTGGTGCACCTAGGAAGGTAGTGATGAGAGATGAGTGATGAGTGATGAGACTGGCTTTTGATGGGCATCTATTTTTTTACCACAGAGTTTCATTGAGGAAAAATATCTGATAAACGCTGTCGGCAAATAAATGAAACCTCTGCGAATACCTCTGTGAAACGCTGTGCGACTCTGTGGTGAAATTTCTGCTCAAGCGAAGTACAAAAATGGCACAAAAAATAGAAGTCATCTGCCCTTTTGTCCAGGATGCTCCCGTTTTTCTGCCAAAAAAAATCTATTTTCAGGCTGGCAGACAATTTGCCTCCTACCGAGAGTGTCCTGTGCTGGCATTTTTGCTGCCAGTTTGACACAATTCAATTTTTACCCGCAGATTTCCAGCCAAATTCTGGATTTTTGCGTTTAAGTCCCAGGACTTAATATTGCTGGGAGTTTTTTCCCTTCACCCTCCGAATCGTATGAATATGTTTGATAATTGGTTGATGACGCAGCAGTCGGATGATGAGCCCGACTTTGTACCCCTTTTCTCGCTGGAAGAAGACGACGAAAAGGCCGGTGAGATATTTCCGGACAGCATTCCGATTTTGCCACTGAAGAATACCGTGCTGTTTCCGGGAATCGTGACGCCTATTACGGTCGGTCGCGACAAAAGCATTCGCGCCGTCCAAAAAGCGTATGAAGACAACCGCTACATCGGTGTGTTGTCGCAGAAAGATATGAAGATCGAAGCGCCGAGCCCCCGCGACTTGTATCGCATTGGCACGGTAGCGCGTATTTTGAAATTGCTAAAAATGCCGGATGGTTCTACCACCGCCATTTTGCAAGGCCGCAAACGCTTCCGCCTCGATGAAATACTGAGCGACGATCCTTACATGATCGGCCAGGTCACCATGTTGGAATATGAGCCCGCCAAGAACAAATTAGAGTTTAAGGCCCTCATCAGCAGCGTGCGCGATTCCGCCAAGCAGATCATTGAGCTTTCCCCACAGATACCTTCTGAGGCCGTTGTGATGTTGAAAAACATCAACAACGACAATTTCCTGCTCAATTTCATCGCTTCCAACCTCGGTATCCAAATCGGCCACAAGCAGGATATTTTGGAAATCAACAACCTGAAAGACAAAGCCAGCGTCATACTCCACCACATGGATTCGGAGTTGCAATTGCTGGAACTGAAGGACCAGATTGATTCGAAAGTCCGGGTAGACATCGAAAAACAGCAGCGCGATTATTTCCTCAGCCAGCAACTGAAAACCATTCAGGAGGAGCTGGGACAAAACCCGCAGGAAGAAGAAATCAACGACCTGCTGCGCAAAGCCTTGCGCAAAAAATGGCCTAAAAACGTGGAGGAAACCTTTGCGCGGGAAATCAACAAACTGCGCCGGGTAAACCCACAGGTGGCCGAATACGCCATCGGGCTGAACTATTTGGAAACCCTGCTCGACCTGCCTTGGCTGGATTTCACGAAAGACAATTTTGACCTGAAAAAGGTGAAACAAGTGCTGGATCGCGACCACTATGGCCTTAGCAAAGTAAAAGAGCGTATCCTGGAGCACCTGGCAGTACTGAAGCTCAAGGGCGACATGAAAGCGCCCATTCTCTGCCTCGTCGGCCCTCCCGGTGTGGGTAAAACATCCCTGGGCAACAGCATCGCCCGAGCACTCAAGCGCAAATACGTGCGCATGAGCCTGGGCGGCCTGCACGACGAAGCCGAAATCCGCGGTCACCGCAAAACCTACATCGGCGCCATGCCTGGCCGTATCGTTCAATCGCTCAAAAAAGCCAAAGCAGGCAACCCGGTGTTTATCCTGGATGAAATCGACAAAGTCGGCAAGGATTTCCGCGGCGACCCATCTTCTGCTTTGTTGGAAGTGCTAGACCCAGAGCAAAATGTAGCTTTTCACGACAACTACCTCGAAATAGAGTACGACCTGTCGAAAGTCCTCTTTATCGCTACGGCCAACTCGCTGAGCACCATTCAGCCCGCCCTGCTGGACCGTATGGAGATGATCGAAATTGCGGGTTATTCGCTCGAAGAAAAAGTAGAAATAGCCAAGCGCCACCTGGTGCCGCAGCAGCGTAAAGAACACGGACTAAAACCCAACCACATCAAAATAAGCGACAAGGCTTTGGTGAAAATGATCCAGAGCTACACCGCCGAAAGTGGGGTGCGCAACCTGGCAAGGGAAGTAGGTTCCGTGATGCGCTATGCCGCCAAACGGGTAGCCATGGACGAACCTTATGAAATGAGCGTGCGCCCCGAACACCTGCACACCATCCTCGGACCAACCAAGTACGACGCAGAAGTGTACCAAGAGCAGCAAGCCCCTGGTGTGGCCATTGGCCTTGCCTGGACTTCCGTGGGCGGTGAAATTCTGTTCATAGAAGTGAGCCTAAACAAAGGCAACGGCAAGTTACAGCTCACGGGCAACCTCGGCGAGGTAATGAAGGAAAGCGCCAGCACGGCACTCAGCTACATCAAGGCCCATGCCGACGATTTCGGTATTGAGCACGAGATGTTTGAAAAAATGGACATCCACATCCATATTCCCGAAGGTGCCATTCCGAAAGACGGCCCATCTGCTGGTATCACCATGCTTACAGCCATTACCTCAGCGTTGACCAGCCGCCCGTTGAAGCCCTTCCTGGCCATGACCGGAGAAATCACCCTGCGCGGCAAAGTATTGCCTGTCGGCGGCATCAAGGAGAAAATACTGGCAGCGAAACGCGCCGGCATCAAAGACGTGATCCTGTGTCATGATAACCAGAAACACGTCGAGGAAATCGAAGAAGAGTACATCAAGGGCCTGAGGTTCCATTATGTGAAAAAAATGGATGAGGTATTGGCGCTGGCGATAGGGTTGAAAACCAAGTCGAGCCAAAACGTAACGGCGAAGAAAACGCCGCCGGCCAAAAAGGTACTGGTGGCAAAGAAGCCGCCTGTTGGGAAGATTGCGCCGATGGTATCCGCTTGATATTATGAAATAAAGAAGTGTATTTTACAAAACGCCTGGTTCAAAAGACCGGGCGTTTTGTATTGGTAGTACCGCATACGGATAAGACATCAAACAACGATGTCCGTCAATGCCTTCATTTTGCGGAACAGCTGCGAGCGGCTCATGCCAATTTATTGGCAGAGCTGGTGCGCTGGGCGCTGCCCCTACCGCTCCACCACCACCCATCCACTCCTTGTCTGCCAGCGCCAGCGATACACCCCCGCCGGCAATGCGCGTACATCCAGCGCCGCGCGCCCGTTTTTTAGCGCCGACTCCAAACACCGGCGCCCCAGCGGATCGTACAATTCAACCCGACCCGATCCCGGCAACTCGAAATTCAACATTGTTGCCGCAGGGTTCGGCCACACCTTCAGCGTCACCGCTTCCATATCCTCTGTTCCCGAGATAAAACTCACTTCGCCCGAGGCTGTACTCGTGCAGCCGTGGCCGTCTGTGACCGTCACCGTGTACCAGCCCGGCATCAGGCCCGTCTGTTCCATGCCCACAGCGCCGATGCTCCAGGCGTAATTGTAGGGCAATGTGCCGCCCGTCGGCACCGCCGTGGCTGTGCCATCGGGCGACTGGGCGCCGCTGGCTGGACTGCTCAGCACCTGGCCGCTCAGCAGCGGCGGGTCGTTCAATTGGAAGCTGAAACTTGAAGTGCAGCCGTAGGCATCTGTTACCGTCACCACGTACTGGCCTGGACTTAGGTCATGGTAGCTGGAGTCAGGGCCAAGCACGGGCACCCAGGCGTAATGGAACGGCGCCAGGCCGTTGGCCGCCGCTGCCGACACAAAGCCATCCAGGTCGCCGTGGCAACTAATGGGTCCGCCGTCCACCGACAAGGTGAGCTGGCCGTTCGCGGCTATGTTGAGTTGCAGCGAGTCGAGGCAGCCCAGGGCATCGGTCAGCGTGACGCTGTGCGGGCCAGGGGCCAGTTGGGTAGCCTGCACGCCTGTGCTGTCGTTGCTCCATTGATAGGTGTAAGGAGCGGTGCCGCCGCTGCCGCCCACCAAAGCCGTCCCGCCGGCGACTGAGCCACAGTTGAGCGCCGTGGTTTCGATCTCCAGCACCGTTGGCGCCGGCGCCGGCGCGATCGTGATCGTGTCGCTGATGCTGTGGCCGCGCTGGTCGCTTACCGTGACCGCGTAATCGCCGGGCGGCAGGTTGTTGATTTCCGCGCCGTTGCCCACATTGGGCTCCCAGTGGTATAGGAGCGGTTCGCAACCGTTTTCAGGGTGCAGCTGGATGGCACCGCCGAGTGAGCCTTCGCAGGCCGGCAGCACGCTGGCCGTTTGCGCAAGCCAGCCGAACGCCGCAGCTTCATACGGGCCGATATCGACCGTGCCGCCCTGGATGCGCAGCGCCCCGTCGAGGTCGCTCAGCAAGCCTAGGACAGCGGCGTTGGAGCCGGCGTCGATGAGGGGCGAGCAAGGGAGCAGCCGGAAATCAAGCAGCCCGGGATTCACAAAGCCTGGGTCGCTGGATACAATATTGTTGGGGCCACAAACAAGCCCTGGAATGATCATATCACTACAGGGGCGGTAGCTCAGGTTGTGGTCGAAAAAGAGGGATAAGTTTGGGCTTATAGTATTCAGGACGTACTCAAGACCTGAATTGTAAAAAACATTGTTAATGAAATTTTCATAACAAGCATTTTCCGACGCATTGCGAGAAACGGATATCTGAGAGTTGGCAAATAAGTTATTATTAATGAACATTTCAACAGTATCTAATGCACTTCCCGAGTAATTATTTAAAGTTAAGGCAATTCCATTCAATGGTGCATAAAAAATATTGTTTTTGATATTGATTAGACTATTTGAGAGAAAGAAACTTGCCAAAAAGGAATGGTCATATAACAAATTAACATTGTTTTCATAGAATAAGGTCTTAGCTGCAACAGAAAATGCGGGACTTCTATAGCAGAAGTTGTTATTGCAAACTATATATTTTTCGTAATTTACACTTGATAGAAATGCATACGAATATGTATTGTTTAAAATCCGATTTGAAGAGATATTAAAAGAATCAGATGTAGAAGTATTGGACCCGTTTTCAAGTTTTAACATGTGAGATGCCCCGCCTGCGAATGCGGGCACCAGTTTGGTATTACTAACTATATTTCCAATAAATTTAAAATTAATTTTTATACCTTCATTCATCAGATTGCCATAAATCAAACTGATCCCGTCATAGCCGTTGCTATCCAGGGTACAATGGTTAAATTCAAGTCGACAAGGCGAATCCGTGAATTTAAAAATGTAAAAAACGACCCCTTCTGAGAAGCAGGTGTTCTTAAAAAAATATGAATCGAAAATGCTAAGGTCGCTATTGCCGATGGTGTTATAATAGTAGATACTCCCTCCGGAAAAACTTGCCCGGTTCAGAATAAACCGGCAGTTCTCTATTTCTTTCCCTCTGTCAAGATCACTTCCTCCGTACAGATAGATAGCGCCACCCAATCGCGCTTTGTTATTTTCAAAATCGCAATTTTTAAACACTGGCAGGTTGCCCTGGGAGCTTTGGCCATTTACATAAACCGCACCACCATTAAGACGGGCTGCATTGTTTAAAAATTTACAATTTTCAAAGGTCGGATATGCTTTCCCGGATTTGGCCATGATATACACAGCCGCGCCACAGGCAGCTGGCGCATCCGAGGCGGCAATGGTATCGTTGTAGGCGTAGCCGTGTTGAAATACAAAGCCGTCCACCAGGGTCGTACTGTCGGGATAGGGCATATACAAAATGGTGTAGGCATTGTCCAGGCTATCGCCGGGAACGCCGATATCCCCGCTTAATATGACCGGGTGGGCGGCGATGTCCCGCTGGATCAGCGCACTTTCATTGCCTGCAAATCCGCCGTATAAACGCAGCCCTGATTTTAGCACAAATGAGCGATCCCTATTGTCGTCGGCATCGGGTAGGTAGGTTCCAGTGGCTATCCAAACCTGGTCGCCGGATTGAGCCGCATCCAACGCGGCATGAAGGTCGGTAAACGCATTTTGCCAGCTTTGCCCGGATTGATTTCCTGTAGCCTGTTGGTGAACAAAATAAACCTGGTTTTGAGCCGATACGCTCCAGCCGGCGGCCCAAACGAGCCAGAATAAAAGATATGATCGCATTGTAATGGGTGTTTAAAGTAAAAAATAGTGGGTTGCCGAATACTTCGCGCTGTCAATCAATGTATTGCTCAAAGCCGAACAGCGCGAAGCCCGTTTCAGGTAAAATTCGCCGGATAAACGTCAATAAACTGCTTATCCGGCGAAAAGAGGCAATTAGATTTTAGTCAGCCGGCGAACAACGCGCCCCAGCTCCGATTCCAGCACCAGGAAATACAATCCCGCCGGGGTGGACGGATCAACGGATACTTCCAGGGTGTTGTCGCCCTCCCTTAACTCCATGTCCTGTTCCACGACAAGCTGCCCTTTGGCATCTTGAATCGACAGGCGAGCTTTGGCAGGTGATTCGGCATAAACGTAAGCCAAAATTCGATCCTGGAATGGATTGGGCGCCACGATTGGACCCAGTTTACCCCCATTGCTTGTTCGGTCGAGCAGCAATTGCAATTTACTGGCATATTCATTGCCTTCCAGGTCATATATAAAGCCGGGCACCATTTGATCAGCCGACCATACCAGGTAATTTTTGTCAGGAAGCGTTTGGCCGGGCCGAATTTCAAACTCCAGCTTAAACAACCAGGTGTCTTTATCCAGGGTGGTAAAAGCATCCGGGCTGTCCCAAGCAAATCGCAGCTCGCCCGAAGCTTCATTCGATCGCCCAAAATGTATTTGCCCGATTGGAAATGCCGGATTCGGATGAATCGCTTTAAGTTGGAGGGCGCCCGCGTCGAAACGCAAGCCCAATTGTGCGGCAATCACCTCATGCGGCGCGTTTAACGCAAGTGCTACAAACACAGACCCACCTTTGGTGGTATAATCGATTTCTGAAATTTTGAAATACCCATTCAACTGACCGGCGGGCCTCATACCGCATATATCATTGGCGCTTCTATTCACATCCCCCATTTTTATGGCTTTAAAATTGCCGTAGTGAAACGGCAAGCCGTTGGATGGCACATCCACCACATTGGCCGTCATATAGGGAGGGTTGGTCCCTTGTACCGGGTTAGCTGGAAGTTGAAGCAAATCGGAGACATACCGGTATGGCGGGGCACTCATTGATCCAAAGTTATTCTGGATTCCTAAAATACATTTACGAATGTTATTTACATCAGTTGTCGAAATTGCTTGTACATAGTTGTTATCGGGATCGCCCTGCTCATTTGCATTTGCAGCGATATGTTTATATGGTGTATCGAACGGTTCTAACCCCAGAATGTGTTTGGAAATCAGCACACAGTCATAGGTGGTAACGCCCTCAAGGTAGGGAGCGTTGAGCTGCGGCAAGACCCGCAATCTGAAGGGTGCCTGGGCTGCATCGGCACAAAGGGAGAAATTTTCCTCACAATTGTGCAGGTTCTCCAATTCATAATTGCTATTATTGATACTTTCTACCCGTAACCGGTAATCCTGCACCTTTTTTCCGTTGTCATACAATACCTCCCCAAATATTTTAGGATCGCAAATATCTTCTCCGAGCATTACCTCGAATGCGCATAGCGAACCGCCGGTGATGATTCCTTCCCCTAACGACACAAAATATTTGATGCAACCTCGGGTTATCTCAAATGGAATATCAACATAAGCGCCGTTTTCCAAATCTATTTGACCGGCATAGCTATACCTGTAAGCGTAGGCATTGGAGCCTGTAATCAGTTCTCCGTTTGTTGCAGCATGAGGAACAGTCGAGGTAACAGTGCCAGGTGTAACACCTTGGGATGTTGTTGGGATGAGAACAAATTCAAATTTTAAAAAATTGAGCGAAATGGGCTGCGGATTACCATGCTCAAACAAAAACCTTACCCCCGTAGAACAATCCTGGGGGTTCTTGTAAACCTCGCTGGAGATTTTGATTTCGGGAGCGCAAATTGGACGGCCTGGAATACTGATCAACTTCGGAACGCTGTTCAATCGGTAAGTGACGGGGTTGCTGTCGAAAGGAAAAAGCGTCCAACGGCCAGTCGTCAAGGAACAATCCAGAATGCCGCCCTGCGATTGGTTAAAAAATCCCGGCATTTCCAAATCAAACAACAAAACAGGATCAGCGGTATTTTCCCAATCAGTGAATGAAAAATAGATATCAAAAGATCCGTCGCTGTTTTCTCTGACGATCTTATCGATTAATGTGGGCCCGCCTAAAATCGTCAAATCTTTAACCAAAAAATCCAAAGAAGCTGGGGTCATATCAGGAACGATATGCACTACTCCGTCCATCTTCCCAAAAACGGATGCCGTTAGGGATTGTGCTTTGACGCGTACAATCGGGTAGTTTTGAATGCTTGGCGGAACAAATTCGAAGGTTAACTGAAGCGGGGCATTACTCGCGGCCGGCTGAGGAAACAGTATGTTTGTATTGCCCCCCACGGCAGAAACGAAAACATTCCCCATGCAATTCATACAATCATCATACCACCCGGAGAAGCTGTTCCATTTCAGAAAATCGCCAGGGACGGCATCTGCCACATTGGTAAACAACCGGATGCTGCTGGTATTCGGCGGCAGCGAGATTTGAACGGGCGGCTCCTGATTTAGGCAACTGGTTCCGGCGATGATCTCCCAGTTTATCTCGCCATTTGCAAGGTCATCCAGGTTCAGAAATTGCCCCATATCAGTCAAACCAGGGCTATTGGGTACTGGCAACAGTTGCTCGGTTAGCGCCCTGTTTATGCTGGATGTAAAGTTGTTTGCGTTAATAACACCGTTAAAGCTTAATTGGCTGATCGCCATCTGCGTTGGCAGGTTTCCGGATTTTGCCTTTAAGTTGACATGATAAAAAGCCTGAAAAGCTCCAGGATTGTTCAGGGAAGTATGTTTGGCTCTCCATGGCGCCTGGGGTGGCACTTTTACAATCTCAAACTCCACCAACTGGGGCAGGCACAAGAATTGCGCACTGGTAGAGGCCAAGAACAGGAGCGAAATAAAAAATGCCCCCCCCCAACCTTTTACAAAAACTAATTTTGTGTAACATATATATGGTTGTTTAAAATGTGAAAAAATCATACCAATACCATGATGATTTGTAACTGTTTAGCACCCGAAAGGTGCGATATATAAATCAGTAGTGCTACAGACAGCACGAAGTCCCTTGAAAACATTGAGTTGATGCTTACGATAATTGTTGATGAAGCCTTGTATACGAGCATATCGGTCTGCGCCTTGTGCGGTTCGAAAACACCCTGCCACTTTTTGCTTTGTTTTGACGGGCCTGATGTCCCGTTCTGCATGATTGATACTGAATGGTACCGCTTCGTGTTCGGCAAATGCCTTTACAAAGATAGGCTTTCCATGTTTAAGAAAGCGATCAAGATCGAGCCGAAGGGCAAAATATTACTGGAGCCGGGAGCCTCTCCCTACAAAAAATCCACATCCACCGCATACGGGTACGTCATCAAATACTCCAGCGCCTTCTCAATCGGATAGCGCTCGAACACCACCGCATGAAGCATCGTCGTAATGGGCACATGCAGCTTGTAATGCCGGGCCAGTTGGTGCGCGATGCGCAGGGTGCGCACGCCTTCTGCGAGTTCCGGCATGGTTTCACGAATAGTATCTACCGTTTCTCCTGTGGCGAGTCGGGTACCGAAGGTATAGTTCCGGCTGTTCTTACTCGTAGCGGTGGCTACCAGGTCGCCAATGCCGGCCACGCCCACAAACGCCTGACTCGATGCGCCCAGTGACTTGCCGAAATAGATCATTTCTGCCAATCCGCGGGCAATAAGCAGGCCTTGGACATTGCGGCCTAGTCCCAGTCCGCCAATGATGCCAGAACCAAGCGCTATGATGTTTTTCAAAGCTCCGGCCAATTCCGCACCCAGGATATCATAAGAGCCATACACGTGAAATTTGGAGCTGTTGAGCGCCAATTGCCCCGCTTGTATCACTTCCCGGAAACGGCTGCCCACCAAGGTAGCGGCGGGTTGCCCTGCCATAATTTCAGCCGCGAGGTTGGGGCCTCCCAGGCAGCCTACCCGTACCACGCTGCTTTCTTCGCGCACCACTTCGCTCATGGTGCGCACGTTCCCCCGCGTGATGACGATGCCCTGCTTGTCGAGCTCATCTTCTTCATAGCCGTACAAATCAAAACCCTTGGTGCCGTGGATGATAATATGGTGTGGGCGCAAGTACGGCGAGAGTGCCTGCATCATTTTCCGAAAACTGTTAGATGGCACAATGGGAAAAATCAAGGTGCATTGTTTGGCCAGTTCTTCCACATCCATGGTGGCCCGTACCCTAGGCGATATTTGGGTGCCCAGGTGCCGGTGATTTTTATTGATCTCTTCAACGACTTCGGGCCGACGGCTGAATAGCAATACATCGGAGTTGTATGCCAACAAATTGGCGATTGCGGTACCGAAATAACCGGCGCCTAAAACGCCTACTGGATTGTATGGTGATGCCATGTTTGACTATTTTTCCCGCCGTAGCCTCCCTGTTCTCGCAAAGGCTATGGCGGTTGAGGTTGATTACCCCTTTATAAATTTGATTGCCTGAACCACTATGCCATCGCACAGCACTTCCATAAAACATGGTCCCGGCGGAAGCTCTGCTACGGAAAATTCATTCAGGATATTTGGGTCGAAATTAATGGTTTTTACCGCTCGCCCAGTAGCATTATTAATCCTAGCCGTATAAATTCCTTTCGGCAAATGAGCCCCAAATACTGCCCCCAGGGTGATATGACCCTGGGTGGGGTTGGGAAGCACTCCAAACAAGTTTGTACGGCTTGGAGCCAACGCAATTTCTTTTGACGAAACCAAAGTTTGAAATTCTCCGATACAGTCTGGCGTGAAACACCCGTTGCTGTCCAGTTTTACCAACCACACGTGATCCGTGAAGGGGTCTTCTGGCGGCCTGATCGTATCCCACAGCCAGCCCGTAAAGATCAGGTCGCCGGATAGGTCTTCTGCTCCGCCGTAAAACTCGTAATAAAACCCGCCATCCCTTTTATCTGAGATGATCCGGCTCCATTTACGCTCCCCATCGGGCGAATAGCGCCTCACATAGCCCACATAATAATTTTCTCTTTCCACCTGGTCATACAGATATTCCTCCGCCAGGCCATATTGAATGATGTCCCCGTTGTTGGCCACAAACGAACCTGAGATCGTGAGCTATTCACCGAAATCCACCTTTTCCCACTCCAACTGCCCACGAATAAACTACCACCAGTCCGCTGTCCCTGGTCGCTTTTGTCGCGCACCAACGGATAGATCTATTATCGTCTTTTGCTGATAATCAAAACGGTTCAGGTAATGCCCCAAGCTGTCAAAAGCGAAAACGGCAAAATCATTTCCACGCTCCAGCGTGACGTAGTTCATGTGGAGCAATATGCTGTCGCCCCTGACATGGATGGCATCAAAATGATTGGTGGTGATGGTATCATACAAGATGGATTTCCAAAGGAGCTCGCCCTCGAAATCAAATTTCATCAGGCCGATACAATAACGGTTGTTGAAACCACAAAGCGCACGAACATGCACCAAATAGCCGTCCGCTAATACCACAACTTGCTCACCGCTTTCATTCCCGATATCGAGGTCGTATAGTTTGCTCCAATAATCTTGGGCAGGGAGCAGGTTCGTACACAGAAAAAAGAGCAGGATTATGGATATCGGCTTTTTCATAATTTT
>Ga0105055_10002580_pt1 | contig 28002 bp, 23 predicted proteins | sample BON03_FD_78090 | JGI IMG/M metagenome (GOLD analysis project Ga0105055, IMG submission 78090) | Freshwater microbial communities from Lake Bonney liftoff mats and glacier meltwater in Antarctica - BON-03 | ecosystem: Environmental > Aquatic > Freshwater > Ice > Glacier meltwater | place: Lake... | reverse complement strand
CATCAGCGACAATAGTATCTTCTTCCAATAATCGATCTAAAACACCCCAGGTAAATGCGCCATGCGCCCCTCCACCTTGTAATGCCAAACCAACGTGTTTTACTCTCTTTTCCATATTTTTTTATTGGGCAGTCCAGCCACCATCAACAGGCATTGCTGTACCTGTCATTAATTTCGCATCTTCTGAAGCTAAAAACACTGCTAATTTCCCAAGTGATTCAACACTTACAAATTCTTTTACAGCATGTTTTTCGAGCATAATTTTAGAAACAACTTCATCTTCGGTAATTCCGTGAGATTTAGCTTGTTCAACAATTTGTTTTTCTACCAAAGGTGTTTTAACATATCCAGGACAAATAGCATTTGCGGTAATTCCAAATGGAGCACCTTCAAGCGCTAATACTTTTGTCAATCCTACAACACCATGTTTAGCAGCTACATAAGCAGATTTATAAGCTGATGCAACTAATCCATGAGCAGATGCAATGTTTATAATTCTGCCAAAACCTCTTTCTTTCATACCGTTCCATACGAATTTCGAGGTATAAAAAACTGCGTTTAAATTTAGTTGAATGATTGCATTCCATTTATCTATTGGAAATGAGTCAATTGGTGATACAAACTGAATCCCTGCATTATTCACTAAAACATCTAATCGACCAAATTCTTTTTCGATATCTTGAATCATTTTTTCAATTTGGTCAACATCTGCTAAGTTGGCACTAAAAAAGGCTGTTTTTACATTAAATTCTTTTCCAACATTCTCAGCTATTTCAACGGCATTTACTTCTAAACCATTAAAAGCTATCGAATAACCAGCTTTTGCAAACTCTTTTGCTATACCTAATCCTATACCACTTGTGCTGCCTGTAATTAACGCTGTCTTCATTTTTATTTCGATTTTAAGAAATCCAGAATAGTTGTAGAAACTGTATCCACAGCTTCAATATTAAGCGTGTGGCCTGCATTTTCAATAATTGTAAACTTACTGTTTTTTATTTGATTTGCAACTGCCTCTCCTAAATACACAGGGAAAAGGGTATCTAATCTTCCTTGAATAACGAGTGTATCTGTAGTTATTTTCGTTAATTCTTGTCTATAGTCTTTTCTTTCCGCTGTTGCTTGCATTAATTTAGTCAATGCTACTCTGTCAATTCCACTATCTTTTGAAAGTTTAAAAAAATCGATAGGTATTAATGGATTTGCAAAATAAGCATCGCTTAAAACATAAGGAAGCATCACATCTAACATGAGCGAATATCCCCCTAATTCGAGTGCATTTTTCCATGAAAGCTCGATTGCTTCATAGTAGGGTGTTTTATATGCGAATGTTGACATTAGGACACAGTTATTTAATCTACTCGGATATTTTACGGCAAAGTTTTGTGCCACTAAACTTCCGTAGGAAAGTCCAATCATTGTAACTTCTTTAATTCCTAAAACATCTAAAACACATAAAACATCAGCAGCATGTGTGTCAAAATCTCTTACTGGACTCTCTTTATCCGATTGACCTTGCAATACAAAATCCATCAATATAACTCTATAGTTTTTCTCGAAGTAAGGTGTTACTAATCCCCAAGAATTAGTAGATTGTGATAACCCATTTAAAAAGATAACTGTATCTAAAGAAGTTAGATTTCCTTTTACCTCGTAATAAATATCTTTTTGATCTAATGTTTTACAAATCATTACTTTATTTCTATAGTATTCATTATTGTCGCTTCCCCACTTAAAACAGCTTTTCCTTCCTTGTTATGGATCGTTGTTGAAATGATGGCTTTATTTTTTTCTTTTATTATTTCCTTGACTTCAAAAATTGCCTCATACTTTTCATCAACATACATTGGTCTTAAAAAATTTAGCGTTTGATTTAGATAAATTGTCCCATTTCCTGGGAATAATGTTCCAAATACTTTTGAAAGAATTGAAGCGCCTAACATTCCATGTGCAATTCTTTTTTTGAAAATTGTTTTTGAAGCAAATTCTTCATCTAAATGAACTGGATTGTTATCTCCAGTAACTTTTGCGAAAGCATTTACCTGTTCCTGAGTGTACGAAAATGAATGAGTATATATTTGGTCTAATTCTAACATAATGTTATTTTTTTATTTGTTAAAGATGGAAATAAAATAAATGTTATTCTCATCTAATTCGGTTTATTTTTTAAAGATATCAAATAGAACATAAATAAGCATTAATAATTAGAGTTTTAAAGAAATGTACACAAAAAAAATGTTACTACTCAGTTCACTACTATCCGAAAGTTTTAAGCGAAAAGTCAATTTAGTTCTAAATCCTTTGCAATTAGGTTGCGTTTTTTAAATTATGGTTAAAATAAATCTCTTTCAAAAATTATCTCATTTTCGACTGTCACTTTTTTGGGACCTTCACTTTCTTTATTGCAAACATAGTCGAGGCTCAGGTAAAATACGAGACAGATTATTATTTTTTCTACAAAATTTGAAAATGATTCAGTCTTTTTTTGCAATTGTTCTATTTATTAATCCCAATAACAAAAAAGTAATTAAAGCTATTTAGGGTCTGCTGATAAACATACATATAATTGATAATTAATAGTTTATATCTATATTTAGGTTTTAAAGTGCAAAGATATATGAGTAAAATAGTAAAAAAGTGTGCACTAACACCAGATTATAGTAGTCAAAACTCGGTACATATCTTGACGTATCGGGTTTCGAGACTCCTTTTGATAAAAAATTGAATTCAAAATAGATGGGTTATTTTAGCTCATTTGAATACCATGGGATAAAATTTATAATATTTATTTCAAATCTGTTCTAAAAATAAGACTGGTCGTCCAGGATTAAACCCAAGAATTGTCTTAGGTGCTATAATAATCAAGCATCTATGTGATATTGACGATAGAGAGGTCGTAAGTCAAATATCAGGAAACATTTACATGCAATATTTTTTAGAACTAAATTTAGTCAAATTGGCTGGGGTTAAACTCAGTTGTCTTTTAATTTATAAACTCACTTGTATTTTTACTGAAATCAAAACTCCTAAATTTCAATTTTAAGTAAAAAAAACATTCAAAACTTGAAATATTATTAAAAACAAAAATAAATAATCTGAGGAGTTTATCAGCAGACCCTAATTAAATGTGTTTTCAGCAATTAATTTGGTTGCTAAAACTAGACCTGAGTAGTAATGAAAAAAGAAACTAATTATCCTGTGAAAATAAGTTTTTTTATTTTAAAAATTAGTGTTAAATTGATTTTAAGTTTGAAGAGACGATTTAGTTTTGTTTAACTTTTCAGTATATTTAAGCTTAAATTTTAAATAATTATTAATTTTACTTGAAATTAATAATTTTAATACAAAATTAATTTATTTAGAGTAAGATTGCCTTTCATAAAATAACTGTTTAATTAATTCGCAAAGAGATGGAAATTCAAAAAAAGGAATTAACGGTATTGGTTACCGGAGGTTCAAGAGGTATTGGTGCTGCAATTTCGTTGGAGTTAGCTTCTCCAAACTACTTTGTGATTGTAAACTTTAATCAAAGTAAAGATCAAGCAGAAGGCATAGTTTCCAAAATAAAGGATAACGGAGGAAATGCTATTGCTGTTCAAGGTAATATTGCAGATGCAAAAGAGTGTAAAATCATGTTCGAAACCATTGAGAAGTCAATTGGAAATGTAGATGTATTGATTAATAACGCTGGAATAACAAGAGATAAGTCTTTTCGAAAGATGGGGTTAGAGGAGTGGAATGCTGTAATCGATACAAATTTAAGCAGTGCATTTAATACTACTAAATTGGCATTACCTTCAATGATTGAAAATAAATTCGGAAGAATTATTAATATTAGTTCTGTAATTGGACAAACAGGAGGCTTTGGACAAACGAATTACGCTGCTGCTAAATCAGGTTTAATAGGTTTTACTAAATCATTAGCTTTGGAAACTGCTAAATATGGAGTGACTGTAAATTCTATTTGCCCTGGTTTTATTGGTACTGAGATGGTAGGAGCAATGCCTGAAGAGGTCCTTAATTCAATTATTTTGAAAATTCCTGTTAATAGATTAGGAGATCCTAATGAAATTGCAAAAGGAGTCAAATTTTTAATAGAATCTTCTTACATAACAGGACAATCATTAAATATCAACGGGGGATTGTACATGATGTAAAACACTTAATGTAAAAAACATAAATTAAATTACAATTAATTAATAATTTTTTTGTAGGATAACTTTTTATGTCATAGTTTTGTATAAAATAAAAATAAAAAATATAAAAATGAGTAACACAAACGAGATTTTAGAAACTATAGTAAACACACAAAAAAAGTCAATTGAAACTTTTGTGGATACTACAAATAAATTACAAGAAGCTATTAAATCAGGTTCTGCATTAGAAAAAACAACTGAGATTTATAAAAACTGGTGGGATACTCAGTTATCTTTATTGAACAATGTATCAACTCAAACTAAATCTGAAGTTGAAAATACGCAATCAAAAACGGAAGATTTTTACAAAAACACTTACGAAACTCAAATTGAATCAATTAAAAAAGCGTCAGACTTTAATTTGAATTTCTTTAATACAATGTCAAATTTTGGTAAAAAATCTAATGAGACAAACGATCAGTTTCAAGTAGCATATTCTAATTGGAATACATTGTTTGATTCATGGACAAAATCTTTGAATACAACGTTTGAATCTTTGAACCCTTCTTTCCCTAAAGCATTTAGCCCAGAATTGTTTCAAAATACAATGAATACAAGTACTTTATTTTTGAAACTACAAAATTTTTACCAACCGTATTTTAATGCTATTAAAGGTGGTAATTTTTCAGCTGATTCTTTGAAAACGTTATTTGATCCTTCTCAATACAAAAAGATTACTGAAGAAACTTTTTCAAACTTTTTTCAAGGTCAAAATTTGAATACGTTGATTGAATCAAATACAAAAGCGATTCATGATTTCTTTCAAAAACAACAAAATACTACTAAAGAGTACAAAGAATTTTGGAGTGTATTTACAGAGAAATTCCCTACAATTGTTTCAAGTGATTTTGGTAAATACAATGACTCTTTTAAAAATATCAATGGATCTTACAAAGATTTATTTGAACCAGCTTTGAAGTTGATTTCTAACGTAAAAGAGAAAGAAAATATTGAATTAGCAGTTGAATCTTTAGATAAATCGACTACTTATAGTATTAAATTGGCTCAAATTCAATATTTATTGAACAAAACAGGTCAAAGTGTTGCTGAAGAAGTTGGTAAATTGATTGCAGATAAATCTAAAAGTTTGGAATTGACAAATTCTTTTCAGATATTCTTCAATGATTGGGTTGCTATTAACGAGAAACATTACACTAATTTATATGCAACTAATGAATTTTCAAAATTAAAAGCTGAATTAACTACTCTTTCATTGGAAGTTAAGAAAAATATTGAGCAACAATTCGAGAATAAAATTGAGCATTTACCTTTAGTAGTAAAATCTGAGTTGAATGAATTATACCAAACAATTCACGATTTAAAAAAAACAATCAAAGCATTAGAGTCTAAAGTTGATTTGACAGCTAAAGTTGCTACTCCAACAACAACTGAAGCAACTCCAAAAACAACAGCTAAAAAGACGATAGTATAATAATTCGTTCATTATTTTGGAAAGGGAAATTCGCGTTTCCCTTTTTTTATACATTTTTTTATTTTTATAATGAGTTTAAATAACATAGATTTCCTTCAAGAATTATCCGCAAATACTTCTAAAATTGTGAAAGGATTTGAAACTTTAAAGGATATCAAAGAAGTAGATATTGCAACTACTCCAAAAACAGAAGTTTATTCAGAAGATAAATTAAAATTATACAGGTATAATAGGGATACAAAATCAACGTATAAAACCCCTGTTTTAATCGTGTATGCATTAGTTAACACATATCAGATGTTAGATTTACAACCTGATAGAAGTTATATTAAAAATTTATTAGATGCAGGTTTAGATGTTTATTTGATCGATTGGGGATACCCAACCAAAATTGATAAATATTTAACGATGGATGATTATATAAATGGTTATATTGATAATTGTGTTGATTTTATTCGTGACGAACATAATTTAGATAAGATTAATATCTTAAGTATTTGTCAAGGCGGAACATTTAGTTTAATTTATGCAGCTTTACATCCTGAAAAAGTGAAAAACTTAATTCCGCACGTTACTCCTGTAGATTTTTCATTAAATGATGGGTTATTATTCAAATGGAGTAAAGACATGGATTTTAAAGCTTTAGTTAGAGGGCACAATGGAATTATTCCAGGTAGCTTTTTAAATGAAGGATTCGATATGCTAAAACCGATGATGAAATTTCATAAAACTTCAGGTTTAATGAATTCAATGGAAGATAAAACGAAATTAACAAACTACTTGCGTATGGAGAAATGGATTGCTGACAGTCCAGACCAAGCAGGTGCCTGTTTTTTACAATTCATGGAAGATTTATACCAACAAAATAAATTAATAGCAGGTGAATTAGAAGTAGGTGGAAATAAAGTTAATTTAAAAAAATTAACAATGCCGATTTTAAATGTATATGCTACTGAGGATCATTTAGTCCCACCAAGTGCTACAAAGCCTTTAGGAGAATACGTTGGAACACAAGATTACGAAATTTACCCATTCCAAGGAGGACACATCGGAGTCTTTGTAGGTAATAGATCCCAAAAAGAGTTAGCTCCAAAAGTTGCTCAATGGTTAAAAGATAGAGATTAATAGGAATCCCTCGTTTACACTTAATGTATTTTGGTTTAACTATTTATAATTCTAACGAAAGGTATTTTGCAGTATGTGAAATACCTTTTGCTTTTTTAACGATACTTTCAGGAGTACCTTCACAAATTAGTTGTCCTCCACCTTTACCACCTTCAGGTCCAATATCAATAATATAATCGGCTACTTTAACGATATCCAAGTTGTGTTCAATTACAAGTATGGTATTTCCTTCATCTACAAGTCGTTGCAAAACAATCAAAAGCATACGAATATCCTCAAAATGCAAACCTGTTGATGGTTCATCCATAATGTAAACGGTATTTCCGGTGCTTTTTTTAGCTAATTCTGTAGATAGTTTTATTCGTTGAGCTTCTCCTCCCGATAATGTTGTAGAGGGTTGACCTAATTTAATATACCCCAGCCCAACAGAAACCAAGGTTTCAAGTGGTCGATGAATTTTAGGAATTTTTTCAAAAAACACCATTGCATCAGCAATTGTCATGTCCAACACATCACTGATTGATTTTCCTTTATACCGAACTTCTAATGTTTCACGATTATATCTTTTTCCATTACATGTTTCACATTCTACATATACATCTGGAAGAAAATTCATTTCAATTAATTTTAGTCCACCACCGCCACAGGTTTCACATCTCCCACCTTTTACATTGAATGAAAATCTACCTGGTTTGTATCCTCTAATCTGAGCTTCTGGAAGCGCAGCGTATAAAGATCGAATCTCGGTAAACATATTAGTGTATGTTGCTGGATTTGATCGGGGTGTTCTTCCGATAGGACTTTGATCGATTTCAATTACTTTGTCTAAGTTTTCAATTCCTTTAATCGATTTATAAGGCAATGGTTTTTTTACGCCATTATAAATATGAGCCAATAAAATAGGGTAGAGGGTGTGGTTTATTAAAGATGATTTACCACTACCAGAAACTCCTGTCACACAACAAAGTGTGCCTAAAGGAATTTTTAAATTTACATTTTTAAGATTATGTCCAGTCGCTCCAATTAATTCTAAAAATTTACCATTTCCTTTTCGTCTTTTTTTAGGAATTTCAATTTTCATTTTACCCTGAAGATACTGTGTTGTGAGTGAATCTCTACTGGTTAGATTATCAAGAGTTCCAGCATTCATTATTCTTCCTCCATGAATTCCTGCGCCAGGTCCAATATCAACTACAAAATCTGCAGCTTCAATCATTTCTTTATCATGTTCTACAACAATTACGGAATTACCAGCATCCCTTAATTTTTTTAACGAATTTATTAATCTGGTATTATCACGTTGATGCAATCCTATACTTGGCTCATCTAAAACGTATAATACGTTCATCAATTCTGAACCAATCTGAGTTGCTAACCTAATTCTTTGCGCTTCGCCACCTGAAAGTGTTTTTGCAGACCGATGAAGCGTTAGGTATTCTAAGCCTACATCTAAAATAAAAGTTAAACGGGTATTAATTTCTTTTAAAATCTCAGTACCAATCAACAATTGCGATACGGATAATTTGCTTTCCAATTGATCAAACCAATTTTTCAATTCGCTTAAATCCATTGAAGAAAGAGTTCCAATGTGTTGATTGTCAATTTTGAAATAATGCGCCTCTTTTCGTAATCGTGTTCCTTCACAGGTAGGACAATTCACTTTATTCATGAACGTTTGTGCCCATCTTTGAACTCCTGCTGTACTTTCCTCTGAATGACGAGAAATAAAAGTGATAATTCCTTCAAAACGAACCACTTCTTTCTTTCCAACTATTTCTAATCCATCATTTCCATACAATAAAACATTCATTATTTCTTCTGGAATATCTTCCAAAGGAGTTGAAATTGAAAAACCTTCTTGGGATAAATAGCTATCTAATTTATCATAAATCCACCCATTTTTATATTCTCCTAACGGTGCAAATCCACCTTTTTTTATCGATAATTTTGGATTTGGAATAATTTTCTCAATATTAGCTTCTGAAACTTCCCCCAATCCACTACACGACTGACAAGCGCCATAAGGTGAATTAAATGAAAACAAACTTGGTTCAGGTTCAGGATAACTAATTCCTGAAGTAGGACACATTAATGTTCTACTAAAATGACGGGTTGCATTTGTTTCAAAATCCATCAACATCATTTCTTTGTTCCCGTGTTTCATCGAAGTAACAACCGAGTCATAGATTCTTTTTCTGTCGTTTTTCGAAATTAATAGACGGTCAATTACAATTTCTATATCATGAACTTTGTAACGATCTAATTTAAGACCTTTTTCAATGTCTTCCAGCGCTCCGTTTACCCGAACTTTTGTAAATCCCATTTTTAGAATTTGCTCGAATAATTCTCTATAATGTCCTTTTCGACCTTTGATTTTAGGTGCTAATAGGATTACTTTTTTCCCTTCGTATTTTTCTATAATTAAATCAACAATTTGTTCATCGGAATACTTCACCATTTGTTCCCCAGAATTATAGGAATAGGCAATTCCAACTCGCGCATAAAGAAGTCGCAGAAAATCGTATACTTCTGTAATTGTACCTACTGTAGAACGGGGACTTTTAGAAACTGTTTTTTGTTCGATAGAAATCACTGGACTTAACCCATCAATTTTGTCTACATCTGGCCGTTCCAATCCTCCTAAAAATTGACGAGCGTAAGAAGAAAAAGTTTCTATATATCTTCTTTGTCCTTCAGCGAAAATGGTGTCAAAAGCTAAAGATGATTTTCCACTACCACTTAATCCAGTGAAAACAACTAATTTATTTCGAGGAATTTTAAGATCAATATCTTTCAAATTATGCTCCCTAGCTCCAAAAATTTCAATTGCGCCGTATTCAAATAAATCGTTTGATTTTTCCATCAGATATATGATTGATAGGGTTTATTCTTTTAAGGGGCTTTGTATTTGATTGTATTTCTATATAAAAAACCAAATACAATCAAAAAGTAGGCACTCGATAAAATAATAGGAAGCGTTACGTCGCGCTTCACTAAATCAATCATTGAAATGGCTAAAACACACGATATAAATCCAATTACAGTAAAAATATACCATACAGTTTTATCTTTATACCCAGCATATACCAAATGATGGGTGGTGTGATCCTTTCCTCCAACCATCGGCGACTGCCCTTTCTTTAAACGATTGATTACTACTGTAAACGTATCAGCAGCTGCTGGTGTAAAAGCGATCAGCGTAATGATGATTCCTAACCAAGAAGCATGCGAAGTATCATGCCCAACATTCCATAAATATTTTATGGAGAAAAAAGCTACAAATAGCCCAATAAATTGACTACCAGCATCTCCCATAAAAAGTTTGGATGGGTTTACATTATAATACAGAAAACCAACTAAACCACCAATCATTGCTACTAACGAAATCGACCAGATCTGAGTATTGAATCCAGTTAAAATCCATCCTGAGGCAAGACAGGTTATTAAAATAAATAAAACAGTTGTACCTGTTATCCCATCCATATTATCTAACATATTTAAAGAATTCATTATACCTACAACCCAAATTATTGTTACCAGTCCATCTAGAAAATCAGCATGAAATAAATCTAATTTTGTGTCTGTCCAAATAAAAATAAAACCACAAAGAATTTGTACAGCTAATTTCGCAAAAGGTTTTGTATTGTAAGCATCATCTGCAAGTCCCATTAAAAATGCAATGGATCCAGCTATAATTAATCCAACATATTCAAAATCATGGAATATGTTTTTCTCAAAATACATAATTGAATATATAATTGATGTAAATAAGAAGACTATAAAGAAACTTACACCACCTAATGATGGTTTCGATTCGTTACTCCACCTAATAACAACATCATTATTGTTTCGGATACCTAAAGATTTTGAAAACCGAAGAAGTACTTCATTACAAATTACAGAGATTAAAATCCCCCCAAGACAAAACCCAATTAACTCTAAAATTTTATGCAAAACTTATACGATCATTCAAATTCAGATACAAAGGTAGTAAAATCTATTCCTTTTTGATCTTTTTCAGAAATAATAGGTTGATTAATTGGCCATTGTATATTTAATTTTTCATCATCCCATTGTATAGTTCTCTCAGAAACAGGGGAATAGTAATTAGTGCATTTGTAATTAAATATAGAGTTATCTTCTAACGCTATAAAACCATGTGCAAATCCAGGTGGAATCCAAAATTGTATTTTATTTTCATCAGAAAGCTCGATGATTTCATATTGACCGTAGGTCTTTGAAGATTTTCGAAGATCAACAGCAACATCAATTACCCGACCAGATATAACCCTCACTAGTTTTCCTTGAGAAAATGGAGGGTTTTGAAAATGCAATCCTCTCAAAACATTTTTTTTTGAATATGATTCATTATCTTGACAGAAAGTCAAGTCTAGACCTGTCTTTTCTTTAAATATTTTTTCATTAAATGTCTCATAAAAAATACCTCTTGAATCTTCAAATACTTTTGGTTCAATTGTATATAAACCTTCTATTTTACAATTTTTTATAACCATCTTCTCAATAATTTAAGAATTCCTATTTTTTTTAATACTCGGAGAAAAAGACTATTGGATTCTTTTTCTTGAAAATAGCTATCCTCATTTCCATAACCTCCATAACCTCCATAACCTCCATAACCTCCATAACCATAGCCATAACCATAACCATAAGATCCGTTTTTTCTGCTTGATTTCACACCATTTAAAATCACATTCAAAGATTTTAATTGTTGCATTTCAAATAAATCATCTATTTTTTTAATAAAGGTTCGTTTCGAATAGTGAGATTTAAACACATAAATAGGAATATCGGCATCTGTTAGATTTTTAATTCCATCTGAAACTAAACCAACAGGGGGGTTGTCAATTATTATAATATCATATATTTTTTTAAGTTCTTCTAATTTAGCTTTAAAACTATCGCTTATAATTAACTCTGATGGATTTGGAGGGATAGGTCCAGCAGTTATAAAATCCAATGTTTCTATTTGAGATTTTTGAATACAATCTTCAATTGAATATTGATCTATTATTAAACCACTCATTCCTCGATCATTCTCAACATTAAACCCTAAATGGATTTTTGGCTTTCTAAGATCTAAATCAATTAATATAGTTTTCTTTCCCGACATAGCCAAAATTCCAGCTAAATTAAGCGCAACAAAAGTTTTCCCTTCTCCAGAAATAGAAGAGGTTATTGCAATTGTTTGGTAAGATGTTTTTATATAGTTAAGATTCGTCCGAATATTTCTAAATGCTTCAGCTAATTGTGATTTTGGATAATCTAAGGCGAGTAATTGAGAATGTTGCATTGCATTTTTAACCAAAGGAACTCCTCCCAAAGTTGTTACATTATTCGGTAATAATTTATTCAAATCATCCAATAAATTTATTTCGTTGAATGTAAGGAATTTCACAAATAGTAATCCGACTCCTAAAATTAATCCAATAGCAATAAATGACATATAAATTAAACTTTTATTAGGAGACATAGCAACTTCACTCATTGTTGGTAAGCTTAACATCTGATTGTTTCTGGTGTATCCTGCATCGGAAATTGAATATAAAAACTTGTTTTCAGTTAACAAATTAAAATATTGTTCATTTAAGTCTTGAATTCTATTTAATCTACCAAACTCAATTTTTTGCTCAGGAAGTCCACTTACTCGTGCTTGTGATATTGAAATTTTATTAGTTAATTCCATTTCTTCACTTTTCAATCTTTCATAAACAACTCCTAAACTTTTAATAATAGAATTTGATTTTAAAAGAATTCTTTGGTTTAAAGCTTTTACTCCAGTATGTTCTTCTGTTACATCATACAATAAGGTTTCTTTTTTTTCCAATAGAACTAATAATTCACTAATTTTATCTGTAACTAAAACTTCGTAACTTTTACCTAACATTTCTGGAAGAAGTTTATAGACCTCTAATCGATTGGGATCCATTTTTAATTTTAACCCAACATTTTTGATGATTCTAATTTCTTCTTCTAGTTTTACTAATTCTTCTGATAGTTTTGAAACATCTCCATAAATTGTAGTTTCAAATTGAGAAGGCACCATGAAATCAGTATTCCTTTGAAGCATCATAATGCTATCTTGTGATTTCGCTAATTGAAAAGACAATGATTCTAATTGTTCGTCTATGAATTTCAATACATTTTCATCACTTTGGCGTTTTATATTCTCGTCAAAATTTAAAAAAGCTGAAGATACTGCTAATACTATGTCATGACACATTTGAGGATGAGTGCCAGAGTACAATAATTGGATCGTTTTGGCAGCTTCATTTGCAGGAATAACTTGTAAGCCCGCCATAAGTCGGTTACTTAGGTTGACTACATTGTTAAATTGAAAATAAATTTGATTCACTTCTGAAGCTTTTTTCAATTCAGTTATATTATCTGCTTTAATTATTATGTCAAAATGCTCATTTTTTAAATGATGATCTAATTTTCCTTTAGCTCCAAATTTTCTACCTAAATGAATGTAATCTAAATAAACATTCTGTTGATCATCAACAGTTAAAATAATTGGAACATCTACTAATGAAGAATCTCTTAGGTCAAATGGTTGTACATGAAAGTCTCCAGATTTGTATTTATCATCGATCATTATTGAGCCTTTAGAGAAAACACTCGTGTGGTAATTTAATGATTTAATTGCTTGAATAAAAAGGAGTTGTGACTTTAGAAGTTCTATTTCAGAGTACATATCTCCATCACCTCGATCAATTCCTTGAATGGCCATCACTTCTTTAGCATTGTCTCTACTCCCCAACTGCAAGAGCATGGTAGATTCAAATGTTGGTTTTGTATAGCGAATATAAAAAAATGCAAACGTCCAAAAAACAAACATTAAAATTAAGGGGGTCCACCAATGTCTTTTTAAGACTGTAAAAAGTATTTGAGCATCAAATTCTTTGTTGACTATTTTTGCTTTCTCTTTCAATTTATAATGTTTTAATTAATGTGAAAATTAATACACTTGCAGTGATTAAACTCGATATTGGAGCCCACTCTGCAATTGCTCCCATTATGATTTGAGGTCGAGGCTCTACATAAATATAATCGTTTCCTTGAATAATCATATCAGCATATTTTAATCCATCTATCGTAGATACATCTATGTGGTATATCTCTCTTTTTTCACCCACTTTTCGAAAAACTTTAATTACTCGTGCTTTTCCTCGTTGAGAAATCCCACCAGTTGCTGCTAAAATTTCTAGTAATGTTGTATTTAGATTTATAATTGGTACAATAGCAGCTGAACTTCCATTTCCTGAAAAAACAACACATCTTCTATTGGTTACGTTTAATTGAACGAATGGGTCTTGGTATTGGTTTTTGAATAAATATTCTAAGGTGTCCTCACACCTTTTTATTGTTAATCCTTCTATTTTTAAATCCCCAAGTACAGGCAATTCAATGAATCCATTTGATCTTACAATATATTCATTTATACCTAAATTACCTCCTAAATTACCTCCTGAAACTCCAAAAGTAGATGTGCCAGTAAGACCTTCTATTAAACTTTTGCCATTATTTGTGGTAAGTGAAAAAGTGATTTTATCATCAATAGAAATTTTATAATCTTCTTGTGGCCTTAATGGAATTGAATCATAAACAAAAGACCCGTCTTTTGGAGTCTTAAACATCATGTTACCATTAATTCCGCAACTGTTAATGGATAGAATTATTAGTATTAATCCAGTAAATTTATATATTTTCCAAAAGGTCATTTATTTTTTCTTTTTATTCAATAAGTATTGATAATATTCCTCCATATTCTTTACCAAAATGGTATAGTGAAATTTGCTTTTCACAAAATCCCATCCTTTTTCAGATAGCCGTAGTCGTTCTGTTTCATCTTCGATTAATAGGACTAATTTTTCTGTAAACAAAGATATATTATTTTTAGGAACTACCCATCCTGTTTCTCCGTTTAAAACGATGTCTTTTACTCCTCCAACATCTGTTGTAACAATCGGTAAACCTCCTGCTTGCGCCTCAATCAGACTAACGGGAGTACCTTCATTATCAGATGTTAAACAGAGTATGTCCATTCCAGAATTGAATTCGCCAATATTTTTTATCCACGATGTCATCTCAATAACCCTGCCATGTTTTTCGATGATTTGATTCACTCGTAGTTCAATTCGTTCTCTTTCTTCTCCATCCCCAACAATAAAAAACCGAATTTTTTTAGTTGTTTCTGCCAATGTCTTTTCTACGACATCTAAAAATAATGAATGGTTTTTTATCGGAGCGAGCCTGCCGACTATTGCAATTGCTATTTCATCTTGAGAGATATTAAATTTTTCTCTTGTGATTTTTCTATTTTCTATTTTGTTTAAATGAAATTTCTCTAAATCAAATCCTAATGGAATCACGTGTATTTTTGAAGCTGGACAAATTTTGTGTATTTCTGCTAATTCGTTTTTTTGAATTTCTGATATAGCAATAATTCCATCTGATTTTTTTGCTAACCGTCTTTCAATTAATTTAAAAATCGATGTTTTTACTTTCCCAAAGTAAGAATGGAATACATGCCCATGAAACGTATGTATAACGATAGGTACTTTGCATGCAAAAGCTGCTTTTCTACCTAAAGCTCCTGCTTTTGCAGCATGTGTATGTACAATGTCGGGCTTGAATTCTTGAATTATTTGTTTGATTTTTTTGTAAGCGGCCCTATCACCTTTAAAGCTAGGGATTCGTTGCATCTCTTGAATAAGCAAAGGGTCTAAGTCATATTGTTCAAGAATGTGTAATGAATCTGCTTCTCCTTCTTCATGACAACCTCCTATTAACAAGGTTTCATAATCGTTAGATATATAGCGAGTTAAAAAAGTGGCGTTATAAGTAGGTCCTCCTATATTAAAACGATTGATTATCCTTAATATTTTTGGCATTTTATCTATTTATATATTCGTACTTTGTTGGAAAATAAAATTGTTTTAGTCAAATGAATGTTAAAAAGTTTTGAGTCTCTATCATTTGTAGTAACAATTTTATTCTCAATTTTATCAAAAAATAAACGTGAAGATACTAAGTTCTTTTTTAATTTTTACATTATTCATACTTCAATATTCATTTGGACAAAATTCTGTTCAAGATGCGATTTTGTTTTTTAAAAATAATACAGCTTTTACAAATGCTTCTATTTCATTTTGTGCCATTGATTTATCTACTAATGAAACAATCGCTGAATTGAATTCGAATACTTCTTTACAACCTGCTTCTATTACAAAATTATTTTCTACAGCAACTGCTTTTGAAGTGTTGGGGCCTGATTACAAGCCTTTAACTAGATTTTACATTGAAGGGAAATTAGATTCAAATGGTATTTTAAATGGAAATTTATGGATCAGAGGTGGTGGGGATGCTTCTTTGGGCAGTAAGTATTTTACCGATGAAGGAAAAGAAAATAAATTTCTACAAGATTGGTGTGATACATTAAAAAAAATAGGTGTTAAATCAATTACTGGTTCTTTAATTTTAGATGGTTCTGAGTTTGGTTATTCGGGTGCCCCCGACGGCTGGAATTGGTCTGATATGGGTAATTATTATGGAGCTGGTCCTTCAGGTTTAGTTGTGTACGATAATATGCTACGATATACATTTAAAACTGGAAGTTATGTAGGAGCAAAAACAGAATTAGTATCAATTTTTCCTCAAATACTTAATTTCCAATTCCATAATTATATTACTTCTTCTAAAAAGAATGGGGACAATTCTTTTATTTTTGGAGCGCCTTATTCTATTGATCGATTTGGAAATGGTACATTGCCAATTAATTCGAAAGCCTTTGTTGTTAAAGGCAGCATGCCTGATCCTGAATTTCAGTTAGCTTTTGAGTTTGAAAAATCATTAAAAGTAAACGGTATTTTAGTAAATGGAATTAAAACTGCTCGACAATTAGATACGAATGAAGAATTTATTAGATATCGAGATGGTTTTAAGTTAATTTATACGCATACAGGACAGTCGGTTCTTTCAATCGCTTCACATACTAATATGAAAAGTGTAAATCTTTTTGCTGAAGAATTGTTATGTTTATCTGGTTATAAGTTGACAGGGAATGGCAGTACAGAAAGTTCTTTGAAACAATTAGAAAAATTTTGGAGTAATAAAATCGATTTTAAAGGTTTGTACATCAAAGATGGAAGTGGATTATCGCGTTCAAATGCAATTAGTGCAAAACATTTTTGTTCTTTGTTGAACGAGATGTACAAGTCTTTCAATTACAAAGATTTTCTTTCAACTTTACCTTTAGCTGGTTGTTCGGGTACTTTATCAGGGGTATGTAAAAATCAATTGGGACACGGTAAAATTAGAGCTAAAAGCGGCACTTTAAACAGGGTAAAGGCTTATTCCGGTTACATTGATTCCGATTCAGGAAAAAAAATCGCATTTGCCTTGATTGTTAATAATTTCAACTGTTCATCTTCGTATGTTGTTGAACAGATGGAAAAAGTATTTAATGTAATGGTAGTTTATTAATTTAATAATTTTAATATGGCGTTTATAATACCTTGTAGAGGAAATGTACCACAGTTAGGTCAGGATTGTTTTATCGCTCCTAATGCTACTTTGGTAGGAGACATTAGTACAGGTGATGAGTGTTCTTTTTGGTTCAATACAGTGGTTCGTGGGGATGTTAATTCAATTCGAATGGGAAACAAAGTGAACATTCAGGACGGTGCTGTAATTCACGCTACATTTGAAAAAACGAAAGTTGAATTAGGAAATAATGTTTCTATCGGACATAATGCTTTGGTTCATGGTTGCACGGTTGAAGATAATGTTTTGATCGGTATGGGGGCAATTGTAATGGATAATTGCTATATCGAATCTAATTGTATTATTGCTGCTGGTGCTGTTTTATTAGAAGGCACTAGAGTAGAAAGCGGAAGTATATACGCTGGTGTTCCAGCAAAAAAAGTGAAGGATTTAAGTCCAGAACTTTTTGAAGGTGAGGTGCTACGAATAGCGAATAATTATGTAATGTATTCAAGTTGGTTCAAATGAAAAGAGACATTCAAACAAAGGAAGATGTACTACAATTAGTAGATGATTTTTACGGTAAAATTTTAAAGGACGAGCTCTTATTTCCTTTCTTTAAACACCTTGATTTAGTCGTTCATCTCCCTAAAATGGTTCATTTTTGGTCGTTTGTACTTTTAGATGAAGTCGGTTATACCACAAATGTTGTAGATAAACATATGAAGATGCCGTTAGAAAAGCATCATTTTGAACAATGGTTGTCGCTTTTTAATGAGACAATTGATGAGCTATTTCAAGGAGAAAAAGTAGATTTAGCAAAACAAAGAGCATTCACAATTGCTTGGACGACTGAATACAAATTAAAACAAAATTAGTTTGTTTAATTAAACTTAATCGCTTTTACTGGATTTACTCGTGTAATAACGTAACTAGGTATGATTAAGGATAAGACACAAACAGTGAGTGTGCCAACATTAAGTAGAACCCAATGCCAAAAATTTAATTCTATTGGAACTTTATTCAAATAATATACTTCAGGATTTAATTGAAGTAGTCCAAATTCACTTTGAAGATAACAAAACCCTAAAGCAATTATATTACCCCAAATCATACCTTTTCCAATTAAAAAAGCTCCTTGATAAAGAAAGATTTTACGAACACTCCAATTGTTTGATCCCATCGCTTTCATCATTCCAATGAAGTTTGTCCTAACCAATATTAAAACTAAAAGTGCTGACCCCATATTGATAACTCCAATTAATATCATTAAAATTAGAATGATATAAACATTTAGATCTAAAAACCCTAACCAAACAAATATATCAGATTGATTGTCAACTATACTTGTAACTTTTAATTCTTCTCCATGTTCTGTAGGTATAAATTCTATCTTTTTTTTAATTTTTTTTACAATTTCAGATAATTTGTCCCAATTGTTTACTGTTACTTCAAATCCACTTACGTAATTATCAAAACTTCCTTTACCATCTAATTTGTTGATAATCAATTTTTTATTACTGCATTTTAACGAGTATTTAGTACCGTCCTTATTTAGATATGTTTTGATAATTTCTTTATTTTCATTAAGGCCTACATCGCAATAACTATAAGCTGTTCCTTTAATCTTAATTGATAAATAAGCTGTGTCTGGTATGCTTGTTTTTTCATTTATTCCATCAACATGTGTCCAATAATCAGATACAATTACCCGAATTAAGGTGTCTTTTGTAGGACATAAAGTAAATCCTTCGTAATTTTCATACCCTTTTCCCCAATCGTATCTGTAATTCCCATTTCCTCCAGAAACGGTTGCTTTTACAATTAAATTCCCATTTGAAAGTGTGTCTTGCAGATTAATAGATGCTTGAATACCCCAGTCATTGAGTTTTTGTACTATTCGAAGATCAGCGATAACCATTTTTTTATCGAATTCTTCAAGCCCAGTATTATATATCCCAACCACTTTAAACATTCGCTTAATGGGTTGTTTTTTTACAAAATAAGCTCGTATCTCATCTCCGATTTTATAATTTAAATCAGTTGCAATTCTTGAGGAAATCAAAATCTCTTCTGAAATGATAGATGTGTTATAATTGGGTAGTTTACCTGAAAGTAAATGCTCTTTAAAAAAACACCAGTCATATCCTATTCCAACTCCTTTAAGGATCGCTCCTTGAATTTCTTGTTGAAGTTGAGTTGTATCTTTCCCGTTAGATAAAGTGTATGTAATTTCTTTTTTATCAGACTGAAATAAAGCAGGTTTATAAGCAACAGGTTGAATATGAGATATTCCTTTCAGTTTTTGTATATTTAAAAAAAAGGCTTGGTTTTTGTACATTGGCTCACATTCGTAGACGCTTCCTTCTCCCGAATTCAGTATGAATATATGAGACCCAAACCCAGAGACTTTTGCTCTAACTTCATGTTGAAAACCTGTTACCACAGCAAGGGTAATTAAGTTAACAACAACTGATAGTGCAATACTTATAATAGATATACGAACAATTGGTCGGGAAACTTTGTTACCTTCGACCTCTTTTTTTAGAATTCGCTTTGATATGAAATATTCAAAAGACAATAGAATTTTTTTTTTGGCGCTAAAGTACACAAAGCTTTTGTGCTTAAAAAGTATTTTATTGATTTTGATTTCTTCTTGTAGTGTTTTAAGTGCAAGTGAAAATGAATCCGAAAAAAAAATAAGAGAAAAAATTGAAATTTCAGTTATTGAAGACCTTCCTTCTGAAATTCGATTAGAAAAGACGTTCCACGGTAAAATACACGAACCTGTTTTAGGAGGGGAAAGAATGAATCTTTACCTTGATTCGTTAAAGGGGAAAAGAATCGCTATTGTAGGAAATCAAACGTCATTAATTGGGAAAACTCATTTAGTAGATACTTTACTTGCTTTAGGTGTTAAAATTCAGAAAGTATTTTCTCCCGAACACGGTTTCAGAGGTGATGCTGATGCTGGTGAAAAAGTAGGAAGCTCAATAGACGCTAAAACTGGAATACCTCTTGTATCTTTGTATGGTAAAAACAAGAAGCCTTATCCTGAACAATTAGCGGATGTTGATATTGTTATATATGATATTCAGGATGTTGGCGTAAGGTTTTACACCTATATTTCAACGTTACATTATGTAATGGAAGCGTGTGCAGAAAATGGTAAAACAGTAATTGTGCTTGACAGACCAAATCCGAATGGTCATTATGTTGACGGACCTGTATTAGAAGCTTCTCAGAAATCATTTGTAGGAATGGATCCAGTACCTATCGTGTACGGGATGACGATTGGTGAATACGCATTGATGGTAAATGGAGAATATTGGTTAAGTGATAGTTTACAATGCAATTTATGGATCGTACCTTGTAAGCATTATTTACATAAAACTAAATATGTCTTACCAGTTGCACCATCTCCTAATTTAAGATCTGAAGCTGCCATCTCTTTATACCCAAGCTTGTGCTTATTTGAAGCAACGACTGTAAGTATAGGGCGGGGAACAGACCGGCCGTTTGAAGTGTATGGACATCCTAAATTTCCAAATAAAGGGTTTGAATTTCGACCAATATCTTGTTTTGGCGCTAAAAGTCCATTGTGTGAAAACATACTTTGTTACGGATATGATTTGAGAAATTCATTAAAAAAAAGATCGTATGAATTAAATCTAAATTGGATAATTCAAGCTAAAATTGTTCTTGGTGACTCAGTTGACTTCATTAATCAGCCAGCTTTTTTTAACCGATTAGCTGGAAATACTACTTTACAAAAACAAATTGTTTCAGGAATGACTGTAAAAGAGATTCGATCTTCATGGAGGCCAGGTCTAGACAATTTTAAAAAAATTAGACAACGTTATTTGTTGTATGATTAATGTCACGAATATCTATCTGATATTTTTAACGGGTATTTAACGAATTCATCACGCTATTTTTTATAGATTTGTGTTTTAGAGATTAAGTGAAATGGTAAAAGAAATGAGATTAACTACAGAAGAGAAAGCTTTAAAGATAAATCTTACAAAAGATATATACGGTTGTTTTGCCGAAATAGGTGCAGGACAAGAAGTTGTAGCCAATTTTTTTAGAGCTGGAGGTAGTTCTGGAACAATTGCTTTTTCTCAATCAGCTTATGACATGAAAGTTTCTGACTCTATGTATGGAGAAGCTTCAAGGTATGTGTGTGAAGAAAGATTGGTGACAATGCTGGAAACAGAATTTGAAACCATGAAATTTCGACTTCCAGAAAAATACAAACAGTCTCGCTTTTTTTCTTTTTGTAATACTGTAGAATCACTTAATTATCACAAAACAAATCAAGGTCAAGGTTGGGTTGGTATTCGTTTTCAAATGAATTTAGAAACGCCTCCGAATGATATAGTTTTGCATATTAAAATGCATGATATAAGTAATAAAGCGCAACAAGATTCATTAGGAATTCTGGGTGTAAATCTAATTCATGCTGCTTTTTTTCTAAATGAAGATTTAGATCAGTTTTTGGATGGATTAGTATACCGCCTTCCTCGCGAAAGAATGGAAATTGATATGATTAGAGTGTCAGGTCCTGATTTCGAAAATACAGACAATAGAGTAATTGCTTTGAATCTTGTTAAAAGAGGAATGACAGATGCTACAATGTTTGATTTATGTGGCAATGTACTTCAACCTGCTACAGCTTTATACAAGAGAAATATTCTTTTGATGAGGGGGAGGTTTAGACCGGTAACAAAGGTTCATATCGATATGATTGAAACGGGTTTAAATCATTTCCTTAAAGAAGAGGAGGTTGTAAAAGAAAATGTAAGTGTAGTTTTTGAGTTAACTCTTAAAGATTTAACTGCTGACGGAAAAATTTTAGATAAAGATTTTTTAGATAGAGCTGAATTACTAGGTTCTTTAGGATATACAGTAATGATTTCAAACTATTTGAAGCATTATAAAATGGTTGATTACCTTGCTTCAATTTCGAAAGAAAAGAAGATGGGGATTATTTTAGGTATCTATAATTTAAACAGTATTTTTGATGAACGCTATTATGATAACTTGCCTGGTGGTATACTAGAAGCTTTTGGAAAAGGATTCGGTCATAATGTTAAAATGTTTGTTTATCCTGCAATTGATGTTGAAACAGGTGATATGTATTCATTAGAAAATCTCAGCATTCCTGCCAACATGAATGGTTTACTCCAATACATGAAAGACAACGATAAATTGGAAGCTATTGAAGAGTATAATCCTAAATTACTTTCTATCATGTCTGATGATGTACTTTCTAAGATTAAAGCAAATGCTTCCAACTGGGAAGAGGATGTGCCTGAAGAAGTCGTGAAAGCAATTAAGTTTTATGAATTGTTTGGATATTGTAAGCCAAAAGAATCAATAGAAATATAATTTAGTATGCCTCATATAAAAAACGCTCTAATTAGATATCGGATTATTGATAGATCGCTACGCAATAATTACCGCCCTTTCCCTTCTAAAAAGGATTTGAGAGTATTATGCGAAGAAGCTCTTTTTGGTAGTGCAGAAGGAGAAAATATTTGCGATTCTACCATTGAAAAAGATCTTTTCGCAATGCGTATAGAACACGATGCTCCGATTAAATATAACAAAAGAGAAGGGGGTTATTACTATACAAATCCATTATTTTCTATCAATGATATACCATTAACGAATGATGATATTACTTCTATAAAATTTGCAATAAATACATTAAAGCAATTTAGAGAAGTTGATATGTTTAAACAGTTTGGTAATGCAATTGATAAAATTGTCGATCGTATTACAATTTCTGAAGACCCGAGAGATAAAGATATTTCAAATTTTGTCCAGTTTGAAGTCGCATTATCTTCCAGCGGAAATGAATTTTTATCACCTTTATTGCAAGCTATTCGAGCTTCGAAACTAGCTTCTTTTGAATACACTAGTTTTGTTACCAATAGGTCAAAAAACCGTAAAGTCATGCCTCTTCTCTTGAAGGAGTATAGAAATAGATGGTACTTGATATCTTTTGATTTAGATAAAAAAAATATTATTACCTATGCGTTGGAAAGAATGACTGATGTGGTTATTCTAGATGAAAAGGGAGAAAAGCCTATTAGTTTCGATCCAGACTTATTTTTCAAACACGCTATAGGGATTACAAGTAGTGAAGATGAGCCTTCGGATATTATTTTTAAAGCAGATAATGTTTCAGCTAAATACATTATTTCTCAACCGTTTCATTCTTCTCAATTGGTTGTTAAGGAAGGGAAAAACAGGACTACTTTTGAATTAAAAATATTGATTTCAGAAGAATTTATACGCGCTGTTTTGAGTTATGCAGGCGGAATTGAAATTATTGAACCTTTAGAATTAAGAGAAGATATTATTACGCGTCTTGAAGAGATGATGAATAATTACAATCTTAACTAAGTGTCGATACTTTTTGCGAGATTAATGTTGATTTGACACTTTAATCGTCGATATTGTTGAATTTAGATAGTTTATGACTTTTATGATAGTTATTCGTGTCGAAATTTGTTATTTTTGAACGCCCTTTAAAACAAATTAAAAAGGAAAATTTTATAAAGCATGAGAACTGTACAATTTAGAGAAGCATTAAGAGAAGCAATGAGCGAAGAAATGCGCCGTGATGAAAATGTTTTTTTGATGGGTGAAGAAGTAGCTGAATACAATGGAGCTTATAAAGTATCGCAAGGTATGTTGGATGAGTTTGGTTCTAAAAGAGTTATTGATACACCTATTGCTGAGTTGGGTTTTACAGGGATTGCGGTTGGAGCTTCAATGAATGGATTACGTCCAATTGTAGAATTTATGACGTGGAATTTTGCAATTTTAGCTGCTGACCAAATAATCAATAGCGCCGCTAAAATGCTTCAAATGTCAGGAGGTCAATTTAATTGTCCTATTGTATTTAGAGGAGGTAATGGTCCTGCCGGACAATTAGGAGCGACTCATTCTACAAGTTTTGAGTCTTTTTATGCAAATATTCCAGGTTTAAAGGTAATTACTCCCTCAACACCTTATGATGCAAAAGGATTATTAAAAGCAGCTATACGAGACAATGACCCTGTTCTTATTATGGAGTCAGAAAAAATGTATGGTGATAAAGGTGAAATTCCGGATGGAGATTATATTATTCCTATCGGAGTTGCTGATATTAAAAGAAAAGGAACAGATGTTACTATTGTTTCTTTTGGAAAAATCATGAAAGTAGCTCATGAAGCGGCTGAAATTTTACAAAAAGAAGGTATTTCTTGTGAAATTATAGATCTACGTACGGTTCGACCGATTGATTATGCTTGTATCATTGATTCTGTTAAGAAAACAAACAGATGTGTAATAGTGGAAGAAGCATTTCCTTTAGGTTCGATTTCTTCTGAAATCGCCTATCATTTACAACGTTATTCTTTTGATTATCTTGACGCTCCTGTAATGAGAGTAACTCAATCAGATACACCATTTGCATTTTCTCCTACTTTAATTGAAGAAGCATTACCAAATGCAAAACGAATTATCGATGCTGTAAAAAGCACGTTGAATAAAAAGTAATTACATTTAATGCTGAAAGTTGCTGTTGTTGGTTGTGGATGGCTTGGCTATCCCTTGGCTCTATCCTTTATTGAAAAAGGTTATAGTGTTTTAGGGACAACAACTACGAAAGAAAAAGTAACTGATTTACAAGGAAAAGGTGTTATTGCTAGATTTTGGAAAATTTCAGACTGTATTATTAAAGAAGATGTGTCTTTTTTAGAAAAAATGGATGTTTTAATAGTAAACATACCACCTTCTAAAGTAGATACAACTTTTGAATATTCCACAGTCCTAGAGAATTTGGTTCAACACCTTTCAAAAACCATTAAAATTATATTTATTAGCACAACAAGTGTGTATCCTGACGATTTAAAAATCGCAGATGAGAAATATACTTGGACCAAACAAGACACAAGAAAACAAACAGTTTTAGCTGAGATTAAATTATCAAACTATTTAAAGAACCGACTTACCATACTTCGGTTTTCTGGATTAGTTGGACCCAATAGACATCCAGTTAAATTTTTAGCTGGAAAAATAGATGTTCCTAATGGAAATGCTTCTGTAAATTTGATTCATTTAAATGATGCAGTAGGATTAATCAACACAATTATCGAGACTAATTATTGGGGAGAAATTATAAATGGTTGTTTTCCAATTCATCCTAAAAGAAATGAATATTATACGAAAGCAGCAGATTTTTACAAGTTATCCCGCCCTATCTTTTCACCAGATGTTGTGTGCTCTAAAATTGTATCATCTAGCAAATCAGAACTAGAGTTAAACTATATCTATAAATTCCCTATAACTAATTTTGATGAGTAGGATTTATTTAATTTCTACGGCAAATATATCTGTCCAAAATTGTTTTATTGTATTTCCGTCACAATCAATCATCTGAGGAACGATACTTGCTGGCGAAAAACCAGGAGTTGTATTAACTTCAATTACATACGGAATAGAATTTACAATCATAAAATCAATACGTGAAATAGATCTCAAACGAAGTAAATTGTAAATTCTTTTTGAAGTGTGTTGTACATTTTCTTTAATTTCATTGGGTATTCTAGCTGGAGTTATTTCTTGAGATTTACCTAAATATTTTGCTTCATAATCGAAAAATTCATTTTCAGATGCAATTTCTGTTAATGGAAGAGCGTAAACTCCAGTTTCAGTTCTATAAACACCACAAGTAATTTCAATCCCGTCTAAAAATGACTCTATAACAATTGTATTCCCTTCTTTAAATGCAAATTCTATTGCTGGTTGCAATTCTTCAATTGATTTAACTTTTGAAATACCATAACTTGAACCTGAATCTGAAGGCTTAACAAAAACAGGTAAACCTAATTCTTCAATAATTTCAACGATACTAAAATCATTTTTTGCAGTTAAAAAAAGTGATTTTGCGACTGGTATATCAAATCCCTTCAAAAATTGGTTACAATACCATTTATCAAAGGATAGTTCGGAAGCTAATGCTCCTGAATTAATACAAGGTATGACTTTCATTTCTAGAAATGCTTGAATTTTTCCATTTTCACCAGGATTCCCATGTATGTAAACCAATCCATAATCAAGAGTAACAACCTCTTTGTCCGCTTCAAAAGAAAGTGTGTTTAAGTCAATTAAATAATGACTGTTTTTATAGTCAGCAACCCACTTATCTTTTGACACAACTATTAAAAAGGGAGTGTATCCATCTGGGAAATTAGTTAGAATTGTAGTTGCACTTTTTATTGAAATCTCACATTCAGAAGAGAATCCACCACAGAATATACCTATTGTATTCATATATTTAATCTTTTTGAACGAAGATACAGATCTTCTATTCTACTTTCAAAACGAATAGAACTAAAGTTTTCAGTAAAGTGTGTTAACATAAAAATACTTAATTTCTTTATTTTCATTAAAAGAATGTATATTTATACCAAACACATTTACAACAAGGATCAAATAAATGAAATAGATGACGTTTATTGGAGTAATATAATTGTTTTGTATTATTCTTCAAAAGCTCTCATTTTATAAATAAAATACAGATGAAAAAAGTAGCCCTTATTACATCAGGTGGAGATTCTCCAGGAATGAATGCGTGTGTTCGAGCAGTTGTGAAAACTTGTTTGCATTATTCAATTATACCTTTTGGGATTTATGATGGTTTTCAAGGGATGATTGAAAAAAGGGGCTTCGAAATGAAGTATTCTGACGTTGACAACATTATTCACAGAGGAGGAACTATTCTAGGAACAGCTCGAAGTAAAGAATTTCGTAAAGAAATTGGAAGAAAAAAAGCTATCCAGTTTTTGAAAGATGAAAAAATCGAAGGCTTGATAGTTATCGGTGGAGACGGCTCATTTACAGGAGCATATTGTTTAGGGTTAGAAATGAGTATCCCTATTATAGGCATACCTGGAACAATCGATAATGATATTTCAGGAACAGATCACACTATAGGGTTTGACACCGCTTTAAACACTGTCACAGAAGCCGTTGATAAAATAAGAGATACAGCATCTAGCCATCATCGAATCTTTTTCATTGAAGTGATGGGAAGAGACGCTGGATTTATAGCATTGAATTCAGCAATTTCCTCTGGTGCTGAAAATGTATTAATTCCTGAAAAACACATGGATCTTGAAAAGTTAGTTAGAGATATTAAAATTCAGAACAAAGGAAGAAGAGGTTCTATTATAATAGTAGCTGAAGGAGATGAGTGGGGTGGAGCAATCGAATTAATGGTTAAAGTTAAACCATTTTTACCTGAATACGAATTAAGGTGTTCTATATTAGGACATATTCAGCGCGGAGGAAGCCCCTCTGCATTAGACCGAATAATCGCTACTCGTATGGGATCCTACGCTGTAGAACTACTAATGAATGGAGAAACAAATTTAATGATTGGTACATCAGGCGATAACTTAACCACTTGTTCTATTGAAAAAGGAATTAAAGAGAATTCTATTCCAAATCTTAGTAATATTAAACTCTTAGCCAAATTAAGAACTAAATGAATTAATTTAGCTATATCTAACAGATTGTTAATCAATAAGTTGTATTTTATCTCACACTTTTCAACAATTAAATCTTGAAAAGTGCTCGTTAATTACAAAAGAGTGCGTATCTTTGTCGGCGCAAACGAGCGAAAGGAGATTGAAATTAGGAGGTAAAAAAAGAGCTTTTAAATTTTTATTAAAAAAAGCT
>Ga0105055_10002566_pt1 | contig 28093 bp, 18 predicted proteins | sample BON03_FD_78090 | JGI IMG/M metagenome (GOLD analysis project Ga0105055, IMG submission 78090) | Freshwater microbial communities from Lake Bonney liftoff mats and glacier meltwater in Antarctica - BON-03 | ecosystem: Environmental > Aquatic > Freshwater > Ice > Glacier meltwater | place: Lake... | reverse complement strand
GGAGAGGATACGTATTAATGCCCGGTTTTTGGATCGGCTGAAGACGGAGATTGGGAATCCGACGTTTTGGAAGAAGCTGGCGGGGGAGCAGTAGGTGCAGTAGATGCAGTAGGGGAGGGGTGGGAGGAGGGAAGGGAGGGGTTGTGGTAGGGAGATGGAGGAGGAAGGAGGGCAGGGTGGTGGATGATAAGGAAGTGGGTTCGATCGAGAGGTGGGTGGAGTGACGAGAAAGGAGAAGGATTAATAAGAAGAGTGAAGATGGAAAGAGAAGGAGAGCTTCGAAAAGGTAGCGAGGCAGAGCAGGTTGTTTATTTCTGGGGGCCGCGGGTTGAGTAGAGTAGAGGAATGGGGAAGCGCGGTCCAATATCAGGGAGTAGATTAGCCAGAGGGAGAGAACCTCACAAGGGAAAAAGAAATCTTATTTTAGTTTTCGTGTTGTGTATGTTTGGGTTTCAAGTAAAGAGAAGAAGAAAGAGAAAATGGAGGGGCACTGGCCTGCGCTGGAGTCCGTCAAGGGATTTAGTAAGGGGCGCTGTTGATTGGAGGGGGAGAAGACACACAGGAAGTATATTTCAAAGCAAACGACCAATAACGAAGGAAAAAAACAAAAGACTTTTATTTAGAATAATTCACGCTTTTTTTCTTTTTGTTATTATGTGCAAGCGTCTTGTTGCCACGATGGCATGTCCCTCATTTGAGTACGTCTTCGTTATCGCACACAGCTCTCTTTTTTCTTTTCCTTATTTCTGATTATTAAGACCCGATTCCTCTGTCTTTGCTCTCTGTACATGTTCCTTCTTAATCCGAAGATTATTATTGCATTTTTTAAGATTCTCGCGCATCTTTTTTTTATGTCTTTTCAAACCGCCTCCTATTCTTCCATCTCTTCCTCCCCCCCCTCCTCCTCCTCAACCGCCTCCTCCTCTTCCTGACCCGACAGGATATGCAATTGAGAAAACATCTCAAGGCGAGTAACCTTCCGATAAATGCTTGGTCGACTAACCGCAAATCATGAATCAATGGGGGAGTGCGACCAGCAGCTACAGCTGCCCGTCTCCACACCCCACGGACCCCTACCCCGAAGGGGGCTGTCCTTGTAACATCTATAGGTGTTCTTCAAGCAAGCGAGAAAGTCTCATCATCAATTATTGGCTCCATCACCACCTCCACGGGCCAGTACTCCTCCTCCTCCTCCTCCTCCTCCTCCCCAAGCCTGACCACCTCATCCCTCAGAGCCGGCCGCCGAATACCCCAAAACCTCGGCAACCTTGCCCCTTCCTCCCCTTCCTCCCCCTCCGCCCCAACACCACCACAATAAGTAAAAAGCCAGCCCAGATGCAAACTACACCGCCGACAATACGCAATCGTCCACGCATACCCCTCAAACCACGAATCCTCCCTCTCAGGCTCCCCTTCCAAGACCACCCCCTCCTCCCCCTCGTCCTCCCCCTCCAGCAGCTCCCGAAGCGTTAATGTTTGATGAACAATTCCCGCCGGGTTACTATACGCTCCCACCGTCCCCTCCGCGCCAGGCACGCTAAAAACAGCTGCTTTGCGGGCCAGCGGATTTTCGCACTCCGCACAGCAGAGCTTGCTTTCGGCGGTGTCTTTCAGCAGCTTGATCTCTTTTCGAAGCCGATACACGACTGATTCCATCGACAGCAACTCCTGCCTCGCCTTGTCGTCGAGCGGCAAATTGGCTGCCAAGCGAAATGAAAACGCCACCGGCTCTACTGCTACGCCCACCACGTCCTCCTCCCTCCCGCCCTCTCTCCCATCCTCCCCCTCCTGCTTCTCTGCCAAGCGCGCAAGTGCCAGCCCAGACGCGCCCTTTATCCCCTCCCAAGCGGCCACGGAATGAATAATGCCTTGTGCCTTACGCACCAAATGGGAAGCAGACAAAAGACCCGAAACCGAGGAGGGCCAGTACGTAAACTGATGTTGTTTGATGGCTGCTGTTCTCAGGGGCCTTTGCCATTGAGGCAAGCGTAGTGGGGCGGGGAGGCAATCGTCCTCTGGCAAGATGCGGACGCGCGCATGCGGGACACCTTGACGCGTCTGCACACCCCGATCTCCGTCGCGCTCCAGAATTTGAAAGCGTTGACGACCTCGTGTCTGGGCAACGAAAGCGCTGGAGCCATCCCATTCTGATTCGACCTCGACGAGCTCGCACGTACAGCCGACGCGCGCCGCTCCTCGGCCCGACTCGAAACGCGCATTGAGGATGCCGAGGAAGGCTGGTTGGCCCCGTCGTTGCGCCGAGGCAAGGGTGAGGACAAGGCGGATGTGGTGAAGCTCCCACAGCCGTAAGGGCAGCGTCTCGCCCGGGAAGAGCACGACGTGCGGGAGGATCAGCAAGGGGAGTTCCGCCACGGTGTGCGCCGGCAGCAGATGAGCCCGCATCAAGCTCTCCATTGTGCGGTGTCCGGCGGGGCCCACGGCGTGGCCACGCAGTAGCAGTGAGCTGGACGTCGGTGGTGCACGCTTTGGGGGGTGGTCGTCCCGTGGTGCCGGGCGACACAGCCGCGCCTTGTGCGCTTTGGGTCCTGTGTTTGGGTTTTGCGGAGTTGGGTGGGGAGGTTAGAGGTAGCACACCAGGCGTCGTGCGACAAGGCGAAGGCATCCATCCCTTCCGGTCCATCACAACCCAACAGTCTGCGCTCTTGAAAACGCCAGCTTGTGGGGAGTTGGTCGTCCTTAAGCCGCAAATTGACGTCTGCAAGACTGGCTTGGGAGCGTATCCGTTGCCGCTTCTTCTTTGTCAGGCACCCACACCACCGCTTTCACACTCACACGACAACGACACACACACAACGCACGTACACAGGAGTGGAGGAGAGGGTCTTCTTCCGGGGTCGAGTGCATGTGGAGGACAGGGCTTGTCTTGTTAATGTTTTGGGCCCGCTTCTCCCCGGCCTTCATTGCACCGTACACCGTCAGTAGCAGCAGCAAAGCCATGGCCGCCCGCCGTAGTACGCTGGGTATCGTGCACACCTTTAGCGGCTTGGGGCTGGACCGGAGCCGCGTGGAGACGGAGCTGAAAGAGGCGGTGGCCTTTGAGAAGGCCTTGAAAAGCGACGGCGCTGGTAAGTTGTCTGGTAATGGTGTAGGGAAAGGGGGGCGAGGTCGCAGAGGAGGAGCATGGGAAGTACATGTCTACCCCTTAGCAGCGCAACCTTGGAGGCATACAAATCGAACCCTCAATAGTCATCCGCCGCACCACCCTCCCGTCTCTCATCTCACGCAATCTCCTTTCCCCTCCCTTCCGCAGCCTTTGCCCTATTTCACGGGACATCAGCATTGGTCACGAAAGAAGCCCCGGTAACAGTTGCCTTTCAAAGCGCGGACAAACTCCAAAAGCTCTATGGGATTGCCGTGGAGCAGCTGCAGCCAACCAACAAAAGCAGCAGCAGTAGCAGCAGCAGCAGCAGCAGCAGCAGCAGCAGTAATGGAGGAGAGGCTCCCGCGCCATACTTTCCATGCGTCGCGCTCGGTGCTTCTACAAGCGGGTGGGCATTTGCCGTAGACGTCTCAAAGCAATCAAAAGAGGAGGTGGAGGTCAAGGCACAAGCAGCTGGAGAAGCCGCCGTCCGCTTTGAACCCGTACGTGCGCTCTTGGCGGCCCTTACTCAAGAGGACGTTGCGATTGCAGGGCTGGGCGCATCTAGCCTGGCCTGGCACCGGCAGCATCAGTACTGTGGGGTGTGTGGTAGTCCCATGATAGCGGTGGAAGCGGGGGGGGCGACGAGCATGTACGAGCTGTCGGAATCGCGCTTATCCTCGCGTTGATCCGGTTGTGATTGCTTTAGTGCATGACCCTGTGCGAGACACGGTGTTGTTGGGGCGGCAGAGTGTGTATCGGCCCGGAATGTTCTCGTGTCTTGCTGGGTATGTGAGTCAATGCGAAAGCTTGGAGGAGGCCGTGCGGAGGGAGGTGAAGGAAGAGTCGGGGATCGACGTGGGTGAGATTACGTATCACAGCTCGCAGCCATGGCCGATCGGGCGCGGAGCAGCGTGTCAGATTATGGTGGGGTACATCGCGACGGCCACCAGCACGGAGATAAAAGTGGATACGGACGAGCTGGAGGATTGCCGGTGGTTTACTCGGGCGGAGGTGGCGGGCGCCAGGGAGTTGGATGTGTCGGCGGCGTCTGAGCCGATGGGGGAGGACGCGGGGGGGTTGAGCATTCCGGGGCCGTATGCAATTGCACACCATCTTATCAAGAATTGGCTGACGACGACGACGCCACCATCGGCAGCAATGTCGGGGGGTCGAAACAAATTATGATGAATACAAAACAACCAAAGAATATATTATATATATGAGGGCATTCACTATCTTTTTTTGTGTCTTTTTTTTGGGTGTGTGTCTTTTTTTTTGTGTGTATTGTTTCTTTGACTCCTTCCTCTGTGCAGTGCGTGGTTGTATTCCCTCGTGTATGTATTTCATTTTCCTTGATGGAGGGAGAACTGATGCTTCAAAAGCGAAATAGATGTGTGTTCCTTTTCGTTGTATTTACCCTTCCTGCGTGTTATCTTTCCTTCCCATCCTTCCTTTTTCTTTCGTTGTATATACCACTCTCGCTTTGGCTCTTTTTTTACTGCGTCAAGATTTTGTCCATGAGACGGTCGGGAATGAACTGCTGGGCGCGAATAGCCAACCAGGTCGGCACCATCATGAAATTCGCCGTCGCATAGCGTGTTTTCGGGCGGGCGTCCGTCAGAGCAGCGAAGACCTTCCGCGCCACCCGAGTAACATCGCCGGCGTGGTGGATCCCAAATTGGAAAATGTCGAAGTATTTCTTGGTATAATACCGCGAGTAGGTCTCTGCAGCCACCGTGGAATTCCCCATTTCTTCCGAATGCAAGATCTTGCTCAAAATAGGGGTCATGACAAAGCCAGGCTCCACCAAAGACACCGAGCAATCGTACGGAAGCAATTCCTGTCGCAGGGCATCTCCAACGGCCTCCACGCCGACCTTGGTCGCGGAATAAATCCCTTCCTTCGGTTGCGTGATGCGGCCCGCCAAAGACGAAATGAAAATAATGCGCCCCTTGTCGCGGCGGATGAGCGGGAGCAGCTTCTGCGTCAAGTACAGCGGGCCCAGCAAATTCGTTTCAAACATGTGCCGCACATCATCCATGTCGTGGTTTTCAATAGGCATGTGCATACCTACGCCCGCATTGTTCACCAATCCCGCAAACCTCAGGTCGCCGTGCTCGCGCAAGTAGCGTTTAATCTCCGTCACCGCGTTGTCGACGTGCTTCTTGTTCGTCACGTCAAGCATAACGGGATGGATGTGGTGTTGGCGTCGTTCGCTAATCTGATTCCACTCCGTGATATTCTCCTGACGACGAACCCCTGCCAAGACATGGTACCCCTTCTCAGCCAGCAAATTCACGACCTCACGCCCGATGCCCGAGGACGTGCCTGGAGGAGGATTGAGAGGAGAGGAGAGGGTGGGGGATGGAAAGTGCACATCAGTGGCTTGTCACAATCATGTTTTGCATGAAATTCGGCCATTTCCTGCCCTGCATTGTCAGTTCGTAAGTGCAGCAAGGACCAGAAACCGTCGTCGATATTTCGGTTCCTTCCCTGCCCAACCCTCCCAGCCTCCACTGACCTGTGACGAGGACGACGCCCTTGGGCGGGACCGGGTACGCAGGATTCATCCAAAACCCCATCATGATTGCCAAGGCCCCCACCACCGCAGCTATCCCAAGGAAGGCGTTGCGCATCAGCGGATTCTGCCAAGCGCGGGTGGCTGTCGCGCCGACCGTGCCGGCCAGTTCCTTTCCGCTTTGAGAGATAGTGCTGGCGGTGGAGCCCTCGCTGGCCCGACGGGGAGAAACGCGGCGCGGTGGCATTTGCTTTGTCTTGAGGGGGAGTTTGGGGGAAAGACTGTCTCTGTGGCGGGTGGGGGTGGGGAGGCGAGAGAGTAGGGGGAGTTGGAAGTGAGAGGCCTGATTAAAATGGGTAGTGGTGGCTGGGAGTTGGAAGCATGGCGTACTTGCACTTCTGTCTCGTAAGCCTTCCCGCGAAAAGAAACATTCCTGCCCCGCGCCCACCGACACATGCTAATTGAGAACGTTCCTGGGATGCAGGGAGAGGGGAGGTCGCGAGACGTCTCGCCGAAGCCCGTTGGTTTCAAAATTTATTCGGTCAGCGAGCCTCCTTCAACCCCGCCCCTTCCGTCTTCGTCTTAGACACCACAACACCATGCCCCACCAACACCACGCGCTTGCTCACACCGTTCCCATCCCTTTGATTAACAGGAGACTCCTGCGGCCGCCCTTTGTCTCGTGGTTCCTTCTCCACGACTTGCCCTTGGCGCCCAAGCCAGCAGGCATCATCGAGTTGTTGGTGTGATTATCACCATCATCGGCCTCTTGCTGGTCTCGCCTGCCCCTTCTCCTCCTGAACCCCGTGGCGACACCGTGGCAACACGAGGCGACGACCCCGGCGACCATGAGTTCCGTGCTTCGACGCAACACGTTGACCACAGGTGAGTGCGCATGGCGCTCGTTAGTTGGAGGGGTCGAGGGGGAGAGAGAGAAACGGCGTTGCAGTGTCAACACGACATGTCTCGCCCCGTACGTCCAGCAAGAAGCACCGACAGCACCCCAGATGCTTACGCATGGCCCTGACAACCCCCACAACCCATCCATCATACCCACAGAGAAGCAGTACCTATGGCGGGACCCCGTGTTTGTCGACATTTTCGGGGCGGAGTTCTTTCCTCCCCAGTACACGTCGCAGAGCCGGCTCCTTGGGCTCGAGGGCGTGGCGCGGTCCTTGGACCTCATTTTGCGGGTAAGTGGGCTAGGAAGATCATTTGTGTGCCTTCTCTGAGAAGCACTGTCGTGCTTTTTCCCCGCTTTCCCCCTTCAGCATCTCTATATTTGCCTGTCCTTTCCCACCTGACTATTTCCCCGCATGTTCCTCCAGTCTCTCTCTTTCTTCCACACCAGTCCCTTTCCTGATCTTCCCTTACACATACCCACCCCTTTCCTCACCTCCCAGGGCTTGTCGGACGCCATGTTGGCAAGCGGGGTGGCCACCAAGGAAGCGTTCCAGACGGCCCACGACGCCTTGAGCGACGCAGGTGCCTGCCTACGGAGCCTCCCGGGCGAGATTGGCCCGACCGGCAACGAGAGCTTTTTCAACCTCCTGGAGGTGCTGGTGGACAAGGTGCGGTTCATGCGTCCTGGTAAGGTCTTGGCTATCCCGACGGGCTGGCGCAATGACCCAAGCGAGGGTATCCATCCGGTGCTGTTGACGCTGCAGCGGCAGGCAGGCATAGGGGGGTTTTCCTTGTCTGTGGTGAATGCGGGTGCGGATGGGTTGGAGTATCATCCTATGAAGCCTGATCCGCTCTCGGCGCGTATGCTTTATAGTACTTCGATTCGGTGTGCGGATATCCCGCCTTCGAAAGTGGAGGATGCGGCGTTTTGGTACATGATTTTGAAGCTGCTGTTGGACAAGAGCTATGGGGAGGATGGGAAAGTGGTGTTGTATGAGCGGTTGCTTTCTTTCTTGAACGGCAAGGCCTTGCTGGCGAATGTGAGCAAGGAGGACTGTGATTGGTCGCCGTGCCACCCGGATAGTGGGCAGTTTTCGCCGGGCGCGCTGTTGATTGAGAGTGTTCGGCATATTGCGAGGTTGTGTGGGTTGGATCATTTACAAGCCAAGTATATCGTGCTTATGCTCAAGTACAAGATCTGCCGGCTCATCGAGCTGGACCTAGGGACAGCTGAACGGTTGAACGACTCAGATTTGACTATTATTCGGATTGCTTGTCGGCAGGTAGCGGCGTTGGCGTCCGAGGTCACGAGCGAGGGAGGGTATGTGGGGAGCCAGCAACTGTTCGAGATTAAGCAGGCCTTGGAGGCGATGGAGCGTAAAATCAAAAGCATGACCCACATCACTGGCCCAACCCTCCCCCCCGAGCTGCTGATGACGACTGCCCCTACTATCCCTTGGGCTGCCTGCTTCCCGCTCTGGGGTCGTCTGCGGAGGGACGCGTCGGTTGAGCACTTGATTGGCCAGGCCCGGGTGCCGCCCATCCTGCTGCCTGTCCAGCTGACGCTGGTCCCTGAAAAGGTCTCTACTTTTAACGATGTGACTAATGCCCTGCGGCATTGCGTGCAGCTGTGCACGGTCATGGAAAATCAGATGTACCTGATGAAGAACACCTACTGCCACCGGCTCTCCCTCATCCAGCACCTCATCACGCGCGTCATCCCCCTCCCCCTCCCCCTCAACCACCCCTTCCGCGACACCAAATGCTTCTGGGCCTCCCAACCCATGCGCTACGAGACACAAGCAGACCTCCTTCGGCTCCTCGACCTTCTCAACCGGCACTACGCTGCTTGCTCTCTCTCCCTCCGTGTCACCCGCTCCTTCGACGCCATCCGCATGCTCACCTCCGCCTGCATCGCCGCCCTGACCGACTGCGTCCTCCGAACCAAGGCCTGCGACATCCCCTCCCTCCTCTCCCTCCACTACAGCGGGCAAGCCGAGGGTCCCATCTCCCCCTTCGGTTTCGACGCGGGTTATTTCCGTCTCGAATCAGACAATGCCAAGCTCGCTGATCCTTACCTGCAAGTCGTCCGTTCTCAATGCCTCGACTACTTCACCCAACTCCGCAACACCCTCAAGGAGGAAAACATCATCTTTCGCTTCGAGTCCTCCATGGATTTCGGCGTCGGCGAGCGGGCTTTGATGGACCAGCTCTGCCTGCAGATGGGCTTCCCCCGCGATGACCTCGCTTCCTTCCTCTCGGGGGAGAACCCGCTGGTGCTCGACAACTATCCCGAGCTCGGTTTTTTCCGTGATATCGTCTACCTTTTCAAGGCCCTGCTCGCGCCTTCCTCTGAGTCCCTCCCTGACCTCCGTCCTTGGCGTGCGCGAGACGCGGCGCTTAGCTGGGCGTATAAGACCGAGGGTGGGTTTTCGGTGCGTGGGTTTGGGGGCAAGCTGAAGTGCGCTGCTTTTGTGAAGCCGGAGGATTTGGTTCAGAAGGGAGGGTTCTTGACTCGTTTGAAGGGTATCTTTGGGATTAGCAAGCCCCGCGCGCCCTTGAGTGGGGCGGATCCCAGTAATCTGGTGGGGGAGAAGGTGGAGACGGAGGACGACGTGCTGCATATCAAGAACCTGACCACCTTCGACAACCGCATCACCCCGCGCAACACCGAGCTCCTCCTCCAATACCTCACCGTACCCTACCTCCGCATCCCCCTCGTCCTCCAATTCTTCGCCACCCAAGAGCACATCACCGCCCTAGGCTGCGAGCAGCTGCAGGAGGTCCTAGACGCCTGCCTCTTCGAGCCCGGTCAATGGCAATCGGACTACCACAAAGAAGTGCCAACGGCCATCCCCCCCCCCAACCGCACCCATCTCGCCACCCCCTGCGGCCTGCTCTTCAACGAGCTCGTCCGTTCCCCTTACAACATCATGGCCAACCTCGAAAAGATGCTAGAGCTGATGCTCGAGCACGACACCGGGCGCTACTCCGAGTCCTCCTCCCCCACCATCCTATACGTCTTGCGCATCCTCCTCCAGGTCGAGTCCTTCGTCCTCTTCCTCCAAGACCAAGAGCGTGCACGGGAGGTCCGTGGCCTGGCCTGCTCTCAGACTCATCTCGCCTTCTTGTCCGAGAGTCAAGTGCGGCTCCGCACGAAGATGAACACGGTGGTTTTCCCGATGCTGGAGCGGTGGTACACCCGGGCGATCAAGAAGAAGGAGCTGCACAAGGCCTGCGTCATTTCGGCGCATCTTGCCTACCTATTCCGGAACCTGAGCGTGAAGGACTTGAACTACACCAATGTGTCTACCCTCCTTTGTGCGCAGGTGTTTTTGACGATCAATTTTCGATTTGATGTCGATATTTCGGTGGAGGGGAACTTGAAGGGGATGGAGCGGGAGAAGGAGGACAAGGACGCGGTGCGGCGGGATTTGGGGGTGCCGCAATTGGAGGTTTTTCATGTGTTTACTATGCATAGGGCTAAGATGTTGGCGTGGCTGCAGGCGAACCCGGCGGAGTGCGATGAAGTGATGGAGGCGGTCATTCGGACGGTCACGTTGTGTGGGACTCGGGATATCCCCAAGGGCGATGATAAGATGAAGTCACGACATTGGGAGAGCATGGCGAGGAAGGGCTGTGTGGGCCGCTTTTTGCCCGACACGGAGCTGAAGGGCGTGATGGAGATCATTCAGAACCAGGCTAGCATTCACGAGAACTTTGAGGAGTGGCTCCGGGCGACCACTACTTTGTCGGCCGACACAGAGGTGAACACGCAATTGGGCGAGTTTACTTTGAAAAAGCACTCGATGGGCATGCTCGAGCAACGCTTCGCCACGCACCCTGACCTGGTTTATGTATTGGGCCCCCTACACAAGAAGCAAGGCGCGCTGCAGTGCTGCGAGGTGCAGACAGCGGCCAACCGCCTCTGGATCCGCTTGGTGGGGCTGCGGTACGACATCCAATGCTGGGTGCCGGACGTGCGGCCCATCCCTAACCCTTACACGCGGCCGTACAGCGCGATTGATAGTTCGGAGGGGTGGATTGCTGAGGTGCTGGACCCGGTGCGGAAGCTGTATTTTCCCGAGCTTAAGTTGTTTATGCCTGCGGGCAACTACAAGGGGCAGTCGTATGCTTCGCTGTGTGGGTTGTGGGAGACCAAACCCGAGGGTGCTGATGGGGATAAGAAGGACGGTGGTGGTGGAGAGGGAGGGAAGAAGGGGGGGGAAGGGGCGTGTGGTGCGGCGTATTCGACGTTGTATGAGGTGTCCGTGTTGCGGAACCCCTCGGTGGTGCACGTCTTTAGGGTGATTGAATACGGCCGGCGCTTTTATCGGCATATGATCTTTAGCTCCGACGCGGCCTTGAGCTTGCATTCGTTCGAGCAGAAGGAGCTGGCCACGTTGCATGATCGCACGCGCTTCGTGAGCGGGACCACCAATGAAACCTCGCCGCCGGGCTTCTCCATGGTCATCACCCGCAATCTCTACTCGAGCGTGGGCCTGCAGACCTTCATCCCTCATCGTCTCCTGACCGGCTTGCTGCCTTCTGCTATTTTGGACGCGTACGACTTCTGGCAGAACGAGGACGACAGCTTGATTGGCTACCCAAAGCGGCGGGAGGAGGGCGCGCCCAAGGAGTACGGACAGACGGTGGTGAAGGTGGATCTGGTCAAGGACAACAGTCAGGACACAACGGGCTTCTGCAACTCTCGGGCGTTGGGCATGATTCGGCGGGTGGCGGTGGAGAGCGAGACGGACTTTGAGAACCTTAAGTGGGAGGGCCGCGCGGACCATACCTTGACTCTGTTGAACGTCCTTTACTCCCCGCAGGGGCCGCTGAAGCAGCTCATGAGCGTTGTTTCTCGCTTGGAGGACCTCTCCCATGTTTTGGTCTGGACCAAGACCCCCCTCATTGCGCCAAACGAGCCGTGTGCCATTCACGTGGTGGAGCTGCCGAGGCTTGGGTTGACTTTCAGAGCCAAGGAGGTGGTGCCTGGTGACCCGGCCGCGCGGCTGTACTGCGATGATTACGATGGGTACTTCATCTCGAATGTGCGGAGCCCGGCGCTGGAGCGACTGGCGGAGGGCTTGCCCCAGTCCATCATTCTGGAGAATGGGGACCACGACCTGTTCTTGCTCGTCTCGGCGGCCAAGCCGGAGATTGCCTCCATTTCGGCCTTGGACGTGAACGTGGTGCTGGACAAGGGCAACGCCGAGTGGCAGGCGAACATGACGACGGGCATGCGGCACTACCTCTACCCCATCCATCTCTCCCAAGCCTTCGTCTTCTCCGCCTCCCTAGGCTCAGCGCTGTACATGCTTCTCTTCAAGTTCATGTCCCGGCAGTACGACTTCGCCTTTCGCTTCGTCTCGTCCTGCGTGAGCGACACGGACCTCCTGCCGGAAGAAGCGCAAATCTTCAACATGCTTTCCTCCGTCAATGTCGACTTCCACCCCGACGCCCACGCCGTCCGCCTCAAGTTCTCTCTCGCCACCATGGCCTCAGCAATGGCCTGTCCCTGGGACCCAGCCATGCAGCTGGAATGCTACGTCCGCAAATGCCGCGCCGTCTCCGCCGCCTGTCGCCTCACCCCCGAAGAGGAACTCAGCCTGCTCGAGCAATACGCCCACGAATCCCGCGTCCCCGTCCTCTTCAACCGTCTCAACTTCCTCCGCATCTTGGTACATGCCGGCGCGGGCGCCAAGGGAGCCAAGGTCCCTCTTGTTGCCCCTCCTCGCCCGCAGGTCAGCTGCTTTGATACGTACATTGACCAGACCTGTACGTTTGTGGATGTCAAGGCGGGAGGGAGCGCGGTGGGTGGGTTCTTTACCTCGGTGGCGTACAGCCGGCCAGAGAACATGGTGGGGCCTATGGTGCTTGACCACCTGCACAAGTGGGTCACCTCGGTGGACGTTTCAGGGACGAGCTTCATTGTCTTCTACGAAATGATGACCGGCACCCTGGACCTCAAGATCCGCACCACCGACAACGCCTACAACCTAGCCTCCCTTCTCCTCCACCTGCTCCCGCCCGGCGAATCCCAACGGCAGCAGTACCAGCTCTCCATCCTCCGTGTGCTGATCAACAACCCCGAGATGGCCGCCCAAGCCCCCAAGCTCGAAGGCCGCTCAAAGAAGACGCTTGACATGATGAAAAATGCCAACATCATGAAAAACTTCGCCAAGCAAGTCTACGCCTTCTTCACCGGCAACAAGGTCTCCTTCCGCTGGCCCCAACCCCTCCCCGAGTACGTCTGCCCCGAGCTCATCGAGCCTCCCACCCTGGCAGAGCTTCAGCGCGTGGACCGCGTTTGGACGGTGCCGCGCGTGGTGGACTTCTCCAGCGACAAGCGCGTGCTGCGCCCCGTGCCCCTCGACCCCTCCCTCCCAGGGCAAATGGGGCTGGCTCTCAGCGCGGCCGACATTCGGGCGTTTGCCTCCCACCCGCTGGCGGCCATTGGCCTGGGCAATTTCTGCACTACCCAAGCCCGGCATGAGCGAGGGCTGCCTCTGGTCAATGGACAGATTCCCTTTACGGTCCATCACCACCCCGCGGCCAAGGCGCACATCGCCCAGTCCAACCTCCGCCGGATCCAGGAGGACGTCGCCTTTTATGCCGGGCGGGAGAACCAAGCGCAGACCCCCATCCTCAAGTGCTTTTTCGACGCCGAGCTGGTCTCTTATCGTGCTAACCCGCAAGGGCCCGAGCTCCAGGCAGCCGTCCGCCAGCTGGAGGCGCTGCACGGGGTGTTGAAGCAGATGCAGGCCCGTGATTCCGATTACATGTTCCGCGCGATCGACTTCTTGATGAACGCGTCCAACAGCTCGGGCTACCAAACCCCAGGGTTAGGCGAGGCCGAGATCTCCAAGCGCCTAGGGCATGACCTGGGGCAGCAAGGCGGGAGGGAGGTGACCTTTTGGTTTGAGCTCATTATTGGATTTTTGTGCTCCCCGACGGGCACGCAAGACATGTGTTTGCTCAACCCCTACATCCGCGACCCTGCCATGATCGAGAATATGACGGCCGGCATCCTGCTCACCGTCAATCGCCTCGCGCAAGTCACCCGCTGCGTGGGCATGACCAAGGACCTGCTCGCCCACCTCGCCCGGCTCGCGCGGCTCTTCCCCCCCGAAGCTGCGCAGGACGAGTCCCTCTTCCGTTCCATTGATTCGAAGGCTGCCACTTTGGCCACGTCTCTGACGGCCCGTCGTTTTTACTTCAAGCCCGAGCCGGGCTTCACGGTTGAGAATCCGGCCTTTGGGTATGATCCGCGCTTTTTGGTCACGGAGTTTACCTCGACGATGATTTTGCGCGAGAGTCAGGTGGCACTGATTGGCAAGTTTATGGATGCCGTGCGGGAAGGCCGCTCGGTCTGCCATCAGATGATCATGGGGGCGGGCAAGACCACGGTGGTTGGGCCACTGCTGGCCCTGCTCTTGGCCGACGGCAAGTCTCTGGTGGTGCAGTGCGTGCCTAATGCTTTGCTAGAAATGTCGCGGAGCGTGATGCGGGAGCGTTTCTCCACCATTTTCAACAAGGCCGTGCTGACTTTCCACTTTGATCGCTTCATGACCGTAACGGAGGGTTTGTATCGCAAGCTGCATCACGCCCGAGAGACGCGCTCGGTGGTGGTGACCACCCCCACGGCCATCAAGTCTTTCGCTCTCAAATTTGTCGAGATCTGCCATACCCTGGACGGGGCGAGCATCCCCGCGGAGAAGACCAAAAAGTCGGGTTTCAAGGCTCTCTTTGGCCTCTCCCGGGAGGATGTTAAGGGCCGGGAGCTGGACGCGGCTGCCATTGCGGGGTTGCGAAAGGAGGCGGGGCTGTGTGTGCAGATCATTGATATTTTCCGTTCTGGCGCCCTGTTGCTGGACGAGGTGGATTTGATTTTGCACCCGCTTAAGTCGGAGCTCAATTGGCCTACGGGCGGGAAGCGGCCGTTGGATTTCACGCGGAGTCGGGACGGGCATGAGAAGAACGATGGGCTGCGGTGGAAGATTCCGTTTCATTTGCTGGATGCCTTGTTTTATTTCAAGGAGAACAAGATGACGGTCAATTTCCGGGATTCGCGGGAGGCGGTGATGCTGCTGGAGAAGGTCAAGCTGGTGCTGGAGGATGGGCATGCCAAGAAGCTGATTCAGCGCACGCCCCACGTGGTGCTGCTGGATCGTAACTATTACAATGCCCTCCTTAAGCCTTTGCTGGCCCGGTGGATGTTGATCTGGATGCGGTACCAGTCAGTGCGTGTGGCTGACAAGGTCATCCTTTCCTTCTTGGAGCTAGGGGCCCGGGCGCCTGAAGAGACGCAGAAGGCCATCCATGAATACCTTTCCGACGACCAAATCAAGATGCTGAACTTGACGCGGGACTGGCTCGAGTCGGCCCTGCCGCACGTGCTCTCGAAGATCGATCGCGTGACGTTCGGCCTGCTCAACACCCGTGATTTGAAGACGGCCCTGGAGCGGAACCCCCGCATGCCCAAGACGCGGAAGCTGCTGGCGGTGCCCTTTGTAGGGAAGGATGTGCCGAGCCGGGAGTCGGAGTTCTCGCACCCGGACGTGGTGATTGGTTTGACGATCATGGCTTATCGCTACGAGGGGCTGCGGATGACGGATTTTATGACGGTGATGAACATGCTCCGCGAGAGCTTGTTCGAGGAGGAGTTTGGTCCCATGGCGACTCGGCCGAGCTGGCACCTGTTTATTAAGTGGGTGGAGGAGGCAGGCGCGACGGTGCGGGGCGTGAAGAAGAAGCCGGCCTTGGACGCAGCGGCCACGGCGGCTGGTGGGGTCACGTCTCCCGCGCCAGTCAAGGCAGCGGTGGATGATCTGTTGACGTTGGGAATGGTGCCTGCTGAGCCTGTGCCGGCGGGGCAGGCGGACGGGACGGATGTTGACGATGAGGTGCTGCCTTTGCATTTGCTTGATTTGAGGGATCCGGAGATGATGGAGGCGTTGTATAAGCTGTTGGGGAGGCAGCCACATGTGGTTGAGCATTATTTGAATACCTTTGTTTTCCCTGAGACGATGGAGCATCAAGTGTTGAAGCTGGCGGCGAACGGGCAGGATTTGGGGGGGGCGTTGCTGTTTGAACGACGGTTGGGGTTCTCGGGCACGCCGTCTGATTTGCTGCCGGTGGAGATGGGGAGGTGTGTGTATGAGCAGGGGGATACGGCGCAGATGTTGCACTATTTGACTTCGCCTGCGATTGTGGCGTTTGATGTGATGGAGCAGGGGTGGACGGTGCCGTCTTTGCTTCATTATATTGGGAATTCGAATTTTAATGCTTTGATTGATACGGGGGCTTTGATTACGGGGTTGGATAATTTACAGGTGGCTGAGTATTTGCTGGAGCATGGTCTGCCTAATATGGAGGGGGTGGTGTTTTTGGACGATAAGGACCGGAAGATGATTTTGTGTCGGTCGACGATGAAGGTCGTGAAGTTGCAGCAGTGCAAGATTCCGTTGGAGAAGCGGTTTACGTTTTATGATCAGGTGCATACGACGGGGATGGATATCCAGCAGCCTTTGAGTGCGGAGGCGGCGTTGACCCTTGGGAAGGACATGAATTTCCGTGATTACGCGCAGGGTGCTTATCGCATGCGTGGCATTGGTAGGGGGCAGAAGATTCGGCTTGTCATCATTCCTGAGGTAGCCAAGCTGATTCGCACGCAGGTCTCGCAGGCCGAGGGCGGGCTGGACCGGCGGGCGGCGGCTGTGGATAGAACGATGCAAGCGCTGCGGGATGTGTGTGCTTGGTTGACGATTAATTCGTTTAGGAGCGAGAAGGTGCAGTTTGATTTGTTGTGTGAGCATAGCGTGAAGAATGTCTGGAGGAAGGTCGCATGGAGGGAGCTGGTGCGGCGGTTCCAGCAAGTGGGGACGAAGGACTGTAATGACTATTTGCAGGGCTGTGTGGATGTGTTCCGTGATCGGGTGGATTACTCGGTAGAGAATTCGATTCCTGTCGGCAAGGCATTCACTAAGAAGCTGCTGGAGATGGTGGAGGAGTACAAGCCTTTTCTGTCCGCGGAGGAGGATAGGGTGACGGTGCGCAGTATTTTGAGCGTGGTGGCGGGGGCGGAGAAGAGCGAGACGGGCACGGCGGTGGCTGACCCGGCGAGCGTGGAGCAGGAGGAGGCGTTTGGTACCGAGCAGGTCCAGGAGCAGGAGCAAGAGCAGGAGCAAGAGCAGGAACAGGAGCAGGAACAGGAGAAGGAGCAGGAGAAGGAGGAAGAACGGGTGGAATTGGAGGATTTGGAGGAGTATGTGCAAGTGAAGTATTCACGGGAGGACGAAGACCCCAAGCCCTGGCCAGTGGCGGCGCTGCAGGACCCGCCTGCGCGAGGGACGCAAGGCTTTTACCCCTGCTCGGATTTTGCCGTGTATAAAAAGATCTTGTCGAAGCCTCAGCCTATCCTCTTCCCGGAGTATTGCTATTTGAGTCGGAACTACTACAACCGCGGGTGGTCTCTCAAGACGTACCGGCGGCTGAAGAATGTGATTGTAGTGCTGGACGTGACGCCTGACTTGGCCTCGCTTCTCTTTAGTGAGGGGCACAGTCAGTTTGGGAAGAACCTGACGGCGGCGCAGGAGGAGCAGCTGCTTAAGGCGTACCGGCTTTTTGATTCGGACGGTGATGACCAGTTGACATATGACGAGGCAGAGGCTTTTCTGGAGAGTTTGGAGCTGGACATGAATCGGGAGCAGTTTAATACGCGGAATATCTTAGAGAGGATCGACACGGAGCAACGCCGTCGGATCAACTTCGAGCAAGCCAAGGCCATCATCACCTGTCGGGCTTACAACACCATCCAAAGCGGCCGCTACTTCGTCGCGCTCTCCCTCGTGGAAGCCGAGGCCTTGCGGGGCGTGCTGCACCTGCGGCAAGACCGGATGCTCCTGGAAGGGGGGAACACGGCCGTAGCTCTGCGGTTGACGAATGGAATGATGCTCGACTCCTCAGGGAGCTATCAGCCAGCCAAGCCCTACCACCAAGCAATGGCGGAGCAAGCGTATCGGTACCTGGACTCGGACGTGAACTTCAGCGAGAAGCAGACCATTCTCCTCTTCCGCGCTTTCCAGGTGAACGAGGCCCCTGCCCGCTTGACCTGGTTTGTGGACGTGCGGGCCTGTCGCCGGCGTCGGCAGATCGATGTGGAGCAGACCAAGCTCGCGCGGTTTTTTGGCACGCCGGATGAGTACCAGCTGTTGCAGCCCCGCGCAGCGATTGCGAGGATTGCGGCGCTTATCAAGGCGAAAGGTATGTATCCTCGGGATGCGTTCCGGGCGTTTAATTTCAGTCATTCGGGCTTTTTGACTTGCTCGGAGCTGTATGGGGGGTTGGATTGGTTGGGGCTGATGCTGACGCCGGATCAGATTTATAATATCGTCATGTTCATTGACGTGGACGGAGATGGGCTTGTCTCGTTTGAAGAGTTCAAGCAGGCTTTCACTAGGAGCAGCGTGACGGGCGAGGAGGAAAGCAGCGTGGACCTGGCCGTGCTGCAGGCGCCACATATGCAGTTCGATGATCTCTTCATTCCCCCCAAGCTCATCAAGGAGCTGCGGGATCTGCAGAAGGGCCGAGGGAGGGCACGGGACGTGGCGATCGACATCTCGGCCATCCCCCTCTTCAAGGTTAAGCTTAAGGCTGTGAGCAATTACAAGCCGGTCTGGAACAGCAAGAACACAGGCACGCGGACCAAGCTCAGTATCTGGGATGCCCTGGACAACCGCGGGATGTTCGCGCGGAACAAGACCCGCCTATGCGTGGGGCACTACCCCAACGACAGCTACGATCACCCTGGCCGGCTCTCCGGCTCGAGCACGCGGTTGCTCGTCGAGATCTCCGACACCGCCTGCAATAACATCCAAAAATCGTCCATTCTCGACTCGGTCGTCGCCCGCATCTGCCCCCACCCCGTCCGATTCCGGCAGGTCTGGAACTGTCACTATGGGAAGGACCAAGCCCTCTTTATTTGGAAGCCCGTCCCCCCCAGCCAAGATTTTGTCGCGCTCGGCATGGTGGCTACGATGACGGAAGAGCCACCGAATGTGGAGGATATTCATTGTGTGCCCAAGCGGTGGACCTTGCCTGCAAGGATTAAGCCGAGGTTGGTTTGGAGTAACAAGGGCACGGGCGGGAAGCCTGGGAGTGTGTGGTTGGTGAATTCGATGAACGTGCTGGTGGCGGTGCAGGGGCACAATACACCGGATGCGAGTAGTGGGGAGAGTTTTTATGACTTGGCTTATCAGCGGTTTTTCTGCAGCCCGGAGGATTATAATGCGGGGCTGAAGCTGGGTTCGTCTCCTGAGGCGTCGGGGAGCAAGTAGAGTGGGAGGGAAAATGAGGAGGAGGAGGGTGTAGAGGATAGATAGAATGGAGGGAGAGGGAGGGGAAGCGGAAGAGTGTGTGCGTATGTGGTGTATGTTGTATTTTGACCAGAGAAAAAGAGAGAGAAAGAGAAAGAGATAAATGCGTTTCGTCGAGGAGACGGAAATAGAACGAAATGAAATTGAGTGTGTATCACTTGACCAATAGATGCTCTCGTTTTTATTTCTTTGCTTTTTGCTCCATTCTTCTCATAAATTAAAATTCTATGCATTTTTGCTCTCAACTTAGTCTGTCCCAATGCATCAAGCTTACTTCTGTTGCAAAAGCGTCAGAATGCCCTGGTCACTCACCAAAATCTCCCGCAAAAAGTTGAGAAAGGCAAACCAAATAATAGGACTAATGTCCACCCCAAACGCCGGAGGCACCACCACACGCGTCACCTGCAGGAAAGGCTCGGTGGGCCAGGCAATAATGTTGGCGGGCAGCTTGTTCAGGTCCACCTGGGGGTACCACGATAGCACGATCCGAATCAGAAAGGCGAACCCACCCAAGTCCAGGAAGGGCTCAATGATAGTCTTGGCCGGGGCCACCCATTGACTGGCCGCGAGCAGCATTGCCGGCGCGCCGCTCTCCATGAGCAATACGCTCGATGGCTCTACCATCATCCTCAAAGTCGACGCGGAGCTGGTGGTGCGGGGGCGTGCTGATGAGGCTACTGTTGCTGATCTGGCAGGGAGGGAGGGGATCAGGAAGGCCTGGGTGGAGGCGGCAAGGAAGGACAGGAGGAGGGCGACGAGGCCATAGGACAAGGGCTGCGGACGCATCGTGGCTGGCTTGTGGGTGCTGTAGTGTGTGGTGTGGTGTAAAGGCATCAGTGCATTGCGTCGCTCGATGTCTGCCTCAGCTTTCTGACCGCCCCACTCCTCTGCTGGGCACTGATGACCCTCGCCTCACTCTCGCCAACAACCCCGTGTCTTCTTTGCTTTCTTGCCACACACCACACATTACACACCACCACCACCACAAGCATCTCACCCTCCTCCTCCTTCGTCTCCTCATGACAGGCGCAAGAACTCGCCACCGCTGTCGACTCGACTCATCCGCAGTAGTAGGCAGCATCATCATCATCCCCTCCAGCAGCCGCGTAGAAGAAATGGCGGACGAAGCCTCAGCAGGAGCCGCAGGAGCCTCAGGAGCCGGGGGAGGAGAGGACTCCCTGGGTGCCCGCGAACTGGAAAGCGCCAAGAACACCCCTGCCCTCGAGGCGCAGCACCGGGAAGTGACCAAGGGCAAGGTCCGCACCCGTTTCCCCCCGGAGCCGAACGGGTACCTGCACATTGGCCATGCCAAGTCGATGCATATGAATTTCCACCTGGCCTTTGAAAAGCTGGGCGTGCCTGAGGCTATGCGCGAGACGGTGTTTCGGTACGATGACACCAATCCCGAGGCGGAGAGCCAGGAGTACATTGACTCGCTGCGGGAAGACGTGGAATGGTTGGGCTGGACGCCGGTCCAGACGACGTTTACCTCGGACTACTTCGACAAGCTCTACGAACTGGCCGTGCAGCTGATTCGGGACGGCAAGGCCTATGTTTGTCATCAGACGGGGGAGGAGATTAGTAAGTCCAGGGGGATTGCCAAGGAGAAGGCGGCTAATCCTGATTTTGAGGGGGACCCGAACAGCCCGTGGCGGGATCGGCCGGTGGAGGAGTCGCTCAATGTATGGAAGGAGGGAGGGAGGGAGAAAGAGGAGGGGTTTTTCTTATGCTTGGTTGATTGCCTGGTTTATGTGTGTGTGTGTGTCTTTGTCTCGAGCTTTCGTCAGCCTCTGCTTGTGTCTGACTCATTCTTTCTTCACCCCTCCCTCCCTCCCTCCCTCCCTCCCCTCCCCCAGCTCTTCGACGACATGCGCCTGGGCAAGATAAAGGAGAACACCGCCACTCTCCGCCTCAAGATGGATATGACCTCTCCTAATTTCAACATGTACGATCAAGTCGCCTACCGAATCAAGTTCATCCCCCACCCCCACGCCGGGGATAAGTGGGTAATCTACCCCACCTACGACTACACGCACTGCATCATTGACTCCCTGGAACACATCGATTATAGCATCTGCACCCTCGAGTTCGAAACCCGTCGCGAATCCTACTACTGGGTCCTAGAAGCCCTCCAGCTATACCGACCAAAAGTCTATGAATTTTCCCGTCTGAACATCACCTACACTGTGCTCTCCAAACGCAAGCTCCTCAAGCTGGTGAAAGGAAACCAAGTCCAAGGCTGGGACGACCCCCGCATGCCCACCATCAAAGGCCTGCGTCGCCGAGGCTACACTGCTGATATTCTCAACGCCTTCTGCAAAGACATCGGGGTAACCCGCAATGAAAACATCATCCAATACGAACGCCTTCAACACTGGGCCCGCACCATCCTCAACGAAACCGCCTCCCGCACCATGGGCGTGCTCGACCCCATCCTCCTCACAATCACCAACCTCCCCTCCCCCCTCCCCCTCGAAGCATCCGACTTCCCCTTTGCCCCCGAACGAGGCACCCACCCCCTCCTCCTCACCCCGCAAGTCTACATCGATTCCTCGGATTTCCGCCAGGAAGACAGCAAGGACTACTTTGGTCTCGCCCCGGGCAAAAGCGCAATTCTCAAATATGCCTTTCCTGTCCGCGTGGACGAAGTCATTCTAAATGAGGAGGGGAAGGTGGTCGAGCTGAAGGCAACTGCTGATAGGGAGGGAAGCGGCCCCAAGCCCAAGGGGGCTATCACGTGGGTGTCGGCCGAAGAGGGAAAGAGTGTCCCGACGGAGTTTAGGCTGTACAATCATCTGTTTACCGTCGAGAGTCCCGGAGATGAGACATGGGAGAAGGAATTGAACCCTTTGTCGTTGGAGAGGAGGGAGGGAGGGAGGGTGGATGTGTCGGTGTTGAAAGGGGGGGAGATGCCGCCGGTGTTTTCGACGTTTCAGTTGGAACGAGTGGGCTATTTTACGGTGGATCCGGATAGTACTAAGGAGAAGTTGGTGTTGAATCGTGTGGTGACCTTGAAGGAGGGGGGGGTGAAGAAAGAGGAGGGGGAGGGAGGGGGGGATGGAGGAAAGGGGAAGAGTAGGAAGGAGGAGCAGGCGAGGCAGTTGGCGGAGAAGGAGGCGAGGAAGAATTTGGATCCGAAGGAGATGTTTAAGGTGGAGGGGGAGAGTGAAAAGTATGGGGGGTTTGATGAGGATGGGGTGCCGACGAAGGATGCGCAGGATGAGGTGTTGTCGAAGAGTTTGGTGAAGAAGTTGAAGAAGGAGTGGGAGAAGCAGAAGAGGCTTTTTGAGAGTAATCAGAAGTAGGTGGGAGGAGGAGGAGGTGAGGGAGGAGGTGCGGGCAGATAGATGCTGAGATGATGCTTGTTTCGGGAAGGAGGAGGAGGAGAAGGGTGCGAGAGATTTTAAGAAGGGGAGAATGGATGGAGAAAGAAATAGGATTAAAGATTTGTTTTTTTGAAAATGAAAAGCCCCGCGTTTGCTGCTCTTTGCTTGCCTTCGTCTCTTATTTTGTAAAATTGTCTGTCTTTTCCTCTATGTGGTAGTGGTATGCACAAGCGCCTTTGACTTCTCGGCCTCCTGCTGTAAAGTCTTTGTTCACGCTCACTCCTCCCCTCCCTCCCTCCCTCCCTCCCTTCCTCCTCAACAAACCGCCTTCACCGTCCTCAGAAACGGCAACGACGCCTGCAGCTTCATCAGAGCCCCCTTGTCATTCATTCCTTTACACCCATTCACTGCCAAAACCCTCAACCCCCTCATTTTCCCGAGTGGCCCCAACGCCCCCGGCGCACACACCTGACAATGCGACACATTCAGCACTTCCAAATCATCTAGTTTCACCAGATAAAGCAACCCTTTATTCGTCACCCGCGCGTTCTGACTCACATTTAACCTTCTCAACGCAGGCAAGCGCGCAATATATTCTAACCCCAAATCCGTGATTTTCCCCCCACATATTTCCAAGCTCACCAGCTCGGATAAGGAGGAAATGAAACATAACCCTACATCAGATACACGCGCGGAGAAGACGTCTAGATGCCTCAGTTTCGTCAACGTCGAGATATGCAATAAGGACTGATCGGTCAATTCTCGATTATCCAGATTGAGAGAAGTGAGATTTGTTAAAGTGCACAGGTGGTGAACGCCGGCATCGGTGATGTTGGTGTAGAAGAGGGAGAGGGAGGAGAGGGAGGGGAGGGAGGCGAGGACGTCCATTCCTTGGTTGGACACGCCCGTGTCTGCTAGATTGAGGCGTTGGAGGTTCTTGAGGGGGAGGAGGGCGGTTAGGCCAGTATTTCCTGTTGGGGGGAGGGAGGGTAGGATGGAAGGCGTGAGGGAGGGAGGGGAGGGAGGCGAGAGCTAAACTCCCTTTCTTTAAAAAAACACACACCCCTCCCTCCCTCCCTCCTCACTTCCTTACCAATCGCACACGAATCCAGATTAATATCTACCAGCGCGCCAAACTCACTCAATGACCCGACATCTGAATCCCTCAGTCCTGAATGCGCAAAATTAATCTTTTTCAACTTCAACAAGCTTTGCGCCGGCAGCCGTCTCACCCCCCTACAATGAGAGACATCTACCTCTTCCAGTTTTAAGGGTAATTGACACAGCCCCGCATCACTAATGGCCGTACAGCCCCTTAAACTCAACTTTTTTAAACTCCCCAACTGCCCAAGTGAATACAAATCGGCATTGGTCAGCCCTCGGGAGGCGTCGAGAATGAGTGTGTGTAAGGTAGCCGAGGCCCTGCCCCGAGTGAGAACCTCCAATGTTTCTCGCCCCATTCCCTTAGAGCAATACCCCAAGTCTAGATATTCAATTTCATGTAACCCCCCCAGGCAACCACACAGGGCAGAAGCCGAAAATTGTGCTCCTTCGTTCAAATCAAGTGTTTTCATTCGGGGGGTCAGGGGGGAGAGATGAGACAAGGCAACGTCGGTCAGCTGCCGGCAACCACGTAAGCGGAGATGTTGTAGGGCAGGGAGGTGTGCTAGGGGCTTGAGTGCCTTGTCGGTTAGATGACGACATCCACTTAGATTTAAGGTGGTCAATAACCAACTTTCTCCAAAAGCAGCTAGGCCTTCGGAGCGTAGCCCCGTGCAGCCGGTTAGATTTGCGTGTTGTAAAGCCCCAAGCTCGGTGAGATGGAGGAGGCCAGCGTCGGTCACGCCAGGGCAGGAGGCGAGGGAGAGGTGGGTGAGGGTTTTGGTAGCGAAGGGCTCGAGCCAATTGTCTGAGACGTCTTTGCAAGAGGAGAGGTCGAGGCGGGTTACGTCGCAGTCGCGCAGGGATTGGAGCTGTTTGTGTGGGGAGGGTGGGAAGGAAGGAGAGAGGAGGAAGGGGAGGGGAGATGAGAGGAAGAAGGAGGAGATATTCTATTGCATTACGACTTACACGAAAGATAAAGTAGAAGAAGGAGGCACCACACACAAATGCAAGCGCGCTTACCGTCAGCTTCGTGAGGGCCTTGTGGTTCGTCAAGGAGTCCCACAGACGGCGCACCAGTTCAGGTGGCAGGCAATCAAAGGGCAACGGCGCTTCGTAAAGCAATATGTTCTTGCAGATCTCATCGACGCAAATGTCGACTAAAGTCATGAGTTCTCGCTTGTGGTCTTCCGCCTGCTGCTGCTGCTGCGGCGGGCGGCATCTGTTTTGTGCAGTGGATACGTGGGAAAAGAACAAGATGTTAGGACACACATGTCAGGGTGGCGTGCGAGCTTGTGGCGTGAGAATATGCCTGAAATGGAAGACAAAGCCCAAAGTTATGTGCTGTGAAATTGTGCCAGGATCAAAATACTACTCTGTGCGTGTACGTGTCAAGGCTCTTGTGAGAGCTCTCGGATCAGAATGACCTCCCCTCCCTCCCTTTCCTCTCAACGCACCTGCGGCACCGCCCTCCTTGCGACAAGCTGTACATCTCCTGGACGAAGCCATGCACCGACACCTCGCACGCCAAGTCGATGGGGCCCGCCCCATCTTTGCCTAGCTCCTCTTCCATTCCCTCCTGTCCCTCGCAGCCGTAGTGATGTGCTGGCGGCAATCCATCTCCTGCTGCTGCCACGCCTCCTCCTCCGGCTCCTCCAGCGGCGGCTGTCCTGGACAAGAGGCTACCCATCCGCTAGCTGCTAGCTTAATTGGCTGTATAAGTGTGTGACGCAGTGGTCTGGTGGGGGTGTGAGAGGCAAAATGCATGAAACACAGAAAGCTCCCCTCGCGGCTCGCCGGAGAAGCGTCCAAGAGGACTTGAATTCAAGCCCCACCCTGCCTCTCTTTGAGTCCCTTCATTACACCCTGTCTAACGCACGCCATCCGCTCCTCCACAAATACACAGGCGCACAACCTCGTCTTGTTCGTGATCTGCATGGCCGTCCGGACGCTGTTGGCCGGCGGGAGATAGGCAAGGAGCAAGCAGCCAAGCAAAGCAAGCAAGACCACCTCGCCCCAGCCCTTCGATCATCACAATAATACACGAGCGCCAAGCCGGCTTTCCATAGGCCTACGCGTCTATATCCGATCAGTATGGACGGATCTTCTTCTTCGGGTGGAGGGTTTCCTTTTGAGCGGAGTCCTCCTCACGAGGGCAGCAATGGCGGGAGATTTCCCCCATCAGCACCACCTTTTCAAGAGGAAAAGAGCATCGAGCAGGAAGACCACCAGGAGCATCCATGGACACTACCACCACCTCCACCACCACCTCCACCACCTCCTCCACCTCCACCACGACCAGTCTCGCAGCAGCAGCAGCAGCAGCACGAGCAGCAGCAGCCTCTACCATCATCGCCCTCGGCCTTGCCTTTCGTCCCCCCTTCTAGTGCTCAACAACAGCAGCGACCCCCGTCCCACGCGAGTCCAGCTGCAGGGGAGGACCCAGACGTGCTTCTACTGCTGGAGGAAAGGGAAATCTTACGGGAGCAACTCCGGCAGCAAATCACCGCGAGGAAGGAATTGAAAAGACAGCACCGGGCAGACAAAGAGCGATTGGCGGTGGTAGAGGTGGCTTTGGACGAGACGACGCGCATGTATAAGCATGCCAAGGAATTGGCGCAGCAATGCTCGGAGGATGCTAAGTGAGTATTGAATAGGGGCAGATATGGAAGAGAGGGAGGGAGAGAGGGTACGACAGATGGGCAAATTTGAATCGACGGCTGTCTGAAAGACCTAGTTGCCGCAATGTTCCTGCTGCCAAAAGAACACAATATAATGCCTAACTCACCGACTAATAACTCCTCCTCTTTACCAAAACGAACCCACTAGTGAGGCGATGGCAGAACTCCGAACCAGCCAGGGCATTCGAGAGCAGCTCCACACTTCCCTCGACACAGCCGTGGACCAGCTACAGCGTCTGTACGCGGGCATGCAAGCGGTAAGTAAACGACGAGGAGAGGCGGCAAGGGGCGACAACAACAACGACGAATAGAGGCAGCAAGGGGCGGGGACGATTGTCCGTATTTCATAAGCTCGAGCGCAAGCAAAATTCGGCACTTCCCCTAATTCTACGCACACGCACATCTTTAAATGCTTACACTTACACACACACACACACACGCACACCCACGCAAACAGGAGTCCGGTTTCCTCCTCGACTGCGACGGACAAGACACAAGCGGCCTCGACCAGCAACACTACCGACAGCAAGCTGACTCCCACCAGCTTCAACTAGACGATGATATATCCGCGTACGACCTCGCCGACGCCCAACGAAGGGCCTCCGTAGTAATACACATGCTAGAACTCCTGCACGAACGCTGCGCGGGAACAGTGACCTTCCGTCGCGCCTTCGCCCTACGTTGTTTCTTTGCCCTCTGGCGCGGGGGTCATTTCATCATTTCTTATCCAGAGAATGAAGACCTGAGTGGGGGGGAGGAGGAGGAGGGAGGAGGGGTTTTGGTGGCAGCAGCAGGGGGGGGGAGTGCTAGGCACATGATTGATACCTGCGTCAGCCTCGTCGAGGATATCTTGCATCCCGAGGAACAGCAGCAGCAGCAACAGCAGCAGCAGCCCCGACCACAACAACAACAGCAGCAGCAGCAGCAACGTCCCCCTTCCTCCACCTTCCGGCCCGTCTCCTCCTTACGCGAACGAGAAAGGGAAAGCCCTGCCCCCTCCTTTGTCTCCGCCGCCTCTCTCGCAGACATGGGTCGAGAGCGACTACTACGAAAGGAAGTAGCGAACTTGCAAGCCAAGGTACAGGCATTACAAGAAGTCCAAAACGTGCTGCTTGATGTTCTGGCCACGTATGAAAGGAAGCTCCGCGAGGCGGACCTGTTGGATGTGAATTTGAGTGATAGTGGGGAGGGAGGGTGGTGGGAGGAGGGGTCGGCCAGTGGGGGGAGTAGGGGGGGGAAGGAGGGAGAGGGGGATGATTTGACCGCGATTTTGAGTGGAGGGAGAAGTGGCAGTCGAGCAGGAGGAGGAGGAGGAGGGAGAGGAGGAGGGGGAGGAGGGGGAGGAGAACTACTGGCTGGTGGAGCGTACTTAATACGTCGCCTGGAGCATTATTTTCGCTCGGTGCATGAAAAATTGGAGGAACGGAAGGCCTTAATAGAGCATGTGGAGGGATTATTAGCGAATTGTGTATGCCAATCTAGGTAGTTTGTTTGGCGGAGGGGCAGGGAGGGGAGGGAGGAGGCGGGAGCGAGCCGTGTTTTTTTAGCAGCAGCAGTAGTAGTGATAGTAGTAGTATGAATGAGAGACCAACAGCCGACCAAAACAAAAGCACCAAGACAACAAAAAGAAAAAACAAGCAAAAAAAGTCCTAAGGCAGAGGACAGAGAAGCAATAGCTTTTGTTCCTTGGGCGGGGAGGTTTTACCAATTGCGTGTGTCGTGGCTTGGCTGTGGCTGTGGCTTGCACGGCGTCTGGGCAGATTAAATCGAGCGTTTTCCCTCCTTAAGAAGAAAAGAGCTCCCCGTACATCAAATGCAGCACTTACTCACACCAAATGCCTTCATCCACGTCGTCTCGTAACGTCACAAGAATTCAAATCGAACGGACGCGTGCGTCACCTGCAGTTGAAGTGCATATATCTCAGGCGTTTGGGGTCCGCGTGCTGGCTCCCCCCCCCCCCCCCCCCGGCCTTCCCCCCGAAAAAACCGGGGGGGAGGGACGTCCCCAAAAAAAAAACAAAGGGGGTGTTTTCCCCCCTTTTTTTTCCTTCCCAAAGGGGCCCCACCAACACCCAAAAATG
>Ga0105055_10002565_pt1 | contig 28094 bp, 15 predicted proteins | sample BON03_FD_78090 | JGI IMG/M metagenome (GOLD analysis project Ga0105055, IMG submission 78090) | Freshwater microbial communities from Lake Bonney liftoff mats and glacier meltwater in Antarctica - BON-03 | ecosystem: Environmental > Aquatic > Freshwater > Ice > Glacier meltwater | place: Lake... | reverse complement strand
CAAATGATTTGATCAAAACCATGCACCACACCCTGTTCAGCGATCCAACAGCAGGTAAATACGATGGAGGTCTGAAAATCGTCAGGGAATCGTCATATGGTGTTGGTGAAATAGTTGACCGGGAATTGCCAAAAAACCGGGTCGTTGGGGGAATGAATGATTTTGTGAAATTTTTCTACGAATCACATCCATTCACCCCGCTTTTTAATGCCGTAAAAGCACATCTTCACTTTGAAAAAGTCCATCCATTCTTTGATGGAAACGGACGTGTCGGACGTGCGATCTTGAATATGCGCCTAATGAAAGACCTCCAGTTGGATATCCCCATCGCTATCTCGAGAGCCATAAAAAACAATTCAAATGGTTACTATCATTCGTTCGAAGGGAAATCCCTGGATCTGACAGAACGGATCAAGAGCTACTCTGACATCATAGAAGAAGGAATACAGGAAACCGTCAGAATGGCAAATATCACAAAATCAAGGAATCACGCCTACGCTGCAGGAATGAACGGGCGACAAGCCAGGGTATTTGAACGCATTTGTTTTTACGAACTTGAAGATGGCTTTAAAGGTAGATTCACCAATGAAACCTATCAAAAGATCCCTCACATGTCTGACCAGAAAAAAACAGCAACACGAGACTTACGGGATTTGGTGAAAAAAAAATCCTGCAAATGCACGGAACAAAAGGTGGTGCTCGCTTTACTTTGAGCCTTTAATAAATTCCCTGTAGCCAGCTGCCGGGCAGCGAGGGCGCAGCACTGAGCACGCGGATTCAAGAGAAATATTGTAATGCAGCACCTGACCCCACGCTTGGCAGTTTATTGGTATGCCTGACAATTTATTTTTATTGGTATTGTTGGGGGGCGGTGCTTTGGAGAAGAGGGGCGTGGCCAGCATTGGCTGACCTCATTCACAGCTTGCTCTGCAAACCTGAATCGTACATACTACTGACATGGCTGAGGCAGAAAGACTCATCAAAATCCAGCGTAAGAGCGGAAGTGCTGAGTCTGCGCTGCGTGCCCAGCAGAAGCGCATCGACGCGATGAACATAGAAGAAAGGGTCAAATCTGCACTTTCGATGCGGGAGCGGTTCAACTGGTTGCGAACGGTTTCGAAAGGAGCGTAAGGGATGTCCGATGATGTGGCTGAGAACTTGCGGGTAGCGGAACGAATAGCCCAATTACTAGAGGATGTGGCGATTCCGGCTGTTGTGATAGGTGCCATTGCTCTTGCCGCCCATCGTTATGTCCGGTTTACGGAAGATATTGATTTGGGGGTGGACGCCGATCTGAAGCAAATGCGTGCTTTGGCTGAATCGTGCCGATCCGAAGGTTACAGAGTCGAGCTCCACGAGCCTGATGGAGATGATCCTCTAGGCGGAGTGATCGATGTTTCCGGTAGTTTTGGTCTCGTGCAGATCATCAGTTTTCATAACGGCTTTCCGGCTGCGATCCGAGATGCCCTAAGAGGAGAGAAAATCGAAATGAGGCCGGGCAGCAGATTGCGTATTGTGCCCATTCCCCAACTTGTGGCGCTGAAAATGTATGCCGGGGGCCTGGCTTCCCGTGCCGACATAATCGAACTACTCCGGCGAAATCCTGAAGTAGATCTTACAATGCTGGCTAAAACTTGTCGTGATTATCGGCTGCGGGGGTTTGGGGAAATTATCAAGGAACTCAGAAAACTTTCTTGACCGCAAGGACTCATCTTCCACTTGAGGACGCAAGTTTCGATTTCCTCCGTTCTTATTTGAGGGAATGTTTGATTTTCTAATTTTGGTGTTCCTCCATCTCCGCTTCGCTTCGATTGGCAGGAGAATGCAGCCCCTAGTGTGCCGCTAAAAGTCACATCGCTCATAGAACAATACTAAAAAAGACTTTACCTCTGAATGAAATAAAAAAATGTGAGGACCCCATTCATATCCCGGCGCTTTCACTGACCCCATTCATTGCAAGCTCGAAGGCATCCAGATTCACTCGATACCCACCCGCAGATCCCGCATACTCCATAGCGTCCCCGCCGCCGCCTTGGCATTACCGCGCAATCGACGCGCTCCATCCTTCCGTTTCTCGGAAAATCTCTCCCTTGCCCCGGCGAATACATCGTCAACAAAACCTTTACTACCAATCACCGCCCCATCCGTGAAATATCTCACCCGGCAGCGCAGCATTTTCGCCATTTTCAGCTCGGGCAAAACCGTCTGGTTGTCGCCAGATTCTATAGCTTCCGCGTCGTTCTTGGAAACACGCATCTTCCCGGAAACTTCAACCTTCGCATTGAGTGTTTTCCGCTCCAAGGCAAGCCCCATCAACCTGCGATACCGACGCGAAGCCTCTTTCCATTCCGCAACATCAATCTGATCTCTGGCCTCTGAATTCTGAATCGCAAGGATGAGTCCAATCCTCGCCTTCTTGCCATTCCCCTTCCGTCCTCCACCAACCGCCTCCCCATAGCTACTCCAGCGGTAATCCGCCGGATCCTCAACTATCCCCGCACGCACCGGATTTAGATCAATATACGCCGCTATTGTCCGCGCAGCCGTCCCGCTCTCCACGATCACGCTCTTGAACCGTTCTTCCCAAAGCGTTCCTGTCCGCTTGTGGGTTCGGTTAAACCAGCGCGTAAAGCGCTGCAGCAGCGTCTTCATAAACTCACTCAAACTATGCATCCTGTAGGTGAAACGGGCGTGAATCTCCGCTGCCCGCGCCGGATTTTCGCCTTCCACAACACCCTCCGTCCGCGCAGCAAGCAGCTCATCTGCAACGAATTTCACGAAATCCTCCCCGTAGAAAACCCCCAACCGCCGCAGTAACTCCGCATCCGTGAGTCCACCCTCTGGCAGGGAGGGAACCTCCACCAAAAGGTGGAAATGATTCGACATCACACAGTAGGAAAGAACCCGGCATCCCGAGAAATTCTCCATCATCCGCATGAACATCCGAAAAGTCTCACGCTCATCATCAAGGAACCGAAATTTCCTATCAACCACCCTGCTAATGCAGTGAAAAATTGCGGGCTTCGTCTCCGAATCTGCCCATTCCGGTATCCACCGCCTCCTAGAATTCATACTCATTGGAGCATCCTACCTCCCAAAATCCAACCCACAACAATAACTCGTCTTTTTGTCTGGCAATTAATAACGGCAAATAATAACGAAGCAAGCAAGTGAACTTATGCGGTTATCCCAATGACGGGGCGTGCAACGCGAGGCGTGTTTCATTCCGCGTTTTGCGGTTTCTTCGGATTTTCGGGTATGCGCTTATCCCTGAAGGTGAAGATCCTAGGCAAACGGCCGCCGGAGTCGATGACGAATCCAAGGCTCTTGCTGTTCGCATCGAACCACCACGATTTTTTCATTATCGGGAGGTATTCGCCTTCACCACCGGGTTTGTAAAGGAACGCCGCCTTATAATATCCGCTGGCAGGCAGCGGAGCCTTTCCGATAACCCTCTTGCCGGGCGGTAGCATAAGGGACTCGTTGCCCAGCTTTCCAGCGATGGCGTGAGTGGTCAGGTTGATCCAGAGTGTTTGCCCCGCCTTGAGCAACTGGTCCCCTGTATCAACCGGCAGCAAGCGGACAGGGAAGATCGGGTTTTCCGGATCGCTGACCACGATGAGGTATAAGTCGGTGACACCCTCGGGAATCCTTGCCGTGGGAGCACCCTCCGGGAAATCCCCTAGTTCGGGCACGGGATCGGGGGTCAATCCAAGCACAATGTTCCCGGGTGCCAATTTGACCACCTCCGAGAAGTTCAAGCTTGGCAGATCCACCTTGTGGGAAGCCAAACCATCGTATAAGTGGGCTTCCTTGGGCGCATCGCCCGGGCGCTGCAGGAATATGATCCGGCAAGTGCGTTTCTTCCCCTCGACCTGGGAAAGGCAGGGAAGGCAGGATAGGGAAATAATGGCAAAAATTAGCGATTTCATGTGATGCTGGGAGATAGATCGGGCGCAGCCATGACGCATGGTGTCACACCTCCTCCTTCGACAGCCAGCGGAAAGAAACAACCGAATAGCGGCGTCCGAAAACCTTGTTTTGGTCGTTCGCCGGCGGGTTGGTGGAATCCGCTGCATCCTGCGGATCTAGGAAGTCCCGCCCCCGCTGCACGGTTGCCTCACACCAGGCACGGGCGGTCACGTTGCCTTGCGCATCCCGGGCGTCACCGTAGGCGCGGATGGTGAAGGTGTCGTCGCGGGCGGAAAGGATGGGGGCGATGGGGCGCAGGATGTCGGCCTGTCGGATCCAGCCGGGGAAGCCGTGGGTGCTCATTCCCTCGCTCGCTTTTACAAAGGCGTAACCCACACCGTCCAGTTTGTCGTCATCGGGATCCATGGTTTCGCTGGATAGCTGTTTGGCAGGATCCTTGAGGGCTTTGAGCGGATCGTCGGTGAGGCTGTCCAGGGCAGCCTGCAGCGCCCCGGCCAGGGCCAAATCATCATTTAAACTGAGCTGGCGGTTCACAAACTCCGACAATGAAAGAAACGGCCCGCGCTGCCGGACCTGCATTACAATTTTTTCGGCGAGCTCATCGAGCTGGGCATCGCTCAAAGTCCGGAAACCGGTGAGTTCCGAACCTGATGTGAAAGCGGCCCCGATCCCCGTATCGGTGCTTGCCTTGACATCCCCCGCAACAGTAGCGCGTGACACAACGTGCTCATGCTCTGACGGTGCGAGTTCGATGCCATTGGCGGCGTGGTAGGCAACATGTTGCCGGCGCGCGTGTCCCAATAGTGCCCGCCATGCTTTGGTTGAGAGGGAGTTGACGTTGAACATGCCTTCAACCTCAAGGCGGGAGGCGATTTTGAGCCAGCCGTCAGCACTTCCTACCATTTCCGCAAAACGCGCACTCGCCGCAGCCCCTGACAATCCCGCATCCTCAATGCAGGGGCGATAGGCGCGATTCGCAAGCCTGCGCTCCCCTTTCAGGAATTCCTTGTAAACCGTTTCGAGGTCTTTGCTCATCGCGCTCCCGAAGTTTTGCGGCTCCGGTGCGACGGAGGACAGAAACCAATCGTCGAACAGAAGGTGGTTCGCGCAATAGGCGTCATCGTGCTGGAGGTTTTGCGCCACGGCGCTTGTTACCGGGGAATTCATCAGGATCCCGTCCTGCTGGATCAGGGGGGTGGCTTCGCTATTGGCGATCAGGTTGTACTGGAAAGGGGGGAGTGGATTGTCTCCACGCAGATCCCAGCTTTGTAGTTCTGCCAATGAGGATAGCGGCCTCAACGGGACTTCCGCCATGACAAGCCTCGAAAAGCCGTCACCGGACTGGAAGCCGGTGGCGATGTAACCTTCGAGACCCACTTCCGGTGAGTGTTCATCGTTGATTGACATGGAATGATAGGCCAAATCATACGAAAGGTTCGCGGGATGATAGCTCGCCTCCCGTTCCGGGACCGAGAAGGTGTTATTGGAAAACGGGCTGGCCTGGAGAAGCCCCCTTGTCGGCCTGTCCTCGGAATGGCCGTATCCTGCACCGATGGCAAAGCGGGGACCGAACGAGATGGAGTAAAGGTTCGTCCACGGCGGGTTATCGCCTCCAGGCACCAGCTCGGAGACGTTGTATTGGGCTTCCTCCAAATTGCTGGAAGGCCAGTACTCCTCCGCCCAATCCTCATCCACATTCGCCGCCAGAACGCTGCGGATGTTGTTTGGCTCAACACCTTTGTCGGTTTCCCCCGCTTGAATCTGCGCCAAGCTAATAGCCCACCCGGGATTGGTCGTTCCTATCATGAAGTTCGTGCCGGCGCCGGTTTTGGTGGAAGTTACATTTTTGTAATTTTTGGTGTGCCTGTCCGCCTTCACCGCAAACTTGACCTGATCGGTGGCGTGCAACTCGTTTGCCGGGCGCCCGGGAACCCTGACCAACGCACCTGATTTGCTCACGAGTTCCCCCGGTATCTCAGGATTGACGATGGGCATGCCGAAGTTATCGCCTGTTGCATAACCTTCTTTCATGCGCACGCCCTGGTCCAAATTCTGGAAGGCATTGAAGCGGGGTGAGAAGACTTTCACTCCACCCGGCTTGAGGGAGAATTCCAGCGGCAGGTACGCGGTGAAGCTTCGGCGGCTTGTCATTGGAAAATGGGCTTTATTGTATCCCCGTGCGACATTCTCCGGCATTGAGTAGTCAAACCCGACCGTGGCATCAATGCCCCTGTTGTTTCCACCATTCATTAGCTTGTAATTCCCTTCAAATCCAGTGGAGGGAGCCATGGTCCCATTGATGATGGCCATGACGACAGGCAACGAGGCCATCGTGCTGATCCCGATATCTAGATCCACTCCCGGCCTATAAGGCGATCCGACAGTCTTTGATAGCATGACATTGTATGGATTCCATAAGGTGACCACGGGCACGATCCGAAGGTTGAGCCGATGGTTGAGAGCTGCGGCGGCGGGGTTGGTCACTGCGAGCGCCGGATCAGGCAAGGCGTTGACCTGGACGATTAATTGGATACGTGCGACGACCGGGTTCAGCTCCTTGTTGTGATAGGCATTGTAAAAATTCTGATTGCTGGCTGCACCAATGATATGCGTCCAGCCGATGGGCGCTTTGGCCGTGTTGGTGGCGCCGTCAAAAGCAATCGATTTATACCTTGTGGCGTATTTCACCAGCGACTGCCACGAGGCCGAGGCGGGTTGGTAGAGCATGGGTAGCTTGACCGCTCCCAACTGATGATATCCGCTCCATGGATAAAAGTTCGACTGGCTCGGTTCGTAGTTGGTAACGGTCGGTTTCACCGCCATGGAGGTCTTGCCGATCTCCGGCGAATATCTGAACAGAGGCAATTTGCCAGCGGGATAGCCGCTGTTTATCTGATCCCACCTTTCGGTCAGGATGGACATGTCCTTGCGCCAGCCGCCGGTGGCGGTGTTGGTGAGCAGACCGACGGCTGAGGTGGAGAGGTCGTGGAAGCTTTGCTGGGGCTGGGCGGGGTTGGGTTCTACGAGAAGCTTTGAGGTGGCAAGTGTGAGGGCCTTGGTGGCGAGTTTAGGGCTGCTCGGGTCGGGATTGTAGTTTTCCGGGTCATTGAGCAGGGTTTCGAGTCCGAATGGTCCGGGATCGGGGACGCTGTGGCTTTTTGCCATGGCAGACCATCCTGCGGCATCATCTGTGCGGGGCTTATGCGGCTGGATCAAGCGGGCTTTCTGGTTCTCCGGGCTCACCCACCATGCGATGGCTCCGGTATTGTTCTTCACAAGCTGCGGTTTGACATGCACCTGTCCCGGATTGCTGCCCAAGGTGCCGCCCGCAAGCAGTGGAACCGTGACTGCCGAGGTCGTTGTGGCAACGAGATCGGAAGGCTTGTTTCCGGTTACCGAGGGATTGTTCCCTGCCACCGCCCCGGATACCAGCCAAGTGAGGAAGCGGCCGCTATCCGTCTCAGACTTGGTTTTCACCGTGTAATCCGGTTTCAACGGACGCCCAGTGCTATCGTGATCCGTGCCCTCCCAGCTCTTCCAAACCCCCGTCAGGGGCGGAGCACCGGGTTCGATGATATCCGCCGGGGCGGTGATCCTTGTGTCCGGGCCGGTGTTTCTCTGGAGCTCGCCGATGGCCAGCATTAGAGCCAGCCGGGCGTTAGCTCTTGCCTCAGCCATGGAGTCACCTTGTGAGGAGGATCTCAAACTGACAGCGGATAGCGAAAGCATGCCTACGGCTAGAATCGACAGGAGCACCATCATCAGGACAGTTACCACCAATGCGAAGCCCTTCGGGTTGGCTGGCGCGCGTAAATTGCGGTTCATCTTAGATTTTTATTGGTAGTCGTTAAATTACTTAGTGATTACAATTGAGATACGAAACTGCCATATTTCACTCGGCTGGGCAAATTAAAATTTTGCAAAAACACCCAATCTAGGGGGGGCTTTTGGCCACGAACCGCTCGGGTAGCGAGGTGATCGGGCGGGCTGAATGGGGCCGAAAAAAGAGCCGCGATTTAATTATCCAAATTTCTTTCCCGGCAGGTGATGACATCCCTCCTAAGAGGCTACCGATATTTCCTGATAGATCTTGATGAAAATCGGCTAAACTGTTATCTAAGGCATTTCACCTACAAGGCGGGCGAATAGCTTGTTACCGGAACCCGCCGCACTTGCTGGGATGGTTGCTGCCACATTGATAAAATCGCCATCGTCGGTTGTAACGAAGACAATTCCGTTCACGGTCGAGTCACCATCAGGAACAACAGCTTCATTGCCAGACCAAGCATCCGTCACTCCCATATCATTGCTGTATTGGACTTTGGCTAGAACTCCTCCTCGATTGGCCGTCTTGAGACAACGGAACGAGAGAACCAAGTCACCTGAAGTCTCAGTGACGCTAGGCAAACGCTGCACCGCATTCTCGTTCGCACCGGTAGCGCCCAGCAGCCATGCCAGACCGTTAGGAACTCCATCTTGATTGGTGTCCTGATCAAAGGCGGCGGCGCCACCCGACCAAGTGTCGTATGGGTTACTTGGAGCTTCCACTGTGACGGTCGTATCGTCGACAATTGCCGAAGTTGTGATCAAGGCGTTACCGGTTTCATCTTCGAGAACCGCACCAGCGTTGATTTGCAGTTGAATGGTGCCGGCGCCGGTCGGTGTCACCTCGATGCGAAAGACACCGGGTGCGGACTCTCCGACAGAATTTATGGTGAAAGGTGCGTTGCCGGTGGTGATGGCGTTGCCGAAGTCGGAAGCTTCCACGGTCGAACTCTTCATGTCCTCACTGAAAAATATGTCGTAGGTTAAGAGCATGCCAACGGCTACCGGGTTGCCTCCGCTGTCATCAGCGATGTCGTCCACGACAGGCGGGATGGAGTCCACGATGATCGTGGTGTCATCAGCGATCGCGGAACTGGTATTCAGCACTCCGCCGTCGGTGGCCCTGATATCGACACCCCTTTTTACCCTGAATCGCAGTGTACCGGAACCAGTAGGAGTCACCTCCACGGTGAACACCCCGGGAGTGGTTTCGGTGATCGTTCCGATGGTGATCGGAGCGCTTCCGGCATTGCTGAAGTCGGCGCTGCTCACGGTCGTGGCATTCATATCCTTACTGAAAGTAAGGGTGTAGGTCACCAGAGTGTTTTCCGGTATTGTGCCGCCTCCTTGATCATCGACAAAGTCGGAGGGGAGGATGGTCGGGATGCCTGCTTGCACGTTGAATGTGACGTTGTCCTGAATCGCGGAAGCGGTGTTCATGGCATTGCCCCCCGCGTCATGCAGATTCGCGGATTGGTTGATCCTCAGGCGCAGGGTGCCTCCGGCTGTTGGTAGGACTTCTACCAGGAAAACGGTATCATCCGAGCCCTGCGTGACTGACTGGATCGTGACGGGCGCACTTCCGGCATTTCCGAAATCGGAGGCGTCCACAGTCGCCAGGTTCATCGGTTCGTTGAAAGTCACTGTATAAGTCACGGTTGAATTCGTGGCCACCACGGAGACCCCTTCATTGTCATCCGTAATATCAACCAACGACGGAGCCACAGTATCCACATCCGGCACATAATCCGCCGTGACGTTGTCCCATATAGGTGTGTTACGCCAGTTGGAGCGGTTGGGATCCTGCATCAGCTTGAGTCGTAACTCCTGGCCTTCGACCACCGAAAATCCGGAAGCTGAATCCACCCAATCGTCGTAATTGTATCGCCATGTGAGCTCATCCGAGAATGAAAAGTCCTTGCTGCCGTCTGTGTCGCCTTCCGTGGATGCCACCAGAGTCCAGCCATTGAGCGCATCAAACACCCACAATTCAGCCCGGTATTCGCCAGTGTTACTGAAACTCGAGATGTTGAATTTTAGCGTGTAGTCTCCATCTGCGGCATCGCCTCCAATGGGGACAATCCCGATCGTTTTGGTTGCGATCCCGCTGCTGTAGGTTTGCAAGGCATGTTCGCCATAGGGCGAAGTCCAGTTGCCTTCGCTTTCATTTCTCACGCGAAGATAGCTCGGATGACCCGCAACCTGCCAACCGATGGGGTCGTTGTTTGCATCGAAATTTTCAAAGCTCTCGTCCAAGAGGCGCTCTGCCTGAGCATGGTTAGTGAAGAGGGTTAACACTACCGCGATAAGGCATGGCATGCATGTCTGTGAAAGGAAAGTAACCCGGTTCATGGCTTTAAATAATCGGATGTTATTGATGCTTAGAAATTTGTTTGCGATCCTATAGGTAAAGAGGTATCGGGGCAAGGAGTTTTTCGTCTGTGGCCTACGGGTTGTAAGGTAATATATCGACGATAGGTGCAACCATAAGTCGTCCGCTGACAGGATGTTGAAGAAAAAAGATCAAAGACCGGTATCTTTTGTTTGTTGACCAGCGCGTGTCGTTGAAAATTTTCCACTTTTCTTCCTTTTGGTAAGCGAGTGTTACCTGACATCCCCCGCCTTCGTGAGTGGCTGCAGGCTTGCGCAGCTCTCGTTGGCCTGGATTAACCTCGAATTTTTTGTCACCGATCTTACCCGCGATGTTTACTTTGGAGGCATTGATAAAAAGATAACTCCCGCCACTGAAGTTCGACAGTTCTCCATTTATAGGGAGAATCGCGAAACCATCGCTATCTTCGTTCCCTTTCCGTATCAGCAGGACGATCTGTTTTGAAGCGGCGATGGACTTGGCCTTTCCGTATATTTCGAAAACGGGTTTACCCTCTTCGCCTTCCGTTGTCTTACCCACCACGATCGATTCGAGCGAGGGAACCTTATAAGTTGGAGACAGCTCGTTACCCGGTGTTTCGATCAAGATCGTTTTTCCCTCACCCACTAGCAACTCGACAGGCTCAGGTTGCAACTTTTTGGGGAAAGCCAGGAACTGCAGGGAAATTTCTTTTTGTCCTGTCGCACTTGCCATCAGAATGAACGTGATGGCAAGTGTGAGGAGAGACGTTTGTTTTGTGTTCATGAGTGATAGGAAATTGGCCGAAGCCGTAATGAATTTAGATTTCCGATGAGTTGAGCCAGCGGAACTGAACGATGGAAAGCTTGCGACCGAAAATCCGGTTTGCTGCGGTGAGGTTGGGATCTGCTTGTTTGATCTGCGGCTCATTCGCCGTGTCGACGTATGCGGGGATGCGCTGGACGATCGCTTCGCACCAAGCGCGTGCGGCGATATTGCCCTGGGCGTCTATGGAATCGCCATAGGCCCGGATCACAAAGGTATCCCCCCTGGGCGTCAGTTGTGCCGGAAAGCTGCGCAAAATATCCGCCTGATCTACGTATGCGGAACTGCCGTAAGCAACAGGCCCTTCCATTGCTCCAGGGAACGCGGCGGCTGCCATAAACGATTTCTCGGTGTCAGTGAAGTTCCGGATCGGCTCGCGAAAGCCCTCGTTGATCGAGACATCTGGGTCGTCGATCGCAGCTTGCAGGGCACCTTTCAACGCGAATTGAACTTCCGGATCACGTACATCCAACAACCGTCGGTTGATAAAATCGGAGAGAGAGAGGAAGGGGCCACGGAGTTTCACCTGTTTCACCATTGCGGTAGCCAATTCATCGATCTCGGGATTTGCGGGGGTATTGGTAAGTTCGCGGAATCCTGTCCATTGCTCGGGATCGCTTGGGTCGGAGGAGCTTCCTTGGTAAGCCTTGCCGTTCGGAAGCGGGCCACCGGTGAGTGGGACGCCGTCGATGTCGTCATAGTCGAGATTCATGCCGACCCCGAGAGCCGATTCAGCATCGAGATAGGAAACCTGTTGTCCTTTCAGACTGGAGAACAGGGCCTTCCATGCCGGGACGGAGGTCGAATTGATATTGAAGGGCCCTTCTACCATGAGATGGCCTGCGATCTTGTCGGCGAATCCGTCTTTGTATTGATCGTAGGTGACGAAAAGATCGTCCAGCTTACTCACGTCCATACTCGGGTCGTAGGAAATGATGCGCGGGTTTGGTAGCGGGTTTTTGTCGATAAAGAAATCGTGTGCCCTTTCCTGCGCAGTCATACCTCCGGAAAATGCCTCGGCATCTTCAGGTATCGGGGAGATGGATGAGAAGAAGAACTCATCCCACAGCGCCTTGTTGGCGAGATACGAGTGATCGGCAAAAGGTTCATCCACAGTGGTGGTGCCCTCAAACTGTCGGGTCCAAGTCGTCAGAGCCTTTTCTGGTGGGATATTGGGGTGAGCGTAGGAGTTACCAATGGCTTGCAACGTGTGTGGTGCTAATCCGCCATGACCAAGGGCCGTGGTGCGGCTGAATTTCTCTTCTGCTAGGTGGCTAGCGGGTTCTGTACCTAGGCTGAAGCCACCGAGGTGGGCGTGGCTCAGGGTGGCGATTGAGATGGGAGGCGTTACAGGCAGTTGCTGCTGAACGACGTGTGTGGCACCGTGTTCAGCGGTGTATCCACCTCCGTAATATCCACGGTTGCCGCCAGATATTCCGAGCGGAGCGTCCAGCATGTTGTCGAGTGGCATAAAGAACCAATTCCACGGATAATTGTATAACGAAGCTGGGTCGGTACGGTCGATAAGGGCGGGGGCTATCGCTGTCGAGTGGGTGAACGGTCGGGTTGGGAAGCGGCGGGCAGCCCCCTCTGGAGGACCGGAAAAATTATTTGACTCATGCGTTTCGGTCGCGGCCTTCATGCCATAGTAGAAGAAAGGATAGGGAAGGTCGTCGAGGGAAGTAAAAGGGTTCCCGAGGGCATCAATGATCTTCCTGCCCTCCTTCGCCGGAATATTCATGATCCGAGGTTCAGGATCTGTAATTTTATCTGGCCCAGTCAGAGGAAATCCTCGATAGACAACGCCGTCAGTGAATGTTGAGTCGTTTGCGTTGGTGTGCCGTCCGTTGATTCCAAAGGAATGGTAATTCCACTTGACTCCGGGAGCGTTTCTCCCGTGTCTCGATTTCTGATGAAAAATGTTTCCGAAGGAATATCTTTCAACACCGACGCCGCCGTTTTGGCCCGGCTCGACATCGACAGATATGTAGTCGGTAGCTTTGAAGTTGAGTATGATTGGACTTGATCTAGCCTCGTCAAAGCTACCGTTCGCGACTTCGTTATCGGCACGGATAAACCTGTCCGGTCTCCATCCCTGAACAATTTCAAGCTCTTCCACGAATGCTTCAGAATAACGATTGTTACCTCGTCCGCGCATCTTGAAATCCACATCATTACTGGCTGTTCCGGAACTCGTGTTCGAGGCACTTCTGAGTGCGAAGACCTTGCTTTCGCCGGGTTCGAAAACCGTAGGATATCTCCCCGATACAAAGAAAGTATACAGTTCGCCCTGCTGGGTGCTGGTCACCTGTCCCATTTGCCTCACCTCGAAGTCCGTGACCGGTCCGGAATAGCTTTCTGATTTATTGAAAGTGATTTTCAAAGGAATGGGAACTTCACGCATCATCAGCGAGTCCTGATCGGGGTTTCCTATGTTCATGACCAAAGGAACATTGTTTGGGTTCCAGAAGGTTATTGCTGGAGAGATGCCGAGGCGTAGTTTGTGCGTGTCGGGGTCTGGGTTTGCAGGAATCGCGGGAATAGGAGGAGTGGCAGTGGAGTCACCAGGGACGCCCGCAATATCCCTAGCGATATCCGCCGGTAGTCTCGGCTCTGCTGAGTAGCTAAGTATCATTTCGATTTTTACCGGAACGGGCCTGCGATAGAGGGATGTGTATTGGCGGAGATATTTTTCATCATCAGTCGCAGTTCGGCCGTAATCTGGATTGCTAACCATGATGCCGTTGTTGAGCTCGTTGTTCGGCGGGGAGGATTCGTTGGATGAATATTGGATGCCCCCCATCGAATCGGGCCGATAGCGGTCATACAATTGATAATAGGCCGCAAGGTCTTGGATCGGCACAGCGGCCTCACCAGTGTTTCCCACGCTACTGTTCAGCAACGCGTCGAAATTATAGAGCATGAAATCGTCGCCATCGGGTTTGAGGGAAGACGCTCTATCGAAATTGCCTACTCGGGTTAGGTCATAGACCTCTTCCGGCTCAATGGTTCTTTCCAGAATCGTTGAGAGGTCGCGCTTTAGTCCGCCTTCACGGACGTCGGCAAGGACTCCGAGCGACGAGGTTGTTATATGGTGGAATTGCTCGGTCGCCTGACGTGTGGCGCCATTGACCAGAGTCAGCGTTTTACGGGAAGGCAGGAAGGAGAATCCAGCTTGATCAGCTACGTTCTCCAATCCGCTGATTTCGGAATATCCCATTGAAGCAGGTGCCTGCTGACGGGACAGTTTTTCAGCCAAGCTCTTCGCCTCGCTGGCTTTGTAAGAGTTGTCCATGATGTTGGCCTTCTGGCTTTCATCGCCGACCCACCAGCCGTAACGGCCGGATTTGCCGCCCGTTTCTTTAAGAACATTGACCAAAGGAACGGTGACATGGTCGGTCTCCGGACTATTTGTTCCCAATGACCCAGCGGCCACGATCGTCACGCCATCCTGATCGCCTTGCGGCTTCACGCTCGAATTTAGCTGAAGATCCAGAGCCCCCTGCAAATTTCCTGAGGTTTCCCGATCCAAGGAGACAAGCCACGATCTGAAATGATCTTCGCGATGCGGTTCGTATGTGGGGTGCATCTCCGCGTCCGGCACGCCCGACGCGTTGCTCGAAATGGTTGCATGATGGCTGGGCTCATCGCCGCCAGATGGGGCCGTAGCACCTGCTTTCCAAGAATCCCAAACTCCAGTCCAATTCGGGTGTTTAAGACCAGAAGCAGGAGTGGAAGGATCCGATACGATAGCTCCGTTGGCCGAGATCCGCTGGTCGGGGCCCATTTCTTCCTGCAAACGACCGATCGCAATCATCAGGGCCATTCTCGCGTTAGCTCTTGCCTCAGCCATGGAGTCGCCTTGTGAGGAGGATCTCAAACTGACAGCGGATAGCGAAAGCATGCCTACGGCTAGAATCGACAGGAGCACCATCATCAGGATAGTTACCACCAATGCGAAGCCGTCCCTTTGGTTGGGCTTCAGTCTTAAAATAATATTTTTTAAGGCTTTCGATTTTGTATTTACAATCACAGTCAATGGTTCGCACATCCCACAACCCTAGGCAAGTCAAAAGATTAGAGCAGCCTGTGTGTAAAAGATACAGGTTTTCCAAAAAATACCGCTATCCCCTATTCCTGAAATACCATCAGCCGCGCCTCACTTTTCAACTGGAAACGTCACGCCGTGGTAATCGATCCGATCGAATCGCGGGTCCCAGCTAAAAATACAGATCTCTCTCCGCGTCGGGCGCAGCACGATCGTTGACGCGCTGAGCAACTTCCACTTCTTCTTCACTGGATCGAATTGATGGTAGCTGATCGCCTTGTTGACCGCTTTCTCCAAGCCGGTGACCTCGTGGATTTTTAAATCGCCACTGCGCAGACCGATTACATCATTCCCCAGGATCACCTTGATGTTCCTTGGGCTCAAATTCATATAAAGCGTCTCCCCGCCGGTGAATTTCGCCAGGTCCTGCACCTTGGTTCCGAACAAGACGCCGGATTCGGTCTCCTTCACCGGGACGAAGATCACCAGTGCCTGATTGACCGATTCCGGAACGCGTGCCTCCGCCAGTGTGCGGAAAACAGTTTTTGACGGATCTTCGGGATCGGTAATCTCACGAACCATGCGAATCAGCCCGTCCTTGGGAACCTTGACCGGATCACCAACCGAGCGCTTCGACAAGGTAACTTTGGTGAGGTCTTTTCCAACCATGATGGTGACAGGATTTTCGAGGTCATCGGGAATTACCGTTGCCACTAACCAAGCTTTCCTGCCCCTCACCTCGCGCTTCTCATCACTTTCCAAATGTTGGCCGAACAGCTGACTGGGAAAAAGGAGCAGTAGGACGAGAAACGCGCGCGTAGTTGGAATATTCAGCCCTGTCATACTTCGTTTTCGTTCAACCAACGGAAGCTTACAATCTGGAACCGACGGCCGAAGCGCAAATTCGTAGCACTGAGCATTCCGGTATCCGCGAACTTGCCAGTGGAGTCTATCTCGCGGACCGCAACCTCGGCGTCGTTGGAAGGATCGCAGTATTCGGGAAGACGTTGGACGATGGACTCGCACCAGGCGCGCGCGAGAACATTTCCATCCTCGTCAAGCGACTCACCGTAGGCACGGATCAGGAATGTGTCGTCGCGCACCGTGAGGGTATTGCCCAAAGGCTTGAGCAAGTCGGACTGGATCACGTATCCGGGGATGCCGGCGAAGCGGGAACCCTCCGCCGCCTCGGGCGTGGCGAAACTGTTGGTGCCGAGATCGCTTTGCTTGAGCATAAAGTCCGGACCGTTCTTGAAGCGGTAGTTGATTGATCCCGATTCTGGGTTGTCGTCGTCGTAGTCGATCGCGCTCTGCAAGGCTCCCATTGTGCCGAGCTCGTCGTCGGAGAGGCGACGGTTGACAAATTCGGAATAGTTCAGAAAAGGGCCACGCAGTTTCACCTGCTTGACGCATTCTTCGGCGAGCTTTCGCAACTGGGCGTCATCAAGGAAACGGACACCGGTCCAGCCATCCGAGCCGTTGTCGAGCCTCGCGCCGTTTTCCGGATCATCCATTTCCTGGTCAGATACCTCGGTGTTGAACCGTGAGATGGCGATCCGCTTGCCTGAGGGGACATTGACTTTCTGGAGGCTGCCGGAGCTATCACGATAAACCAGCTCGCGCTCCCGGATTCCAGCAAACAAGGCATACCATGCATCCACCGAGGTGCTGTTGACGTTGAACATGCCATCGACCATTAGATATTTCGCCGCTTTTAAGTAGCCATCGGAAGCCTGTAGTTCAGATTTGATTGCGGATGAGGCCTCGCTGTCCTGATGGAAACGATAGCGGCTGTTAGGTATCTCATCACTCGCGACAAGACGGTCGAGATTCTCACTCAAGCTTTTGGCTGCGGAGGCTCCAGGCCGGGTCTGGTCCGCAAGAGACGAGACGAAGTAATCGTCCCATAGTGCGTCATTGAGGAGAAAAACATGGTCCCAGTAGTCGCTGAAGATTTTGTTGTCGTTGAAGTTGATATTGACTAGCGGATCGTATCGCAATGCCGGATCGGCACTGACTGAGTTGTTGAAGTATTTGTAAACCTCGTTACGTGGCAACATCGGGTGCATGAACGAATTTCCGATACCGGGTCCGGTAACTCCACTTTGATAAGCGATGGTCTTCGCCAATGCATAAAACAAGGAGGCTGTGCCAGTGTTATGCCCGCTCCGACTCTCAATCGAGAGAGCCGGATTCATCAACTTAGGATCCGCCCATCCGGGATTGATCCTCATACCGGAAAAACCTGCAAGGCCTCCCATCGGAGCTGTAGGGAGCTCTAGCATCGGCACCGAACTGACTTTTTCAAAGGGATTAGAACCCGAGCCCAAATAACCTTTTTCGCCGACCTGGAATACCACTTTAGGCAACTCCGCTTGGGACAACGGGCCAAAGTTCATCACATAAGGGCTATCAAGACGTTGGGTGTGTGCCGTCTTTGAATCTTCGGATATGTAGAGTGCACTTCCGAAGTAGGCTGGTGACGCTTGGATCCAATTTCGGCAACGCCAGTCCTTGTCCCATCCGATACTCTCGTAACCGAATTTGGACGCTCCTTTGATGACAAGCTGCGCATAGGCAACGGGGGTTGGGCTGCTGTCCGAGAATACCCAGCGCGCAATACCCGCGTTTCCCGGTTGATTGAGTGGGGCGTAAGTTTGGGACAAGTTAAACCAATCGTTCTGATACATGACTGGATAGTTGTAATTGTAGGCAAATTCGCGCCTGGAAGGATCAAGTAGCCAGAACGGGGTGTGACATAAAGAACCTGGTGTATTGCCGTAGCCGACATTGCCTCCCCACACCGAATGGCCGAAGCTAACAACTAGACCCGGTTTCTGACTTTCGGTAAAGGTGCCGTTAAAAGTTCGCTTATCACCACCATAGGACGCGGGATCGAAGCCGGGCACAAGGCTGAGAGGATCGCGTTGACCCCCTGATTGAGGGGATATCGCCTGATGCGAGAAGACTTTGATCTCACCTGGCTTGAAGATGATTTGCGAACCGCTCGAGGAGCGAAGGAAAGAATGGGCGTTACCAGTGAAGAGGCCGTCAGGCGATGGCCCCTGCGCCGTGTCGCCCAGATAGAAATTTTTGTGCATTGGCAGCACTTGGTAAGTGGAACTCAGGCAACCGAGGATATTATCGGGAACGCGCAATTCCACATTATAGGGGTTCCAATAGGTATACACGGGCGTGTAAACCATCGAAAGACGGTATCGATTGGGACTTGCTGCGGTGCCGCTACCGCTGACGTACTCCGAAACCAAACTGTAAATGAAGGTGAGTTTGGCTAGAACCGGTATACGGTTGTAGGAGTTGTTGCCCTGCCACTTGCCGCTATTGCCATTATCCCGATAAAGAACGGGAATTTGTACGTCTGTATAGGGCTTGGAGCCAGACCATCCGAGGGCGCCGGCATTGCCGGTGCCGGCTGTGGCCGCATCGCTGGACTGCCGGTACATCCGGTAGTAATGCCGCATGTTCGTCCACGCGGCAAAATGACGGTTGGGGATTTTGGGATTATATGCCAGCAGATCCGGGCTCATCGGCCGGATTGATGGCTCAAGAGAGTCGGTCGGATTAAACCTGTATTGCGCAGGCAAGCTATTATTCGACTTTTCAAAGAGCAGGCTCAGGTCTTTTTTCAGGTGACCGGAGCGAACGCTGGTCACGACTCCTTTGCCGAAGGTTGTCAGGTCGAAAAAGTGCTTCTGGATATCTTCTTTTGTGGCACCGGCAGGATCGAGAGTCCACATGGAAACCAGACGGTCCGAGACTTCCGGGCCTGTCTCTAAAAACTTGAAGCCATCAAGCACCCCGACTCCAACTTCAGCTGTATCGCCCTGTGAGCTTTCCCACTCGGCGACCGCAAGTTCCCGTGAATGGTCGGCCAAGGTAACTTTCGCACGGTGGTTCTCTGGACTGACCCACCAAGCATGCCTGCCATGCTCGCCGACATTGATCAGGTAAGCTTGGGTGAGCATGTCCGGATTGGTATTGACCCGTTCGCCTAGCGAGCCCTTGCCAACGATCACGACCAACCTGTCCTGATTGAGTCCTAAGAGCGTTTTCGGCGCATCCAGATCAACCTCCATGCCCTCTGGCAATGAAAGCAGCCAGCGGCGGAACATCGGACTCCGTCCTTTTCCATAGGTGTCTTGGATGTTTAGCGGCGAGGCTCCGGAAGGGCGGGTGTAATTCGCGTTCAGCCAGCTACCCCACGAGTCATAAGTTGCCAGCCAGCGGGACTGGGCTAGCCCTTCGATTGCCTCTGTATTTTCATTCGTATCGAGCAGGGCGGATTCCGCGCTGATCCGCATATCCGGCCCCATCTCTTTCTGCAACTCACCGATAGCGATCATCAGCGCCACTCTGGCATTGGCAAGTGCCTCGGAGACCGAGGAGGTGCGAGACGAGGAGCGTAGCGTAACTGCCGAGAGCGATAGCATCCCGAGTGCCAGGACTGCGAGAAGAACCATGAGGGAAAGCGTAGCCACCAGGGCGAATCCTCTCGATCCTCCGATGAACCGAGACCGTAGCTTGAGGAGGTGCTTCTTCATCATTTGATCGGAAATAGGTCATCTAAGAGCAGTAAAATAAAATGTCCATCTTTCAAAAAAATACCATCCAATAGTGCCGCTTTTTTACGTCTAAGTTTCGCTTTTTTGCGACGAGGCTCTGCGGCAATGAAACGAAATCTCTCCCTATTGCGCCGCATCTTGTGACGCACGAGATTCTACTAGATCAAAAAAGCGGTGGAAACCTCTATTCGGCAGTGGCGGCGATTGCCTCTGCAACGGTTTTTTCACCAATCGACTTGTATTGATCGAAGGGCCCATCGGCACCGTCCTTGGGCCAAGTTGCTGAATCGGCGTATTGCCCCTCGTCTTTGAATTGCTTCTGGAGGCGGGTGATTTCTGCTTCGAGTTCGGCGAATTTCGCGGCGATCTCTGGCTGCTTAGCTTCCCCTCTGTCGAAGAGTAGGTTGTGCTGCTCGGTGGGATCCTTGGTGAGATCGAACATTTCGTAGGCCTCCTTTTTCCAATAGTAGATGAGCTTGTGGGTCTTTGTCCGGACGCCGAGATGGGCCCGGGTGTTGTGATGGCCGGGATCGTGGTAGTAGCGGTAGTAGATGGAATCGCGCCAGTCTTCGGGTGATTTGCCGTGGAGAAGCGGGGCGAGCGAGCGGCCCTGCATGAAATCCGGGACCGGGAGGCCGGCGAGATCGAGGAAGGTGGGAGCAAGGTCGATATTGGCGACGAACTCATCGGGAACGGCGCTTTCCTTAATACCGGGGCCGCGGGCGAGCAGCGGAACGCGCAGGCCGGGTTCATACATGAAGCGCTTATCGTAGAGACCGAGTTCACCGAGATACCAGCCGTTGTCGGCGGAGTAGATGACGATGGTGTTTTTGGCGAGACCGGTCGTGTCGAGGTAGTCGAGGACCTTGCCGACGCCGTCGTCCACGCCCTGCACGCAGGCGAGGTAGTCCTGCATGTAGCGGTTGTATTTCCATCTCACCAGCTCCTTGCCCTCAAGGCCCTCGGGCGGTTTCTGTTTGAGATCGGCGCGATTCAGATCGCGGATGATGGTCTGTTTGTTCTCGGGAAGCGCCGCCGGGCGGGTGGCGTAGTCGTCGAAAAGCGTTTCTGGCTCAGGAAAGGTCTTATCCTTGAACATCTCAATGTGCCGCTCTGCGGGCTGCCATTTCCGGTGAGGAGCCTTCTGGTGAAGCATGAGGAAGAAAGGCTTTTCCTTTGGGCGTGTTTCCAGCCACTCGATACCCAGGTCGGTGGTGATGTCGGTGCAGTGGCCCTTGATGGTCATTTTCTTACCGTCCACAAGAAACTGCGGATCCCAGTAATCGCCCTGGCCCGGCAGGACGATCCAGCGGTCGAAACCGGTCGGGTCGCTACCAAGGTGCCATTTCCCGATCATGCCGGTGTGATAGCCGCCGGCTTGGAGGTGTTTTGCGACGGTGTCGCGGGAGCCATCGAAGCGGTTAAAAACGGGCACTCCGTTTAGATGCGAATACTGCCCGGTGAGTAGCGTCGCACGACTCGGGGTGCAGATGGAATTGGTGACGAAAGAGTTCAAAAACCTCGCGCCACCGTTGGCGAGACGATCGATGTTAGGGGTCTTGTTAACTTTGGAGCCGTAGGCGGAGATGGCAGCTTGGGCGTGATCGTCTGAGAAAATGAAAATGATGTTAGGCCTAACTTCGGCAGCAAATAGGGAAGCGCTGAGAAGCAGGGGTATGGCAAAAAGCCTGGAAAGCAGACGGTATTTCATTTGGCGATCTGGTTACTAGGTATAAAAAATAACGCGGATGCCCGGTCGGGCATCCGCGTTTCAATAAAATCATCACTCTCCGGGAATCGCACGCAGGGTGTAATACCCTTCCAAGCTTTTCCAAACCGGCGCATCACCGAACACGGAAGGCGCGTCTTCGATCTTGAGGTGATAAAGTCGGTCGACCCATTTATCTCCGTCACCGAATCCGGTAAGATCGATGCGAGCTGAACTGCGGTCATCCGCAATGGTCACGGCAGCTACAGTTTCATCGCGCTTGTCTTGCTGGGGAGATCCGTAATCCGGGAGGTTCGTATAAAACCAAGACTGGGCTTTGAGCGTTTTCATGAAAGATTCGCCAGTCACACCTTCCGCGAGAGGCTGGGTGAAACGCATTTCGAAGCCTTTGTGGGCCGCCGAAATAGTCGCGATATCGACCGGGGCGGTCTTTCCATCGTATGAGATTCTTTGAAGACCTGACTGGCTTCCGCCACGTGCGCCCCAGCCACGGCCGGTCTGGCCGAGCAGCAGGCTGCCATCAGGAAGAAACGCCGGACGCATGATACCGGATGCGAGGCCGTTCGCGAAAGGAATCACCACACCCTGATCCTGGCCGTCGACCTGTTCGGTCACGACGCGGAAGACCTGTGAGAGCGTCTGGTCACCCATGAACATCTGGCCTTCATACGGCCCGAATTTCCCATCCGTGAGATCCCAAGCCGGACTACCCGGTGAGTTCGCAATGATTCCGTGAGGGAGCCAGACGGCACCTTTGCGGAGCTTGTCCTTCCAGAGATCGTATTTGAGTTCAGGCGCATCGGGCTTCATTCCGGGCAGTGAAACCAGACCGGAGATATGGCCGTAGAATTTACCTTTCTCAAGCGGCACCACTTTTGAGGAGCCTACGTATTCGCCTTGGTTCTCCGCATACCAGATCCGACCATCAGGCGCGACTCCGATTCCAGCCGGGCTGCGCAGGCCCATCGCGAATGTTTCGAATTTACCTTCCGGCGTGACCCGGCAGGCCCAGCCACGATAGCCACCCATCGATCCCATGAACTTGCCGCCGGCCTTCCAAGAAGCTTTGAGCTCGTTTTGGGCATGTGAAAGATTGAGCAGGAAATAATAATTACCCTCCGCATCCTTGACCGGACCGTGGGTGTATTCGTGGTAGTTTCCATGGAAACCGTAGTCGTCGCAGACCGTTACGAACTTGTCGGCCCTGCCGTCACCGTCGGTGTCGCTGATGCGTGTGAGCTCGGGCTTCTGGGCGATCACGATCACGTCGCCTTTGTCATCCTCGATGACGACACCCAGAGCCTCGTAAATTCCCTCAGCGAACAAGGTCCACTCGTTGTCCCGGATACGCCAGACACCGGCGGTGCGGGTTGAAAGAACAACCGTGCCATCTTTGGCGACTGCGATTCCCGTTGGTTCGAAAAGTTGCTCGCGCCCGAAAAGGTCAAGCGGTGAAGCCCAATCCTCGATCGAGTAGCCAGCCGGCATCTCAAGGGGTCGGCGTGCCTTCTTCGCAGGGCCTGTCACAAGACTCTGAGGCGTCCAGTCCTCTGAAACATTCACCGTGTCCCGGGCAACCACGCCACCCGGCAGTTTGGCTTGCAAGGTGAATGGGCCTTTCGCTCCTGCGGGTAGCACCCAAACTCCTTTTTTAAGCGCTCCAGCCGTGACTTGCGCATCGGCAAGGCCCTCTGCCGCCACTTGGAAACGCTGTTCCGTCTTGAGCTCGCCACTCAGAGTGACTTTGATTTCTCCGGAATCACTGATCGTGATCACCTCGGAAAATGTGTTCTCACCCACGCGGAAGCGGAAAGCAGGATCGCCGGTTTCAATTGAAACGCTGTGCCCGAGGAATTCCGCATCCAGTGCCGCGAGCTTGTCGGCAAAATCTTTCCCGTCCCAAAGCAGACGCTCGATCGCCTCATAATCATGCGCATCGGGTTCCTTGAACTCGAAGTCGACCGACTCGCCACCGCTTGTCAGAGGATTCAGCAAGGCGGCACCGTCGATATATGTCGTAGCTCCCTTGCCCAGCCCTGAGAGACCGCCGCCGCGACCGCTACGCTCCTCGTTCAGGTTCAGATAACCACCTGTCCAAACACGACGAACCGAAAGCATCCGCGGATCAAATGTAAAGCTCATCCCATTTGGCTGTCCGACATGAAGGGAACGGGCACTTGTCCCTGCAATCGGACCACGCATCACCCGTGTCCGGTCCGTGATGATTTCCTCTCCCTGGATTTCGAGAACATCCGTTGGTTCGGCGACCTTGGTCCGCTTCACCATCACTTCCAATGGCCCTTGTTGCTCCTTGTCAGCCAAGGTCCGCAGGTAGTGCCAAAGCGAATCCAGGCCCTCGTCGGAAACCAATTCCTTCACATATATCGGCATTAAAGGCTGGTAGGCGGTGCCTTCCATCGGTCCGTTTTCTGCCACAGCCAGTGCGTCCCACGACTTGCGAAGAGATGTATTGAAATAATCGCGGTCAGCTTTGACCATGGACTCTTTGCTACCGACCACCACCTTGCGTTCACGCGGCTCAGTGTGAAAGAGCCCGTAAAGGTTCGGGCCGCTTTTTAGGGACATGTCACCTTTCTCAACCGTGTGGCACTCAGAACAGCCGATCGCCTCGAAGATTTTCTGCCCTTCTGCAACAGCATCGATCTGCTCCTGCGCCGCATTTGCCAAGCCAGCTGCGAAGGCTGGGATTATCATTATGGTAGCCAATCTCATTTTTAAATCAGTCATCGGTGGTTAATTTCAATCTTTCTTCTCTGCCGGCGCGGCATCGGATTGTTGCGGGCGCAGCCTCAGGAGCACTTTCGTGCCAATTTCAGGAAGATGGGTGGAATCGACCGCCCAGACCAGGCCTTCATTTCCATGGCCGAGCACGTCGGGCAAACACAGCAGTTCGTCCCCGAAGGTGGAAATCGAAATCACGTTTCCATCCACATCTGCTAGGTATACCGGAGGCCCCTCGCCTTGTTTGTAAACGTGTGACCCGGCGAACAAAAACGTGTGCGTCGGGAACGGGATTTTCGCCCCTTTTTCCCTTGCCTCGAACTCAGGGCCGTAACCTTCATCGCCCTTCATGATAAAATCGCTGATCGGGCGCTCCACCGGCTTGCCATTCTCGTCTTCCACCACGAGAAAAACGTCCACTTTGGAGCCACGCGGCGGTAGATCCACCCATCGACCCTCCTGACCTTCGATCGGCTTGCGCATCGCAGGATTGCCTGGCTGAGCTCTCAAAAGCAGCAATGCCGCATGAATGTGAGCCGCCTTGGCTTGCACAGCTATGATGGATTCGTGTTCTTTGGTGTCCTTTGCACAAGCAATTAGCTCCAGAAAACCCTCCGATAGGCAGACCTTGGAGTCGACATCGACGTAGTGTTCCTTCACTTGGATCTTGAGCCCCGGAAGACTCAATTCCTCACCGGTTTCCGACATCTTTATGTCCGGCTTCTCCACGGTAGGTGTGGTCTCAGCCTTTTCTGGCTCGGCGGAAAGAATACCCATGAGCGCGAGGGGCATACAAACACTGAGAATTCTTCCCGGAGAAAGGGTTTCCCATTTGGCTCGAAGCATTGAATACATCATTTTAAAAAAGGTCTCCGTTGAATCAATTTCTTTCAGCCGCGAAGTTCGGCGCGGACGGTCATCATGCAACGTCTAAAACACTGCCGACCTTTCTTCCGGTAGAGCTTTTGTTGCGCACTTCTAGGGGAACCGAAGAAATTTAGCAACCTGCCAGCACGGGTGATTTTACGATTCTGGCTCCAGAGCTTCCCAATCCGCGATGCTTAGCACTTCTTTTTGATACTCCATCATGATTTTCCAATCATCGCCTTCCTTCACCAGAAGCGCCTCCAAACCGATGTATTCCGGCTTCGGCTCAGCCCCCTCGATTTTCTGGGTGTAAAGGAACACACCAGACTCATACGCGGTCGTCGCGTCACCGTAACGATTTCCAAAACGGAACTCTACCGAGGCCTGCATCTTGCCCGCCTTGGTATCGTCGAACTCCGTTTTCCAACGCGCTAGGGCCTGAGCCAGCGGATAGCTGACGTTTTTTGTCCCGGAAACCAATACCGCTTTTTCGTGGCAAGTTGCCTTGTAAGCCTCAAAATCGCCCTCGTTCACCGCGCGGGAAACCTCCGCCCAATAGGCATCCAGCTCTTTAAGCCGCGCGATCTCCGGATCTGGCAACGGCGTCACCTTGAAGCTGCGGATCGCGATCGGGCCGTGGTCGCCTTGGATCGCGATCGGACCAGTCGCCGCATCCCCCTCGAAAGGAGCCGAACGGGTGTGCCCTCCGGTCGAAGCGTTTTCCTGCACCAACTGCCCGTTCACCAGCACCTTCTCAAACGTCGCGTCTTTGATCTTTTTTCCAGACTCATCGAAACGCGGAGCACGGAAAACAATCTCCATCGTCTGCCATTCCCCCGGAGCTTTCGCAGCGTTGACCTTTGGCTTGATCCCACCGAAGCCCTGCTTGTCCTTCGGCAGGCTGGGATCGAAGCGCTGATAGATTCCACCCAAATCTCCCGCCCCGAAACGCTCTCGCCCGAAACTATCCAGAATCTGCACCTCGTAGCGGCCCGTCACATAAACCCCGGCGTTCGAATTCTTTGGAACCATAAATTCCAGCTCGATCCGGACATCACCAAACTCTTCCTTCGTAAGAAGATACGGCACCTTCTCACCGCGCTTGCTGGTATTGACGAGAATTTTCCCCTCGCCCTTCAATTCAAATTCTCCCTTCCCCTCGACCGCGCTCACCCCCGCCACCCCGTGCCAACCCTCGACATCACGAAACGCATCAAGCGCCTCGTCTTTGAGAAGATCACGCGTTTCCGCAAAAGAGGAAACCGGCATGCTCGCCGCAAAAAAAGCGACCATACCCACTAAACGAAATAATTGCATCTTCATGACGCAGAAGGCTAAGTCACGAGAGGCACAGACTCCCAGCGTTAAATGAGGCCGACGAGAAACCGCAGGAAGGCCGTCCTTCCAGGCAGCAGCAGAACCCCAGCCCCTCCTTGCCCGGCACGGCAAAAGCCGTTTGCTCTTCCAATAACTTCGGCATTCGGGCAGCACCCCATTTACAGCTAATATTGCGGGATTTTCATGAGTTCCCCGTCCTCGAGCGCCGACTGGTGGGCGACGATGCCAGACACGGTCATGTTGAGGGATTGGGCGATGTCCACCCATGGTTTCCGATCGCGCAGCACGGCGTCAACGAACTCTCTGGTGCGGAAGAGGGCGACATCGGAGCCGAAGAGATTCTTACAGTCGTTGTTCGCCGCTTGGAGATGCTCCACCGTGGTGGGCATACCCGTGCAGGAAATCATTCCGCGACATAACAACATGCGCCAAATTCTCGATCAAGCTCCTACTTTCGCTGCTCTCTTTTCCATTTTTCGTGGTCTATACTGTAAAATAGACTCGAAATTACTTATTCGGCCAGCTTCACGGACAAATCAGCTCGACCGTTGGAAAATAAGTGCGGTAGCGGGCGGTGTCCCGGGTGAGGATATTCAGCGAGGCGGGACAAAGACCAGTTCATCCAGTCCGGATCATTCCGGATGATGTCGATGACCACATTGCTACCCACGAGGACTTGCCCTGGCTCAGTCATCGCCCCTGAGTTCTTTCATGATTGCATCAGTGGATTTCCCTTCATAGCGGTCTTTCCAAATTCCCACGCAGGCCTCAATCCGCTTGCGTCTTTCTGCGATGGCTGCCTCGTCCCGCTGGTCCGCTACCGGGGCTGCGGCGAGGCTAGTTGCGAGGATTTTCCGTGCCTCCGCCTCCATCGAGGTCTGGTGCTCGGCGGCACGGAGACGAAGCCTCTGTTTCACCTCCGCATCCAGATTCCGAATCGTCAAAGTCGTGCTCATGGATACAAAGTTGGCAATGCTAGCATTGCTGTCAATCTGGGGTACGGACTCCGACTTCAAGTCGGTCTTTGCGGTTACTAAAGCCAACCTTCGGTAAGAAATGCTTATTCCGCCAACTTAACCACACCGGGGTAGGCCGCTGTGGCTTCTTCCGGTAAAGGTTCAATCGACAGGCACAAGTCCCAAACCACTTGGAAGGGAAAGATCAACCAGCTTCATTGTTATACGCATTCGGCTAAACTACCGAAAAAGATGCATTTGTTATCTGGGTTCAGACATCTCTGAAAAGTCCCCGCGTCAATACAGGTGCGCATGATGATCTGTGAGATGTCCGCACAAAACACCACGCCGCAGGCGAAAAGAACCGTGGTTTAGAAACCACGCCTGCAACGGGAGTGAGCTTCACCAGTAATTCGCCGAGAATATCACGATTTTCAATACCCCGAGGGCACACAATCGCGGTTCCCTTCTTCCCGCCGCCGGCGAAAGGAACCGTGGTTTAGAAACCACGTCTGCAACGGGAGTGAGCTTCGCCAGTAATTCGCCGAGCATGTCGCGATTTCCAATACCCAGAGGGCACACAATCGCGGTTCCCTTCCTCCCGCCGCAGGCGAGAGGAACCGTGGTTTAGAAACCACGTCTGCAACGGGAGTGAGCTTCACCAGTAATTCGCCGAGCATATCGCGATTTCGAAATCGCGGTTCCTTCCCTCCCGCCGCCGGCGAAAGGAACCGTGGTTTAGAAACCACGTCTGCAACGGGAGTGAGCTTCACCGGTAATTCGCCGAGCATATCGCGATTTCCAATACCCAGAGGGCACACAATCGCGGTTCCCTTCCTCCCGCCGCCGGCGAAAGGAACCGTAGTTTAGAAACCACGTCTGCAACGGGAGTGAGCTT
>Ga0105055_10002563_pt1 | contig 28101 bp, 29 predicted proteins | sample BON03_FD_78090 | JGI IMG/M metagenome (GOLD analysis project Ga0105055, IMG submission 78090) | Freshwater microbial communities from Lake Bonney liftoff mats and glacier meltwater in Antarctica - BON-03 | ecosystem: Environmental > Aquatic > Freshwater > Ice > Glacier meltwater | place: Lake... | reverse complement strand
TGGATACAGCGCTAGATGTTTCCCAAAAAATCATGAATATCAATTTCTGGGGGACAGTTGCCTTAACACAGGCTATCCTCCCCTCTATGATATCAAATCAATTAGGGCATATTGTAATCATCAGCAGCCTGGTCGGGAAATTCGGTACCAAATTCCGTTCAACATATTCGGCTTCGAAGCATGCATTACACGGCTATTTCGATTCCCTGCGCTCAGAAATTGATCCAAAGGTCAGAATTAGCATCATTTGCCCGGGATTTATTAAAACAAATGTTACGATTAATGCTTTAACTGCAAATGGAACAAGGCAAAATACGATGGATGATGCTCAGGCAAATGGGATGTCTGCCGATGAATGTGCAGTGCAAATCATAAAGGCAATCCAATCCGAAAAAGAAGAGGTCTATATCGGTGGTAAGGAAAAATATGCGGTGTTGTTCAAAAGGTTTCTACCGGGAGTATTTTCAAAACTTGTGAGAAAGGCCAAAGTCACCTAATGTTTTAGCTCGAATGATCGGCAATTACCTTCCATTCACCTCTAATTTTCCTTAGAAGAAGCGTGAAAAAACCTTTGGGTTCGTCTTTTTCTCGCTTTAAATGCCAGGCGCCTAATACAAATGCATGATCGGAAGCGATTAACTTGACTTCCTGTATATTAAAACTTAAAAAGCCCATTGCTTTCTGGTCAGGATAACTTTTTTTGTAATTATTGAGTGTATTATCCCATCCATATTTTGGCCCATTTTTGCCAACAAATAATAATGAATCAGATTTAATATATCCCATCATAAATTCTTTGAGCTCGCCTCTATTCCATGCCTGCCTCTGATCCTCAAGAAGCCTCAGAATTAAATTTTTGTCATTTTCCTGAGCTATTAGCTGAAAGGCTCCCATAAAAAAAAGAAACATGATGATAGTCTTCATCTTTTTATTTATTGTTTTTTAATCTCGTACATGCGGGATGAAGTGATCATAATTTGATAATCATAGCCCTGTGGGTTTTGGCAAAATATTGGTGGTTTCTTCACGTTTAAAGGTAAACATATTAAATAATCATGCCCTTCCTTTATTTGACATCTTGATAACATATTTAGATTCCTAAACCTTTACCTTCGTTTTTTCGTAAATCAATGTAAAATCACATCATGCGGGGTCACGAATTTTCAAAATTTATTCCAAATGAACTTCCTAAAGGAGGTTTTGAAGAACTTTTGAAGTTATTTCTTGAACTCCTGAATTATACTTCGGGGGATGCAAACGAGGCTTTGGACTGGATGAATGAGCTGGATAAGCAATACAAGCTTACCAGCGATGATTACGGAATGGGTGATTTCATAGAAGATTTGAAAAAAAAGGGCTATCTGGGGGATGATGATCAAAACTCAAATGGATTTAAAATTACTCCAAAAACCGAACAGAGTATCAGGCAATCAGCACTTGAGGAGATTTTCGGGAAGCTCAAAAAGAGTGGAAAGGGAGGACATAACACTAATATTTCCGGGCTTGGGGAAGAAAAAAATGCCGATCGAAGAGAATATCAGTTTGGCGATAGCCTAGATCAGATCGATATGACTGCGTCTATACATAATGCACAGGTCAATCATGGAATTGGCGATTTCTCAATGACTGAAAGAGATCTGGAAGTCGAAGAGAAGGACTATAAAACCATTACATCAACAGTACTGATGATTGATATTTCTCATTCCATGATACTCTATGGCGAAGATCGCATTACACCGGCAAAAAAGGTAGCAATGGCTCTTGCAGAGTTGATCAGAACCAAATACCCTAAAGATACCCTAGATATAGTTGTTTTTGGAAACGACGCCTGGCCGATAACCATTAAAGAGTTACCCTATCTCCAGGTGGGACCATACCATACCAATACCTATGCCGGGCTTGAACTTGCGGTAGACCTGCTTAGAAGACGGAAAACCCATAACAAACAGATCTTTATGATTACTGACGGGAAGCCTACCTGTTTAAAGGAAGGAACCAAGTATTATAAAAATAGTATCGGCCTTGATAGAAAAGTGGTTAATAAAACGCTGGGGATGGCCGCACAATGTAAACGGCTTGGAATACCAATAACTACATTCATGATTGCCAGAGATCCATATCTTCAACAATTTGTCAGACAGTTTACTGAGATAAACGGAGGCAAAGCGTTTTACAGTTCATTAAAAGGATTGGGAGAATATATTTTTGAGGATTACATTAAGAACAGAAGAAGAACGATTAGATAGAAATTCGACAGATATTATGCTGCACATCAAAACATTAAAAGAACTAAAAGAGTCGGGTTATGTTTCCCGCTCAATAAAGGAAGAACTCCGTGAAAATCTTATCCGCGAGCTAAAAAATAAAAATACAGTCTTGGAAGGAATAATAGGTTATGAAAATACTGTTATTCCCGACCTGCAGACTGCCATTTTATCAAAGCATAACATTCTGCTTTTAGGCTTGCGAGGGCAGGCAAAAACACGTATTGCGCGGCTAATGATTAATCTTCTAGATGAATATGTGCCCTATATCGAAGGATCTGAATTATTTGAAGACCCATTAAATCCAATTTCATGGTTTGGGCATCATATTTTGGAAATTAAAGGTGACACCACACCAATCGCATGGCTACACCGTTCTGAACGATATACTGAAAAACTGGCTACACCGGATGTGACTGTTGCTGATCTGATTGGAGATGTTGATCCTATTAAAGCAGCGACCTTAAAATTAACCTACTCTGACGAAAGGGTGATCCATTTTGGATTAATACCGCGTGCACACCGTGGTATTTTTGTAATTAATGAACTACCTGATTTGCAAGCAAGAATTCAAGTGGCTCTTTTCAATATCCTTCAGGAAAAAGATATACAAATAAGGGGATTCAAACTTCGTCTACCATTGGATATCCAGTTTGTATTCACTGCTAATCCTGAAGACTATACCAATCGCGGGGCAATTGTAACTCCTCTCAAAGATAGAATCGAAAGTCAGATTTTAACCCACTACCCAAAAAGCATTGAGATTTCAAGAAAGATTACCCAGCAGGAAGCCAAACTATCAGCTTCGCAAAGAACCCATATTGAGGCAGACGGATTGGTTAAGGATCTGGTTGAGCAGATTGCCTTTGAAGCTCGTGAATCTGAATATATTGATAAAAAATCGGGGGTTTCTGCCCGACTGACCATCTCGGCTTACGAAAATCTGATCAGCAATGCTGAACGGAGAATGTTATTAAATGGTGAAGCCAACACATTTGTACGTATTTCAGATTTTCTTGGGGTAATTCCCGCTATTACCGGGAAGATCGAACTTGTTTATGAAGGTGAATTGGAAGGCCCGGGTAAAGTAGCTAACATACTGCTCGGAAAAGCCATTAAAACACTTATGCTTAATTATTTTCCTGATCCGGAGAAATTAAAGAAAGCAAAAGCTGTGAACCCTTATGCGGATATCATCAATTGGTTCGCAACAGGTAATACCATTAGTCTGGTTGATGACCTGTCATTGGAAGAATATATAAAAGCTCTGGAATCAGTCCCCGGATTAAAAACTGTTATACAACAGTTTCATAAGACTCTAAGTAAGAACCAACAGATTCTTTTAATGGAGTTTTTATTGCATGGTCTGTCTGAATTTTCGCTGATTAATAAATCCTACCTCGATAAAGGATTTAGTTTTAATGATATGTTTAACAGTCTTTTCAATACCGAGTTTGAAGATGATGATGAATACAATGAGAACCGGGATCAGTTTTAAGCCTTGTTCTGAAATATTAAAAAGTAAAAATGGCTAACCGCATTTTTGGATTAATTATTATCAGTATCCTACTGATTCTTATTGATATATATATTTACAGGGCAATCCGCGCTGTCAGCTGGAAATGGAAAGGCAAAAAGCATCTTTCATTTACCTATATCTGGTGGGGATATACTTTACTCCTCATCACCGGAGTATTTATCAGTATATTTTTTAATATTAAATTCCTCCTTCGTTCGGTCATCCTAGTTGTTTTCTTTCTGACTTTTGTATCCAAAATATTTATTCTGCCATTCCTTATTGCTGATGATTTGCGCAGAGCAATAATTTGGATCAAACGGAAAATGAAAGGAACAGTAAGCACTGAGCAAAACAAAAGTAAGGCCATACCCCGTTCTGAATTTCTAATCAAAGCCGGAACACTTGTAGCTGCGATACCTTTGGCTTCCCTGACCTATGGTGTTATTTCCAGTGCCTATGATTATCGCGTAAGGCGCAGAACCCTGTATCTACCAAACTTGCCGAAATCATTTGATGGAATCAAACTCGGACAACTTTCCGACATTCACTCGGGTAGCTTCTACGACCGCAAGGCAGTTATCGGAGGAGTTGATTTGCTGATTAAAGAAAAGCCCGATATGGTATTTTTCACCGGTGACCTTGTGAATAATATTGCCTCAGAAATGTATGATTACCAGGATATTTTCTCAAAAGTAAAGGCTCCCCTTGGTGTGTTCTCTGTGCTTGGAAACCATGATTACGGAGACTATCATTACGGACAGGGAACTTCAACAGCTAAAGTTAAAAATCTGGCTGATGTAAAACAGACCCACAAAAACATGGGATGGAATCTCCTGCTTAACGAAAACCGCAGGTTAAAGATAGACGGAGATGAGATTGCAATTTTAGGCATTGAAAATTGGGGTGTTGGCCGTTTCGCAAAATATGGCCGTATGGATCTTGCGACAAAAGATACCGATGATGTTCCTGTAAAGTTATTGCTATCACATGACCCTTCACACTGGAGGGCACAGGTTTTGCCTGATTATCCTCAGATTGATGCGATGTTCAGTGGCCATACACATGGAATGCAGTTTGGCCTGGTAACTGAAAAATTTCAGTGGAGCCCTGCACAATATGTTTATAAAGAGTGGGCCGGACATTATAAAGAAGGACTACAGCAGCTTTATGTCAATGTAGGCTATGGTTTCTTAGGCTACCCAGGAAGGGTTGGAATTTTACCTGAAATTACGATCTTTGAGTTACGCCGGGGGGATTCCTGAAAAGATCCCGGGTTTTATCTATGAACAAATACCTTAGGCAGATCATCGACCTTTTGTTATTCAGCAATATTTTTATTGCGCTATGTGCGGTAGCTCAGGGTTTGGTGACCTATCAACTGCTGAAAGTCAAACCTGATATGTATGTGTTAGGTCTTCTTTTCAGTTCAACTTTAGCACTATACAATTTCAGTATGGTTCTATCTAAACCAAAAAATCCTGAGAAATCAATATCGGCAAGAGTTAGATGGATATTTTCCCATTATCGCTTGATGATCACAATCAGCATCATTGCAGTTTTTTCAATAATCCCACTTAGTTTATTCTTGAGCACTTCTTCAAAGATTTTGCTGTTTACACTTGCCCTGATATCTGTAGCCTATAATCTTCCTCTATTCACTATTCAGGATAAAAAATTTAGTTTAAGAAACATTCCGGGAATAAAATTATTCCTCATTGCAACAGTCTGGGCTCTGAGCTGTGTTTTAATTCCAATTCTTGAAATGGAAAATAATCAGGCAATTGCTGTTACTCTAAATGATACCATATTACTGATTGCTAAGCGATTCCTCTTTATTGCGGCAATAACGGTGCCTTTCGACATTCGCGATTTGTATCAAGACAAATTTTATGAATTAAAAACCATACCCGTTTTATTTGGGGAAAAATGGGCATGGTTAATCTGTCAGGGATTGCTTGGGGCTTATCTTATTTTACTATTTCTTTTCACAAAACAATTCGACAGCAATTTTTTCGGCTTAACTCTTACTATCTTGCTAACAGGGTGGCTAATTTTCAGGTCAAAATGGAAAAAAAATGAATATTATTATTTTCTGTTTCTGGATGGAACTATGATTCTACAATTTTTAATGTTACTTCTCTGTGGCTCCATTATTTTATGAAAAATATTAGCATTTTATCGATCAATGTGCTTGGAAAAGCCGAATTATTAGTTTCAGACCATCAGAAAGCACATTCGGCATATCAAAAGCAAGCAATCACCGGCGACCATATTGAATTGGGAATGAATGGTTTTGTGGGGGATATTATCGTTGACACAAAAAATCACGGTGGAAATGATAAAGCAATATGCTGTTATAATTCTGATCATTTTAAAAAATGGAAGGCAGAACTGGGTTTTAATCTGGATCCTGCGGCATTTGGTGAAAACCTGACTCTAAGTGGACCAAACGCAAATGAAGAACATATATTTATCGGTGATCGTTATCAATTAGGCGAGGCAATAGTTGAAGTTTCAGAACCACGTGGCCCTTGCTATATGATCGGGATCAGGCATAATTATAAACAGTTCCCTGTTCATTTACAACAAAGCGGGCTTACCGGATATTACCTCAGAACAATTAAACCTGGATTGGTAAAAAAGTCTGATAATCTGACCCATATCAGTTCACATCCAGAAAAGATATCAGTGATGAATGTAAATTTTGTACGGTATCATGACCCTGAAAATAAAGAATGGCTTCAACGACTGGTGGAACTAAAAGAACTGACTTCAGAATGGAGAGAAAGGTTTCATAAAATGCTGAACATGCTATAATCGGGCACATAATGTTTCTTCAACCCGACTTTATTCTATGATAAACTTGTATCCCACACCTCGGACAGTTTGCATAAAATGTGGTCTATCGGGATTACTCTCAATCTTTTTTCGCAGTCGAACAATATGCATATCCAGTGTGCGTGTATTGACGTCAGAATTATAGCCCCAAACAACCATCATTAACTCATCACGATTGATGACAGTATTAGCATTCTTTAAAAAATACAGGAGTATCCTGTTTTCAAGTATTGTAAGTTCAATTTTCTTTCCCTCACGCATTAGAGAATGCGTGTTGGGATGATGTTCCATATTTCCAAATTTATATATTTCAGACTTCTCATTATTGATGAAGAATTTTACTTTATTTTCAATTAATGCAACAAGTACGTCCATATTAAAAGGCTTGGTTACATAATCAGAAACTCCAAAATTATAAGCATCAATTTTATCAATATCCTGAGCCTTGGCCGTCATCATAATGATCAGATTATCAAAACCCAGTTTTCGCACATTCTGACATACTTCGGAGCCCTGCTTGGTTGGCAGCATCCAGTCGAGCAGCACTATGTCTGGTTGCTCGTTCATAATCAGTTCCTCTGCTATCTGGCCATCAGCAGCCTCAACAACTTTATAACCTTCAGTTTGAAGACGGTGTACCACTAAAAACCGAAGGTTCTCATCATCTTCAATTACTGCAATTTTGATTTCTTTTCCCATGTCTATGTTTCGTAAGGCAATTCAATTCTAAACTCTGTTCCTTTTCCTTCCACACTTTTTATTGTAATTGTTCCGTTCATAAATTTAATCAGTTCTGCACAGAATGCCAAACCTAATCCAACACTCCCCTGTTGATTATACTGATTTTGTACCCTGAAAAACTTTTTAAAGATATTCCTGATATCTTTTTCCGGAATTCCGATTCCCTGATCTGAAAATTTAAAAATAATTCGATTCTTCACCTTTTGAATTCTAATTCTTAAAAATTTTTTGTCGGGATTGGAATATTTATAGGCATTATCAATCAGATTTTGAAAGATACTTCCTAAAAGTACAGGATCAGAATTAAAATACTCAACATCCAGAATATCACATTCAATGTCGAAACCGGGGTATTTTAACTGGTAGCTATCTATCATATTCTGACAGAATATTTCAAGATTAATACTTTCAGGCTTCAATTTTATGGCTTTGTTCTCAATCTGGGCAAAGGACAATAATCTGTTCATAAGATCATTGAGCTTATCCGCTTCTTCATCAAGGATCTTTCCATAATGCAAGCGTTCACGATCTGACAGACTTGAAGCACTCCGGATATTATTACCTGCAATTTTTATAACACTGACAGGAGTTTTAAATTCATGAGTTAGATTATTGATAAAATCATACTGCAATTTAAATAGTTTACTATTGATGTTTAGGTTTCTGAATATTAGATAACCAATGAGTACCAGAATGAAATAAATAACAAATAAACCACCGGCAATTGGCCTAAAGCGAGAATTTACTTCCTTCCTTATAAAATCCTTGCCTGAACTGAAGTATAATTTATAATCGGAGAAAGGGCCGGATAATGGAAGATCATTTTCCATAACCCCGGAATCATTTTCCAGCGATTCAAAAACCAGAGGCTTAATACTGATGTTTTGATATAATTCAGGATGCGGATTTATAATAGTCAACTGCAACGGATTTAAATAAAAAGTAAGCATATCCATTTCATATACCGGAGAAGTTGGCTCCCTTTTATACATAAGATCCTTATAAATCTTTATTTCCTCACGCCTGGGAATATTCATGTAGGTGATCCTGTTAGATCTGATGCTATAAAAAACACTAAAGCGGTCATCATCATTCAAGGCCTTAGCTGTATCTGCCAACTCAATAAAACCACTGAACCTGATCGCCATTTTGTTGAACTCATCCCCGGTCTTTAAAATAAACAGTGAATCTGGGCGATTGTTTTTATATAACACAATTGAATCCTTTGGAATATTCCTTCCAAACTGGTAAACCGACTTTGGCCCCATAGAGAAATTGTTCACCCTGATTCCATCCGGGATCAAATGATTGCTTATTTCTGCATCATAAAAAATAACCCGTTCAACAAAGCGGAATTTTTTAAAAATAGTATCAATGTATTTAGACGTATGTCCTGAATCTAAATAGCCTTGATAAAAAGATATTTCAGGAATTTTATTTTGAAAAAAATCATTATAGGGTTTCACAGTTTCTTCGAGCACATCAATCTTTTGTGACGAGAATTCATTCTCTACATATTTGGACGTTAGATTATAGGCAAGGAAAAAAGCCCCACCCATCGCTGAAGTGATTAGGAATAGGAAAATTATAACGAGTGTAAAATTTTTGCGGTAAATATATTGATACTCCTGCATCCGGCTATTCCCTGCTTAGATTCTGGTCAAGAAATATTTCAAGTTTCTTGTAAAATTCAAGTCGGTTTTCATTGTTTTTAAAAACATGTCCTTCTCCCTCTTTAAAGATATAAGTAACAGGTACCTTCTTCTTTTTTAACTCTTTTACAAACTGTTTGGTTTCATTGATATTAACCCTGGGATCCCTTGCACCCTGTGCTATTAAAACCGGAACTTTGATTTTATCTGTATGAAAAACGGGTGATACGGCTCTGAAATAATCAGCATCAGTTTCCGGATTACCGACAGTTTCATAATACATCTGCAAATAAGGTCTGAAATAAGGAGGGATATCTTTAAAATAAGTGAATAAATTAGTGAAACCTGAATAAGAAGCGCCACACTTATATAGTTGAGGCATTGACATCAGTCCGTGAAGTGCAGAGAAACCCCCAAAACTAAAACCATAAATTGCAATCCGTGAGGGATCTGCAATATTTTGGGAAATCAGCCACTGAACCCCATCGGTAATGTCATCCTGCATCTTACCTCCCCATTCCTTAAAACCCGCAATCCAGAAATCTTTTCCATAGCCTTTTGATCCTCTGAAATTGACTTGAAATACAGCATAACCCCGGCTTGCAAGAAATTGAACTTCAGGATTATAGCCCCAGCTATTCCTAGAGTCGGGCCCTCCATGTGGCATGACGACAACAGGGAGGTTTTTCGATGGCATACTTCTGGGAAGAGTTAAATACCCGTTTACAGTCAAGCCATCCCTGGTTTTATAACTAATAGGTTTCATTTCTGCCATATTTTCCACCTTCAGGGATGAGTTAACATCACTTAGCTTAACAAGCTTATTATCTTCTATTGAATACAAATAGAATGATCCCGGATTACGATCCGTATATGTCCTAACTATAAATTTCTTTTCTGCGGAGTCGGAACTGGCAAGCACAATTTCAGTGTTTGGCAATAATTTTTCGAGCTTTTTAAATGTGGCCTTAAATGAATCATCAAGATAATAACGTTCCTTCTTCCAGGTTTCAAAACCAGCATATATCAGTTTTTCCTTGTTTAAAGAATAAATCGCCTCTGAAACATCTACTTGAGGATTACTATAAATAACACGATGTTCATTCCCGCTCAAACAATCCAACTCCACCAATGCCATTTTATCACGATTCTTATTCGACAACGCATAAATACAACTATTATCTGCACTGAAAGCAATAGGGGTAATACTTGTCTTGAAATTATTTGTTAAAACACCACTGAAATTCTGGCTCTCCTTATCACGATACAATAATGTTTCATTTACGCCATCGCTAGCAATAGCCATTCTTAACTTACCGGCAGGATCAGAATACCATTTTGTGATATTCCCGGGATTTTGTAATAACATGGACAATTTTCCAGTCTGAATATTTAATCGGTAGGCATCAAAAACAGTTGAATCACGTTTGTTCATAGAAACTAAAACCTGACCGTTCGTCACAGGACCTGAAGAAATTAACCTGATTTTTGTATTTGGAAATGAGAGTAACTCCCGCTTATTGTTACCGTCGATTTTAACTGCAAATAAACCCGGTTCCTTATCTTCAGAAGCACCCTTTAAATATAGAATCTCATCATTACTTGCCCAGAAATAATTAGAGATACTTCGATTAGAATCACAAGAAAGCTGGGTAGTAGTTTTCCCATCAAGGGTTTCAACATAAATATGAATTCTATTATTGTCTGGTTTAAGGTAGGATATATATTTCCCGTCTGGCGAAATCAGATAGGATGTATTAATGGGAATATTGAAAAAATTTTCTATCGGTATCCGCTTGGTTGCTTTTTCCATTGTGCAGGATCCCAGAGAGGTAATAAGAAAACAAATGAAAAAAAATTTAGATCCCGGCATTCTATTATAAAATTATATGCAAACTTTGGCGCAAAATGTAAAAACATTCAATAAAACAAAGAAAATGAAGTCTTTCAAGGCCAAAACTAATAAACTGACCCATTGGTTAACTAAACAGTCAAGTTAATAAATACATATTTAAGTATTTGACTGTAATCGTAACATTTAAACTACAAGTAATTTTTTCTCTGAAATTATACCTGAATAAAGCGAACTTTATTGAAATCCAAAAGATGTTATCCCTCCAAATACTTATATTGAGACTGAGCTAAGAATACTAATAACCCGGGTTCGATGAAAAAGATTCTGCTTCTGTTATTGATCATGTCTATTACTTCAGCTGGCTGGGCTCAGTTAAATTCTGATGAAGCTATGGCTGTACAATATTTTCAGTCGGGAGACTATGAAAAAGCAGCTTTACTCTATGAAAAGTTATTCAACAAAACAAAAAATACGAGTTATTATGATCCCTATTTCAGTTGTCTGCTCAGGCTAAAAAAGTTTGACGAAGCCGAAAAGCTTGCCCGCATCCTTCAAAAAAACAATCCGGAAAATTTTAACTATCCCGTTGATCTTGGCCGGGTCTTCCAAGAACGCGGTGAACAGGAGAAATCAATTGCTCTGTATAATAATCTGATTAAAAATCTGCCGGTCAATGAGTTTTCAATAAAAGACCTAGCCATAACCTTTTACAGGGCAGAAGCATATGACTTTTCGATCAAAACTTTTTTAACAGGCCGAAAAATACTAAACGATGAAAAATCATTCGCATATGATTTACTAAGTTTATACCGCTACCGCAAAGATAAGCCAATGCTTATACAGGAATACCTGTTGCTTTTGAGCGTAAATCCTGAAGCCTTACAACAGGCACAGAGTGTATTGGGGAATATTCTGGAGGGTAAAGATGATTTTGATCTGCTTAAAACTGCCATATTACGCCGCTTACAGAAAGATCCTCAAAATGTTGTTCTAACCGAGTTTCTTGCTTGGCAATATGTTCAGCAAAAAGATTTTGACATGGCCTTGCGACAGACTCTTGCACTCGATCGCAGACTTAAAGAGGATGGTAGCAGGGTGTTTGATCTTTCAAGATTATTGGTTTCAAATCAAGCTTTTGAACAAGGAATTGAAGCCCTGAATTATCTGGTTGCGAAAGGTGAAAAGAGTAGGTATTATATTCCGGCCAAGATTGATCTGCTGAGCGTAAAAACCAAGCAATTAACAACCGGCAAATTTGAAAAAGCTAATCTGCTGACACTTGAAAATGATTATCAGTCATTATTGAATGAATTCGGAAGAAGTTCAGGTACTGCCTTTGCCATCAGGCAATTGGCAAATCTTCAAGCATTTTACCTAAAAAAGCCCTCAGAAGCAGCAATACAACTTCAAAAACTGCTTGAACTATCTGGTATAACACCAATAATAATTGCACAAACCAAATTGGAACTTGGCGACATTTATATACTATCGGGAGAAGTTTGGGAAGCTGCTCTGATTTTTGGCCAAGTTGAAAAATCATTTCCAAGTGAAGTATATGGGCAGGAAGCTAGATATAAAAATGCCAGATTAGCATATTTTCAAGGGGACTTTCTTTGGTCAAAGGCACAGCTTGATGTATTGAAAAGTTCAACCTCACAATTAATTGCAAATGATGCGCTAAATCTAAGTCTGCTCATTTCAGATAACTTCCAAAATGAGAATGATACTGCCGCGTTGAAAAGATATTCGGAAGCAGAACTTAGCATATTTAAAAATCAACCTGAGAAGGCTTTGGGAATCTTAGACAGTATAAACATTCTTTTCCCTGCAAATTCCCTTGCTGATGATATTTTAATCACTAAATCGAAAATATTTATAGGATCAAATGACTTTGAACAGGCTGTTGTTCAATTACAGGCCATTGTAGACAATTACAGTTCAGAGCTCTGGGGTGATGACGCGATCTTCATGCTGGCTGATATTTATGAAACCAAGCTCAACCAGCCCGGAAAAGCTATCGAACTCTATCAAAGAATAATTAATGATTATTCAGGGAGTTTGTACATCATTGAAGCCAGAAAACGTTTTCGACAGCTTAGAGGAGATAAGCTTGGTTAAGTTTTTGGTGTAAATTATTAAAAACTCTATTCCTATCTTCGCATCATGATCTTATATAATGTCACTATTATTCTGGATGAGGAAATTCATGAATCATGGCTCAAATGGCTGAAGAATGAGCATTTGAAAGAAATGATGAGCATAGGCTTTTTTATCTCCTACAGAGTTCTGAAGGTTTTGGATTCTCCCAATGAAGGGCTTACCTATTGCATCCAGTACATTGCCGACTCAATAGAAAAATATTATGAATACATACAAAATCATGCTAATCAGCTACAGAATAATGTTCCGGCCCAATTCCTGAATAAATTTGTAGTATTTAGTACAGTAATGGAATTTATCGAGGCTGAATGAATTTTATAAAAACGAAAATTAAGGATCTCCTTATTATAGAACCGAAGATCTGGAAAGATGACAGAGGATATTTTTACGAAAGTTACAATAAGCAACGTTTCGATGATGCTGGCATTAATGCCAATTTTGTTCAGGACAATCAATCCCTTTCTCAAAAAGGAACTTTAAGAGGTCTGCATGCGCAATCTAATCCGCATGCACAAGGAAAACTTGTAAGAGTAATAAAAGGGAAAGTAATTGATGTAGCTGTAGATATCCGCAAATCATCAGAAACCTATGGGCAGCATGTTGCCCTTGAATTATCTGCGGATAATCACCATATGCTTTGGGTACCACCAGGATTTCTGCATGGCTTTGTAACTCTTGAAGATGACACAATCTTCACTTATAAAGTAACAAGCCTGTATAATAAGAGTTCAGAATTTGGAATTGTCTGGAATGACTCGGAACTGAACATCGACTGGGGTATTGCCGCGGAAGAAATAATTCTCTCAGAAAAAGACAAAGTACTGCCATTATTCAAAAATCTGACAAGTCCTTTTTAATTCTTAAAATAAAAGCTGGTATATAAAACCCCGGTTTAATATAATATAATATGCAAACCCTATTTGATGAGATTATACAATTCATCAAGTTTGGGTGAGAGAACAATCTCAATACGTCTGTTCCGGCTTCTGACTTCCGGACCTGAACCTTCTTCAATTGGCTGATATTCTCCTTTTCCAGTTGCGGTTATTCTACCATTCTCAATTTTCTCTGTTTCCGTTAAAAATCTCACTACTGAGGTAGCACGCAATACACTTAGATCCCAGTTATCCTTAATCTGCCCGAGATTTACTACCCGCTGATTGTCTGTGTGCCCCTCAACAGAAATATTTATCTCGGGCTGAGTTTTAAGGACTTTAGCGAGTTCACGCAATGCAAGCTTACCTTTATCATCTATAATAATACTACCGCTGCTGAACAATAATTTATCAGTTAAAGAAACATAAACCTTTCCATTACGGATATCCACAGTTAAACCACTCTGCTGAAAGCCTAATAATGCTTTCTGAAGTTTATTTTTAAGTGCATTGGTGGCTTCATCCCTTTTACGCAAGATATCTTCAACCTCTTTTAATCTTATTTCACGCTTTTGCAGATCAGCTTCCAGTTTTTTAAGATCAGCTTCCAGTTTTCTTATTTCTGAAGTGGAATTTGATCGCAATGAAGTAAAACTGTCGTCCATCCCTTTAATTTTTTCTTCCAGACCTGTGATATTGGCCTTGAGGATAGCACTATCTGATTTTAATCCGGAGATTATCTCTTCCAGAGAATTAATTTTCATCCTTGCATTTTCCCAACCAAGAGAAAGAGAATCCTTCTGCGTAATTAGTGCATTATACTTTTTTGGCGACATGACAACGCATGAAGCAAGTGAACCGATAAATAAAAACAGGGCAATTGCAGAATAAATAAATCTCCTCATACAAAAATAATTTTATGAAACCGCATTCCTCAAAAATGCTATAAATGGGTACAATCGTATAAATCCATTGTATACTTCATCAAGTGCATTTGAACCTGCAAGCGCTGATCTGTTCAATGGATGACTAAATGTAAAACTTTTTAGCTTTAAATATTCAAGATCCGGGTGGTCGGGATGATAGCCCTTGGGAAGAGTCTTTAATTTATACTCAGAATCAAGGGCACCGAAGTATTGTTTAAAGGCTTTGTTATCCACAATCTCATGAAAGTCGCTTCCATTATAATCAATTTCCTGACGGATTGCCTTAAGAATATCTGCCTCAGGCATCCAGCACCCCCCGGCAAGGAATGATTGTTCAGGATGGATATGCAAATAATACCCTGCACCTTTAAAATTCTTGCCATTCTCAGAAAATCCTGCCCCGAAATTAGTTTTATACGGAGTTTTGTCTTTACTGAACCGAACATCGCGGTAGATTCGCATAACACAATTCTTTGGATCTAAATCTGAAGATACAATAGCATCGATCTTAGAAAGCTTAGCGATTAAATTACCGGCAAATTCAAGAACATTACTCCTAGCGTCATCATGTCTTAATTTATTTGCGATGAACCAGTCCCGATTATTATTCGCCGCCAGATCCTTTAAAAAATCAAATGTTGCTGAGTTTATCATCAGTATCGTAATCAGGGTAATACTTAATTTTCGGAGTCAATAAGTGAAGCAAGATTATTTTGGAGTAGCGATAGTTGATAGGCGTTAGCAATAAAATTGAGCCCAGAATGGTTGAAATATATAACCAAGGCGAAGTGTCGTTACCAGTAATAAGATAAGTGAGTAAGCCAACATTAAGCATTTCACCTACTACAAATGCATAACTAACATACATAGCACCATAAAAATACCCTGGTTCTACTTCAAACTTCATCCCACAATGTGAACATCGTTCATTTGTTTTCTGAAAATTGAGGCCATACAGCGTCCCGGAAAACACATCACCCCTTCGACATTTGGGGCATTTTGAAGTTAGTATTGCTACAAATTTAGAAGTCTTTGCCATAAAGAAGATACTTAGCGAGATATAAAGAGAGAAATAATTAATGGAAATAAAGCGAGCCTTAATTCAAATTAATCTTACTATCCTTAATATTTAAATTGACATTTTTGCGTCTGTACTTCTTATACCAAAGAAAACCCACACCAGCAATTGCCAGATAAGGCGCGGCTAAAAGATATAAGATACCTTTATTTAGCCCTTTGCCTTGGGTGTTTCCGTTTTTAACTGAATTTTCAGCATTTAATGTACACATTGAACACTGTGCTGAAACCTCAGCAGAACTCAGAACGGAAAATATCAGGATGAAATTTACAAGTGCTATTCTAAGCGTTTTCATTATATAAAGATACGCCAAATGCAAGAATTAAAATAATGAAATGGCTTGATTAAATTATAACTTTACAGTTTGCTGATTAAATTAAGGTTCTAAAAAGTATAGTAAGGCGAGATCATTAGATAGACGATAACACCGCTTGTGGTAACATATAACCATATCGGAAAAGTCCATCTCACCAGTTTTCTATGCTGCTCAATCTTCATTTGCAAACCCTTCTGAAAACTAAATAATACCAGCGGCAATACAATAGCTGCCAGAATGATATGAGTAATCAGAATAACATAATAGATAGTACGGATTAAGCCCAGTCCTCCATAGGTAGTTTTTATTCCGGTTGCATGGAATATTATGTATGATACCAGAAAAAGGGAGGAAAGAATAAATGTAAGGATATTGAGGTTTTTATGGGTTTTAATATCCTTCTTTTTGATAAAGTAAAGGGATAAAAGAAGCAGAATACTGCAGGTACCATTAACTATTGCATTGAATAAGGGAAGATTGAATACCCAAGCTGGGATTGCTTCCTTTTGAGGGAAAATAGTAAAGATCTTACTCTGCAGAATCACGACAACAATCAGAACAGTTATTGAAACTGCGGTAATAATTCTTGAAATCAGTTTATCATTCATAATCATAAATTTTACAGAATACAGTTGAGTATAGCTTATCGAACCTTAATACTCCTCAGTTCTTCTGTAATCAATAATTTAATCTCATCGCTTAATAAGGTTACCTGTTCAGGTCCAAGGCTTGAATCATAATAACCTCTTATTCGCTTTTGCGGATCGATTAGTATGAGCATAGGGCTATGAATAATATTGGTATTGCCTATAGTATCCGCTATGGCATCAACCATAAAATCAGACTTAGCAAGTGAATATATCAGTTCCTTATCACCGGTTAAAAAATCCCACTTTCTGTTTTCAGAAATATATGGTTTACTATATTCAGCAAGAACAGCAGGGCTGTCATAGTCAGGGTCAACGCTTATTGAAATAAAGCGCATCAAACGATTATTGTTGTACATTTTAGCCACCCTAGCTAAATCTTTATTCATATTACGACATAAAAGGGGGCATCGGGTATAAAAAAAGTTGACAACAGTAATCTGGTTACTATCTGCGGGAAACTTTACGGTATCAGCCTTTTGGTTCAAAAGGCTAAAGTCACGAATTACATGATAAATGGTGTCCGGAATCTGCTTACCTCGCTTAGTGTGAAATGTTGAGGCAACCTTTTTCTCACCATAGATATTCAGGGGACGATAACGATTCTGCCCCTTCTCTTTTAAGAGGTAATATAAAGTACCTGGAACTACCAACAATACCAGTAGAATCAGAATTTTCTTAATTGGAAAAGAGGGTAAACCCATTAATTCATGTGAATGAACTGGTAGTTACCTTCAATAAGCATAAGTACAATGAAATAGATAATAAACACCAATGAAACAGTAATACCTGTTTTGAGTGCAAATTTTTCGAATTTCAGGTGCATAAAATAGGCCACTATGTAAAAGGCTTTTACCAGTGTAAGGACAATATAAGCGAAATTGCCAATACCGTGACCTACAATACCTTTAGGTAACAAGTAAAGAGCAATGAAAAATTCAACGGCAGTAATACCTAAGAGGTAAAAGAAAACCTGCCAGATCTTTTTCTTGGTCATTCCTTCATGCTCTGCGGCATGTTCATCATGTGTTGTGTGTTCTGCTGACATTTTATATCGATTATCAGGTTTTTAAACTAAATAGAAAAAAGTAAACACGAATACCCAAACAAGGTCTACAAAGTGCCAGTATAAACCAACCTTTTCAACCATGAGGTAGCTGCCGCTCTTCTGGAAAACATTTGCCAGTACCATTAAGAGAATGATAATATTTATTACTACTCCGGTAAATACGTGGAAACCGTGGAAACCTGTAATTGTAAAGAACAGGTTTGCAAATTGAAGGGCGCCGACTGTGTCAAGCCCGGTATAAGATGCAGGAAAACTTCCCCACCAGTAACCTTCATGGTGCAAATGTGACCATTCCAGTGCCTGACATCCCAAAAACATTAATCCGCCAATTATAGTAGCAATCATCCACCATACCACTTCTCTTTTAGAGTTACGATGACCTGCCTCAACCGCAAGTACCATGGTTACCGAGCTCATGATCAGAATGAATGTCATAATACCTACAAAAACCAGAGGAAATCCATGATCGGCTATACCGGGTATCGACTGAAAAACAACATCCGGATCAGGCCAGCTAATTTTGCTGAAGCGCTGAGCTCCATAATAGATTAGAAATGCCGAAAATGTAAATGCATCTGACAAGAGGAAAAACCACATCATGAGTTTTCCGTATTCTACAGCAAAAGGCGACTTCCCGCCGCTCCAAGCGTCAGTTCTTATTTCATCTAATTTTGATACAGTAGTGTTCATTTAAACAATGGTATATTGAGTTATTATTGATTCAAAAGTAAGAAAACATATAGATAAATCCATAGGATATCAAGAAAATGCCAAAAAATGGAAGCGACTTCCATTCGGAACACATTCCGAACCTGAGGAATATTGCGAATTGCACCGATAAGGGCATAAATTAAAAAAAACAGACCCACAATTACATGCAATAAATGGGCACCACTAAACACATAAATAAAGGATTGTGAAGCATTATAATTCACGAAATAGGCACCTGAATTATATAAGGCCTGCCATGCCTGAAACTGACTGTAGAAAAAGGCAATACCGAGCAAAATCGTTAAAATAATATATAGCCTTTGCTTACCCAATTGCAAGCTTTTGGCAGACATGTAGGCCATATGAGCTGTAAAACTACTTATAATGATAATAAGTGAGCTGTACATAAATGCTTTGGGGAGCAATACTTTTATTCCACGCTCAGCATTTCCTTCGGTATAAACTATAAAACCACTTGTCAATGCGGCAAACATCATAAAAGAAGCAATTATGAAAAGCCACATTAAAAATTTTTTAGCTTTTAAATTTAGTCTATCCTCAACTTGTAAATTTTCCATTTTGATAAGATTATTATAATACAAAGTCAAACAACAGGGTTAATTGTATTAAAGGAAGATAAATAAAAGAAGTATACATCAGCTTTTTAGCAGATGGTACGTCTCTCTTAATATAAAGTTGAACTGCCTGCCAAACAAAAAACATTCCAGCCAACAAGGCAACAATAGTATAAATATTTCCTCCAAAAGCCTGCCCTGATGGCATTAAATATACAGTAGGCATCAAACTTACCGGTATCAAGATGATTGTAGAAAGAAGAGTGATCATGGCGCTCGTCTTATCCTGTCTGGTTGTAGGCAGTAAACGAAAGCCTGCCCTTTTATAGTCCTCATCAAGAACCCAGGCTATAGCCCAGAAATGAGGAAATTGCCATACGAATTGAATTAAAAATAAGATAATAGGGATCCAAGAAACTTTAGGTTCATTAAATGCAGCAAAATAACCGATTAGGGGTGGTAATGCTCCCGGGAATGCACCAATAAAAACTGCAATTGGAGATTTCCGTTTCATTGGGGTATATACAAATGCATACAGAAATATGGCAAAAACCGAAAGTACACCAGTGGGAAAATTAAGTCTGACCAATAGATAAGTACCGGAGATTCCCATGATCAAACTAAGTACGAGAGCCTGTCCTGTGGTCATTTTTCCGGATGGAATCGGTCTGTCCATCGTCCGTTTCATTAATTTATCCAGATCCTTTTCAATGATCTCATTAAATCCATTTGCCGCACCGGTAACCAAAAACCCTCCAATCGTCAATATTAACCAGTTTACCCAGTTTATATCACCTTGTAATCGGCTTCCCATCAAAAAGCAGATGGAAGCAGAAAAGACAACAGTAAGGGTCAGCCTTAACTTAATTAATTTATTGAAATCGGATATAAAATTCCTCACTATATTTTCTATTTCACTGTTTCATATCACTTTACCGGCAATGTTTAAAATACGACTCTCCTGTAAAAATAAAAAAGGCCGCATTAATGGTAATATTTACGACAGAAACCTCTCCTCAAAAAAGGATACATACGTTGTAAAATTCCCTTCGGATTTGGCAGAAGGTATATTCATTACAGTAAGCAGGCGATATTAAGATATCGCCTGCTTATACAATTAACCTAAATGTTTTTAAACCTGTTCTGGAGTATGCCGCTCTGTAGCATGTTCCTTATCCCATTCCTGCTGAATGTGCTCAGCCTCAGGGTTTCCTTCAAAATCATGGAGCAGGTTAGAACTCATTGTCTCAGAAAAAGGGGTAGTTTGAGGAATAAAATCAGTATGGTGACCCGGTTTACTGTAATCATATGGCCAACGGTATACCGATGGAATTTCTCCAGGCCAGTTTCCATGTAAATGTTCTACTGGTGCAGTCCATTCCAATGTATTTGATTCCCAAGGATTTTGAGGTGATTTCTTTCCATAAAACATTGAATAAAAGAAATTCCAAAGAAATGCAACCTGCGCAAGCGCAGAAATAATTGCTGCCCACGTTATAAAAACATTCACTGTTAACCACTCTTGCATAAATGCGAACTCGGTGAAAGCATAGTAACGACGAGGAACACCATCAATACCCATAAAATGCATTGGGAAGAATACCAGATAAGCGCCAATAAAAGTTAACCAGAAGTGAATATAACCAAGACGCTCATCCATCAAACGCCCGAACATCTTAGGGTACCAATGATAAACACCGCAAAGCATACCAAAGATAGCTGCACAACCCATCACAAGGTGGAAGTGAGCTACTACGAAGTACGTATCATGCAGGTTGATATCCAAAGCTGCATTTCCTAAAAATATACCGGTAAGTCCGCCTGAAATAAAGAATGACACCAATCCGATAGCAAATAACATTGCTGGAGTAAAGCGAAGATTCCCACGCCAGATAGTTGCCAGATAATTAAATGTCTTTACTGCCGAAGGAACCGCAATAATTAATGTTGTGATCATGAATACACCCCCAAGGAATGGGTTCATACCTGTTACAAACATATGGTGTCCCCAAACTATGAAAGACAATACTGTAATACCTATTAGCGAATAAACCATTGCATGGTAACCAAAGATTGGCTTTCTGGAATTGGTTGCAATTACCTCTGAAGTAATACCAAGTGCAGGCATAATCACGATGTATACCTCAGGGTGACCTAAGAACCAAAATAAGTGCTGCCACAAAACAGGGCTACCACCCTGATTAGGAAGTATTTGTCCGGCAACAACAATATCTGAAAGATAAAAACTAGTACCAAAACTACGATCGAAAATCAGAAGAACAACTGCCGAAACTAATACCGGAAAGGATAATACACCTACGATAGCGGTAAGGAAGAAAGCCCAGATGGTTAATGGCATTTTCCACATATCCATGCCTTTGGTCCGCATATTCAGAATGGTTGATATATAATTCAATGCACCGATAAGAGCTGATGCCACGAATAATACCATACTGATTAACCAGAGCGTCATTCCGGTACCTGATCCACTAATTGCTTTCGGCAAGGCAGATAAAGGAGGATACACTGTCCATCCTGAACTTGCAGGTCCGCTTTCCACAAAGAAGGAACACATCATGATCACGCAAGAAGCAAAAAACAACCAATAAGAGATCATATTAAGAAAAGGCGAAGCCATATCTCTTGCACCAAGTTGAAGCGGAATAAGAAGGTTACTGAAAGTCCCGCTTAATCCGGCAGTCAATACAAAGAAAACCATCATGGTACCATGTATAGTCACAATTGCCAAATAAAAATCAGGTTTTATCCTTCCTCCTTCAGCCCATTTTTGACCTAGAAATGTTTCCAGTAATGGAAAACTCTCATCAGGCCATGCTAATTGCAATCTGAATAGGATAGATAGAATCATAGCAACAACAGCCATTACAATCCCTGTAATAAGGAATTGCTTGGCGATCATTTTATGATCCTGACTAAAGATATATTTAGTAATAAAGGTTTCCTTATGATGTCCGTGATCATGACCGTGATCGTCGTGTTGGTGAAGTACGGCTGAATCGTGTATTGCAGTGCTTGCCATAATTATTTTATAATATTGTTTGAATTTAAAGCCATTTTGTTGATTTCTTCAGTATTGGTATTCTGAACCAGTTGAAGTTCCCTTTTAACATCATCATTATAGTATAAAGGTTGTTTAGCAAGCCATGTTGCATATTCAGCTTCAGAAACAACAGTCACTTTAGCCTGCATATTATAATGTCCTGCACCACAAATCTTTGCACAAAGAAGAACATAATCGTACTTTGGATTATTTCTCTTTTCTCTCATTTGAGCTGTGGTAAGGCGAGGTGTAAACTGGAAGGAAGTTGGCATTCCGGGAACCGCATTCATCTGTACCCTAAAGTCCGGAAGATAAAAACTATGTAATACGTCCTTGGAGTTTATGATTACACGAACTGCTTTATTAACCGGAATTACAATCTCACCGGTAAGTTTATCGTCCCAACTCTTCTGATCTTTGAAATCTATTCCAAGACCGTTAGTAGGTGTAGTCAATTTATAATTACGGTTTCCAATCTGGTTATCAAAACCTGCGTAACGAAGGCTCCATTTAAACTGTTCACCTGTAACTTCAATATTGATTGCCTTCTTCTGATCTTCCGGAGAAACATTGGTAATACTTCTCCAGGTAAAAAATCCCAATAATACTAGAACTGTCAAAACTATTGCAGGTATAATTGTCCATATTCTTTCCAGAGAGTTATTGTGAGGATAGAAATATGCTTTTCTATTCTCAGAGCCTCTGTATTGGAATGAGAAGCCAAACAAGGCAATATGAGTTAAAATGAATACGATTGTGGTCAATATTAATGTAATATTAAACATGAAGTCAATATCCAGACCATGCTCAGAAGCTGATTCGTGTATACTCATAGCCCCTTGAACGGAGTATGACCAATAAACACCATATATACCCAAAATCAAAAAGATCAACATGAAAACACCCTGAATCCTCCGGGCATTGAAGCTAGATTTTACACCCTGCATCTCACGGCTCAGTTCATATACTTTTAATATTTTTCCAATGATCGCCACAAATACACATAGCAGCAAAAACATCAGTAAATAATAGGAAGCTGATTTGTAGGATTCAGAATAATCCTTTGTTGCAGCAATAGGCTGCATATTCATGTATCTCGCTACAGTATCAACCGCAGTACTGATCAAAGGAACAGATGATTGGGCAGGCTCAGTTATAGCTGCTTTTGCGGCTGTATCAATTGCTGCAGTTGTAGAACTGATTGTAGAATCTTGAACCCGCGCGTAGATTGCACTGTTAGTTACAGCTAGTATGGATATAACCAGTAATGCAGCTACAGTCTTGATATTAAAAATTTCTCTTAACCTCATTTTATTCGTACTAATTTCTTTTAGCTATTAAGAACTGTGTTTAAATCTGATGATTGATACTTTCCTGCAGGAAAGGATGATTTGTTGTCACCAATGACCTTTTTGTTAACTGATTAAGTGTAAGGAATGTGAAGAGCCCAACAAAACCAATGGCTATTCCAATTTCAATTATACCAAAACCCCTGTGAGACTCAACTGTTCCTGGCATGATCATCATATAATAATCTAGCCAATGACCACATAAAAGCATGATGCATACAACCATTAATGTATTCATTTGGCGCTTGGAGTTTCTTGACATCAGGATCAGTAAAGGTGCAACAAAGTTGATAATGATATTTAACCAAAACCATGGAAGATATTCAGGCTCCCATCGTTTGTAGAAGTATACGGTTTCTTCAGGCATGTTTGCATAATAAATAAGAACAAATTGTGAAAACCATATATAAGTCCAGAAAATTGAGAATGCAAATATAAATTTACCAAGGTCATGTAAATGGTTTTCGTTGATCCAGGCTAGATAACCTGCCTTTTTCATAAAGATTACCAATAGTGTAATCACGCAAAGTCCACTAACCCACATTGCTGCGAAGTTATACCAGCCGAACATAGTTGAGAACCAGTGAGCCTCAAGTGACATAATTGTATCAAAGGCCCATATTGGAGTTGTAAATCCAAAAACGATCAGGAATATGGCTGACCATTTAAAATTTTTATCGTGATAAACAAGACCACCTTCTAATTCCTGGGCTTTAGTATATTTTGCAAATAACCAGGCAAAAAAACTATATGCTCCAAGAAATACTGCCAATCTGGTTAAAAAGAAAGGCACATTCAGGAAACTTGATTTTCCGGCAATAAGTTTATCATAGTTAGGGCTGGAAGGATCAGTAAGACCCTCACCATTCCAGTGATGATATAAATTATGAGTTAATAAACCTACTGCACACACTGCAAACAATACAATAGATGCAATAGGAAGCACTTTTGACATCGCCTGAGGTATCCTTAACAATCCGGTAGCCCATCCTGCTTGTGCCACATATTGCAAAGCCAAAAAGAACAAACCTGTTGCGCAAACGCAGGTAAAGTAATATGCCATTAAGAGCAGGTTAGCGAAAGTACGCTCCTGCTGACCTGTTAATAAACCAAAAGCTGTAGCAAGGATTCCAACCACTATTGCTATTAAGGTCCAGGTTTTTAATTTTCCAGAAAATGTAAATTGTTCCGTGAAATTATGAGTATGATTATGATTTCCCATCTGGTTTTAGCAATTGACTATTGTAATTTTTGTAATTCATGAACGTACATAACAATTTTCCACCGTTGCTCCGGAGACAATTGAGATTTGTGTTGCCCCATTAGGTTAACACCGTGTGTAATTGTATGGTAGATCTTTCCATCAGTAAGATCCTTCATAGCACCACCTCTTGAAGAATTGCCGGTAGCATATGAAGGAGGTGCAGGAAATTTACCAAGCTTAACGATTGAACCGTCACCCTTACCTTCAAGACCATGACAATGAGAACACATATTTAAATACAATGTTTTTCCCTCCTCTAGAGTGGATACACTTACAGGAAGTGGATTTGTTAAACCTGCACTTGCTGCCTGATAGCCTTCAATTGAATTAGGATAAACATCATTTTTGTCAAATCCAACTGGCACTGTACCTGCTGGTGGATCTTGTGCAGTTTTACCGTCCTTAAAGTTCTTATTAGGCTGATCCGGATTGTAACCAATCGGATCATACATATTACGGGCATATTCTAGCCCCGTACTTCTATTATTTGAACAGGAAGTAATAACCGTAACAGCGGCTACAGTTAAAAAAGCGGTACAAATTATTAGGCGCTTATTCATAACTAACATATTTCCTTTCGTTGTGCTTAATTTCAACAGCACCTGCTTCTTTTAAAATGTTATCTATTTGATCATGTGAAGTATTTGATTTTGCATCAATTGCAATTACAAATCTATCGTTGGTTGCTCTAAGGTCCATTACTCTGGGAGCACGACCAGGAGCCAGGTGATTTACGAAGAAATAAGTTCCTACCATTCCAAATGCTGCAAACAATACAGTTAATTCAAACATGATGGGAATGAAATCAGGCAATGCAAAATGTGGTTTACCACCAATGTTCATTGGCCAGTCGATAACAAGCATATAAGTTATCATTGAAATCGCAGCAATGGTACCGGTCAAACCGAAACAAAAAGCTACTACACCAAGCCTTGAACGTTCAATTCCCAATTTATCTTCAATACCGTGGATTGGCATGGGAGTATATACGTCGTAAATACTTACGCTATTCTCCTGCAGTTTGTCTATCCCGTGCATCAGATCATCCGGATCCTCAAAATGACCTAAAATATATTTTATATTACTCATCTTTAAACTTTTTGGAATTCAGCAACTTTTGGAGAAATGCTATCATACTTTTCAAGAGATTCGAGATAGTATTCAGCCTCTCCACTATCTACAGCTTTCTCAGCAATCAACTTTTTCTTAACCTGATCACTTGAACTCTTCAGCAATAATTTAACCTCTGCCATTGCAATAGCCGGGAACACTCTCAGGAAAAGAAGGAACAAGGTAAAGAATACACCTATTGACCCAATGAAAATGCAAACGTCAACCCAACTTGGGTAAAACATAACCCAGCTTGATGGAAGGTAATCACGATGAAGCGAAGTCACGATGATAACAAAACGCTCGAACCACATACCGATATTCACAACAATCGATAAAATCCATGATAAAGCAATGCTGGTACGAATCTTTTTGAACCAGAACAATTGTGGAGAAATTACGTTACAGGTCATCATAATCCAGTAGGCCCACCAGTATGGTCCGCTCACCCTGTTCAAAAATGCATATTGCTCATATTCAACTCCCGAGTACCAAGCAATGAATAATTCTGTTAAATAGGCTACACCCACAATCGAACCGGTAAGTATGATGATCTTATTCATCGATTCAATATGGAACATGGTAATGTAGTTTTCAAAGTTCATCACCTTACGAGTAATAAGTAATAGGGTCTGAACCATCGCAAAACCAGAGAAAATTGCTCCTGCTACGAAATATGGTGGGAAGATGGTTGTATGCCAACCCGGTACTAGTGAAGTTGCAAAGTCCATGGATACAATCGTATGTACTGAAAGTACCAGCGGAGTGGAAACACCAGCTAATATCAAGGAGACTAACTCAAAACGCTGCCAAGTTTTTACTGACCCATTCCATCCGAAAGATAAAATTGAATAAACACGACGACGGGTACCTGTTGCGCGGTCACGGATGGTAGCAATATCAGGAAGTAATCCTGTGTACCAGAACACCAATGAAACCGAAAAATAGGTTGAGATTGCAAATACGTCCCATATAAGTGGCGAGTTAAAGTTAACCCATAATGAACCAAATTGATTTGGAAGCGGCAGTGTCCAGGTAAACAACCAAGGACGACCCATGTGGGAAATAATATACGTTGCGGCACAGATAACGGCAAAAATAGTCATTGCTTCTGCAGAACGGTTAATTGAATTTCGCCAGTTCTGTCGGAAAAGGAGCAATACTGCAGAGATAAGTGTCCCGGCGTGACCAATACCTACCCACCAAACGAAACCGGTAATATCCCAGGCCCATCCAACAGTTTTATTCAAACCCCATTCGCCAATACCAAACCAGAAGGTCCAGCTAACAGAGAATACCCAAAGTCCTGCACCAATGGCGGAAACAATGAAACCAATCCACCAGGCTTTATTTGGCTTATTTTCTACAGGAACCAATATATCTTCGGTGACCTTTGAATAGGTAATATTTTCACCGGTTACTAAGGGTTCTCTAAGTATAGACTCGTGATGAGATGACATATTCTTTTTTATTTCTTGTATTAAACCTCTACAGTATTTCTAACTTTTGTTTGATATCCTACACCAGGCTTCACGTTAAGCTCTTCCAGGACATAGTACGTGCGCTCGCTCTTCAATGCTTTTGATACTTCAGATTCAGGATCATTTCCATCTCCAAAGATGATTGCATTGGTAGGGCATGTTTGCTGACAGGCAACTTTAATATCACCATCTTTCAGGGTACGTTTCTCTAATTTAGCCTTAAGTTTACCAGCCTGAATACGCTGAACACACATTGAGCATTTTTCCATAACCCCTCTCGAACGGGAAGTTACATCAGGATTTAACACGAGCTGTGTAAACTCATTGTTCATGTAATTATCAAAACGTGAATCATTCCAGTAATTAAACCAGTTGAAACGGCGTACTTTGTATGGACAGTTGTTTGCGCAATAACGAGTCCCGATACAACGGTTGTAAGCCATCTGGTTCAAGCCTTCGGAAGAGTGTACAGTTGCTAAAACCGGACACACCGTTTCGCAAGGAGCATGATCACAGTGCTGACACATCATTGGCTGATGTATCACTGATACGTTATCTATATTCTCAAGTTTTTCAACTTCTTTCTCTTCAGTTACCTTATTTCCACCTT